>OCZT010000743.1_pt1 | contig 32977 bp, 43 predicted proteins | sample 1539031 | NCBI WGS metagenome assembly OCZT01 (sample SAMEA3539308, study PRJEB22396) | soil metagenome | biome: tundra; feature: field; material: soil | place: USA | collected 2010-05 | depth 0.15 m | reverse complement strand
AACAACGTACGAGAATTCGAGAGGATTCCCGGCCTGAGGGTGGAGAACTGGACTGTGGCTTGACGGGATCGGGCAAGAGTGAACTTCTCTCGAATAAGATGAGGCCGTGACGGACTTGCCGAACTCCACTGCGGGTCTTGACGCCGGGCTCCGAGAGGCGCTCGCGGAGGTCGTCCGCCGCCGTGTGCCCGACATCGACGGCATCTACCTGTTTGGATCCGTGGCGCGAGGCCGGACTCGTCCGGGCAGCGACGTTAACGTCGCTCTTCTCCTCCCACCGGGCCGGAAGCTCTCGCCCGACGAGCTCCTCGCAACGATGGCAGAGCTCGAAGGCCTGACGCATAGGGCGGTGGACCTTTCCGTGTTGAATACCCAGACGCAGCTCGTTCACGCCAAGGAGGTCGTCACGACGGGCGTGTGCCTCTTCGCGCGAAGCCAGGAGCGGATTCGCGTCTTCGAAATGCAGGTCCTGTCGCAATACGCACGCTTTCTCGAGGACCGCGCACCGGTCGAAGCCGCTTACACGCTCAACGCCGATGGATGACATCCTGCGGGCGATCGTCGAAAGCCGCGGCGCCGACTTCCTCGCCTTCTGCACGGCTCTTGGACTGCGAATCCGGAGCTGAAACGCATGGCGGAATTCCGTCCGGCCGACACTTCCGAGGGCGCGTGGGAGCTCACCCGCGCCGCTCACGCGCGACTCGAGCCGGAAGGCCGTCTTCGGGCGGCCTTCGAGGCATCGGAGTTCGTGCGGTCCATCGCGCGCCAAGGCATCCAGGCTCGCCATCCGGGCTATGACGACCTCCAACTCGACCGCGCTCTCTTCAGGCAGATCTACGGTGAGGCGCTCTTCCGGAAGGTCTTCCCGGGCGTCGACGAAAGGCCGTGAGCGCGCCGGCGGCGTTTCTCCGGGTACTCGCCGAGAAGCTCCGCGACGCGGGCGTGCCGTGGATGCTGACCGGCTCGGCGGCGTCGTCCTATTACGGCGAGCCGCGGGCCACGAATGACCTCGACATCGTCGTGGATCCGACGCCCGCCCAGATCGAGGCTTTTGCCGCGTCGCTCTCCGGCTCGTTCTACGTCAGCCGGGAGGAAATGCGCGAGGCGCTCGCGGCGCGCGGCATGTTCAACGTCATCGACCCGCAATCGGGGTGGAAGGCCGACGTCATCTTCGTCCGGGATCGGGAATTCGACCGGATCGAATTCGAGCGCAGGCGCGCCGCGCGTCTGTTCGGGCTCGACGTTTACGTCATCTCGCCGGAAGGCTCCATCCTGTCGAAGCTCGAGTGGGCTCGGCGCGGAGGCTCCGACCGCCAGCTCCGCGACGCGGCGGCCGTCCTGGCCGCCAACCGCGAGACGCTCGACCTCGACTACCTTCACCGGCAGGCACGCGAGCTGGGCGTGGACGACCTTCTCGGGCAGCTGCTGGCCTTGACTTAGTCCATCTCTTAGTCTAAATTTTTTGACGTGCCGAAAGTTGTGAACGTCCACGAAGCCAAGACCCATTTCTCGAAGCTTCTCGTCCGGTTGAGCCAGGGGGAGGAGATCGTGATTGGAAAGGCGGGCCGCCCGGTGGCGCGCCTCGTGCCGTTCTCGGACCGCACGGCCCGCCGGGAACCCGGAAGCGCGCGCGGCCGGTTCACGATGAAGGGGAATTTCGACGCCCCCCTCCCGGCCAAGCTCCGACGTTTCTTCGGATCGTGAGGCTGCTGCTCGACACGCACGCGTTCCTCTGGTGGATCGGCGACGATCCGAGGCTCCCGGCGAGGGCGCGAAAGTTGATCTCGGGAGAGCGGAACGAGGTCTTCCTGAGTGTCGCAAGCGCCTGGGAGCTTGCGATCAAGACGAGGATTGGACGGCTGCGGCTGGCGGAGAACCTCGAAGACTTCGTGACCAAACACGTGGCGGTCAACGGCTTTCAGGTCCTGCCGGTTCACCTTCGGCACGCGCTGCACGTCTCGACGTTGCCCGACCATCACGGGGACCCGTTCGACAGGATTCTCGTCGCACAGGCTCAGATCGAGAACCTCGTTCTCGTGAGCGGTGACGAGCAGATCGCGCGGTATCCCGTCACGGTCGCGTGGTAAGTGGTTCGGACCATAATCGGTGGTCCGGAAAGCCGTCTGAATCGCCTCCTCGACGAAATCCTGGAACGCCATGGCCTTCGTGGCCGGTGGGACCAGTGGACGAAGCTGGCCCGACTTCCGATCGAACGGAAGCTCGAGATCCTTTTGGACCTTCAACGGACCGTCAACGAGATCGCCCGGGCCGTCGGCCGCCCGACGAAAGCTGAATGGCCCCGCGAGATCCTGCCGAGGCGCCGGCCGCGAATCCGGACGCCACCGTGACGCAAAGTGTATAACGCAGCGTGATACGCTAGAGCCGGGAGGATCGGAACAATGAGCAGCGCGATGGCTCTGCGGCTCGACGATCAGATGAGGAGGCGGATTGCTCGGCTGGCGGCCCGGCGCGGCACGACCCGCTCGGCCCTCGTCCGGGAAGCGATCGCCGCCCTCGTCGAGAAAGAGGAGCGGTCGGCGGCGGTCCGGCCGCACGACCTCGTCAAGGATCTACTCGGCTCCGTTCGTGGAGGCGATCCGGGCCGCTCCACCGATGTGGGAAAAAAGGTGCGACGGATGCTGAGGGCCCGCCAGCCGCGCCGATGATCCTCGTGGACGCAGGACCCCTCATTGCTCTCGTCGACGCCGACGACCGCCACCATCGGGCCTGCGCGATCAGCTTCTCCGCTGTTCGCGAGGCCCTCGGAACGGTGTGGCCCGTCCTGGCGGAAGCCATGTACCAGGTGAGCGACGTTCGGGGCGGGCCGGCGGCGATCTGGCAGCTCATCGAACGGGGCGCAGTCCGGCTTCTCCCGCTCGACGAGGAGGACGTGCCGCGGATACGCGAACTGATGGAGAAGTACGCCGATCTGCCAATGGACCTTGCCGACGCGGCCCTGGTTCGCGTCGCCGAGCGCGACGGCATTCGGACCGTCTTCACCATCGACCGCCGCGACTTCACCATCTATCGCCTGAAGGGCGGCCGGAGGCTCGCCATCCTTCCCTGACGCCTTCGGTCGTCGAGGTCGTGCTCTCGTCAGCGCGCGCCCCACCACCTACCGCCGCCACCCCGTCACGTCGATCACGAGGTCCGCGGTGCCCACCGCGAATCCGGACGCCACCGTGACGTTCCCCGCGGGTGTGCCGAAAAGTCCGAGAATCGCGTTGTTCCAAGCGCCCTGGCCCACGTCGTTCACGTGCAACCTGCCGGTGCCCGGCTGGAACGCGAAGCGAAAAGGGTTTCGAAGGCCCCAGAGGCTAGCTCCGGTAACTCTTACGAAGCGCGTTGCAGTTTCCGTGCTTGCGAATGAGTGCGACATACGATGCCAGCAGGGCATGACGGGCGTCGGCCCCTCGTCTCGTCATGCCTTATCCTTCGGCTTCAGCGGCAGGATCCGTGCGCGGGCTTCGTCCATCGTCACCAGCGCTCCGGCCAGAAGATCCTTCTCAAATCGGCCGAGCGCCGACAGCAGCACGTCACCAAGACGCCGGGGAGACAGGGCCTGTGCACGTATCTGGAAGACGCTCGGCCCGTCGGCTCTTGTGGCCGCCAGGATCGCGCTGAAATCCAGGTCGTTCGTGAGCACCACATAGCCCCTCTGGCGAGCCCACGCCATCAGCTCCTCGTCTTCCGCCCCGGGCGCTCCCACCGCCGCCCAGTGGATCGCGTCGTGGCCGGCCTGCTTCAGCACGCTCACCCACGCCGGCGAGAGGTTCATGTCGATGAGAAGCTTCAAGCCGAGGCGAGGGGGACCTCGACCTCCTCGGCCCGCCACGCCGCGTACGAGAGCGCCTGGCGGATGTCCTCCTCCTCAAGGTAGGGGTAGAGCTCGAGGATCTCCTCGCGTGTGTGCTCCGTGGCAACGAGGCCCACCACCGTCCCGGCGGTCACACGCATCCCCCGGATGCAGGGCTTTCCCCCCATTACCTTCGGATTGGTCGTGATGCGGTCGAGGTTCATGGTGGTCCAATCATAGGCCGACGCGGGCTCCGGCGCCTGGATCATCCGGATGTCCGCGCCGTTTTCGAGCATCTGGATCGCCGTGCTGAGACAGGAAGAGAATGCGAGGTCCGCGGTGCCCACCGCGAATCCGGACGCCACCGTGACGTTCCCCGCGGGTGTGCCGAAAAGTCCGAGAATTCTATCGGGCACGCAGCGAGCTCGAGAAGCTCGGGACTCCGATCGGGGTCGGGCAAGAGTGAACTTCTGCCCGTTTGCATTCGATGGTGATGTCCACCGGCGCGGCCTCCGACTAGAATGATTCGAGATCGGATGCGTCTTTCTCCAGTCGGCCCCGAGTTCCCTCCCGGCACCGACGGTCTCGCGACCGTGGACCGGGACGACCTCCATCCGCTTCAGGCCGAGGCGATCCGGAGGATGAGCCCCGAGCGCCGCTGGCAGCAGGTCGTCGCCGCCATCGAGATGGCCCGGAGAATCCGCGAGGGCGCTCTCGGTGCCGCTCATCCGGACTGGCCGGAGAGACGGATCCGGGCCGAGGCCTCGCGACAGATTCTCCGTGCCGAAAGCTGACCTTCTTTCGCTCTTCGTCCGGCCGCTGAATCAGCTCGGCTGGGCTTACGCCGTCACCGGCGCGGTCGGATCGATGTTCTAAGCGGAGCCACGGTTCACAAACGACATCGACGTGGTCGTGCGAATTCCCTCAGACGGAGGTCCGGCACTTCGCGAAGCCTTCCCCGAACCCGAGTTCTACCGGCCTAGCCTCGAAGAGATCGCGGTCGGATAGGCGATGAGTCGTGGAAGGATCCGTGCTGCCTCCTCGATATCAGCCCCTCGACGACGACCGACTCTTACTCAGGTCGGGGAGCCGGGCAGGAGTTCCGGACCCAGCAGGGGTAGCACCTGGAAGCCCTCGAGGATTGCCGCGGTTCGAAGCCGCTCATCAAGGCATACGAAGTCTCTGCCGCCGGGGTGATTGCGGGTCCACAGCAGGGCGGCCGCGAGCTGGAAGGCGTCCGCGGCCCGGAGGGGATGGACGGCGAGGAGGCGGAGGGCGCTAGCGCACATCTCGTCACCGGGCTCGACGGCATTGGCAGCGTCCAGCGTGGCCGCGAGCCCTGCGAGTACCTGGGCGGCCTCGGCCGGGGTGAAAACGCCCTCTCGGCGCAGGCGATGCACGGCGCTCCCGCACTCCACCGGACTGGCCCACCACACCACCATGTCGGGGTCGTCGGCCACCAAGGCCTCCAAAAACGGGGAGCGTTCTTCTCGGACGAAGAGGGGAACGAGGGCCGACGAGTCCCAGAACCTCATCTGGCAGCGTTGCGCTCCTCGAGTAGCGTTCGCAGCAGCCGTCCTCCCGGGTCGGCGGGCCTGGGCCGGGTCCAGAAATCCGGCGGCAAGTGGCTCCGGGACCGGCGCATCTGACCCGTACGGACCAAGTCGTCCAACTGGTCGCCGCCCGGCTCGTAGGGAACGATACGCGCCACAGGACGGCCGCGTTCGGTAACAACCACTTCCTCACCGGCCTTCACGCTTGCGAGGAGTTCGCTGAGGGACGCCTTGAGAGTGGCAACGCTGGTAACGACCATGTGACCATAGTGGTCATCGGTTCGGTACATGTCAAGTGGGTCCGGGGGTCGCGCGGGACATCACGAGGACCGCGGTGCCCACCGCGAATCCGGACGCCACCGCGACGTTTCGGGATCGTTATTCCGAGCCCCCGACCAGCCGGCGAAGGAAATCGCCCGGCGTGAGAATCGCGAAGCTCAATCCTGCCTCGAGCACCGCGCGCGTCATGAAGTGCTTTCGGTCGAGGGTGAGCAGGAAGTCGATGCCGGCCCCCGAAGCCGCGGCGAGCACATGGGCATCCTTCGCGTGAATGATTCGCGCCTGCGCTTCGATCTCCCTCGAAGTCGGATCGGGAACGATCTCGAAGTCGAGGAGGCCCAGCGCCTCGTAGAACCGGAGAAGCGGGTTGCTCCCCATCTTGTTCCGGATGTTTCGCTCCGCCTCGAGAAGGACCGGGCGACTCGAGACGGCGCGAGTCAAGCCCCGGTGACAGGTTTCAACCACCAAAGCCGAGGCGCCTGTCGCCGAGCCCGCCGCGGCAACGAGGACGCTGGCGTCGAGAAATAGACGAGGCGGCGCTGTCACGCCCGCTTGCCCAGAAGACGTCTCACCTTCCTCGCGGTTCGGGCGTCAAGACGGTCCTCCTTCAGGAATCGCCCGATCTCGTCCTCGCCGTACTCCCGGAATGCCTGATCGCGGGCGTCCGTCTGGAGAGGCAGGATTTCGATCGCTCGCCCCGTGAGGGTGACCCTCAGAATCGTGTTCTCGTCGATCTTGAGCCGGCGCCGGAACGCGGCTGGCAGCGTGATCTGTCCTCGCGCCCGGGGGCGAAGGAGCTTGGTCAGTGATTCGGTTTCAGTCATTTCAGCCCCTTTCCAAGCATCCTCTGAATTTCTGATTTTCAGTATATCCCACCCCTACTACCGCGTCGGCGAGCGCGACGGAAGGGCGGTAGATCTTTCCGTGCTGGATACCCTCCGCGGCGTCGCAGCTCCGCGTAGATCTCCGAAGCCTGATGATCGAGAAACTGAAGGTTCCGTGCTCGGCCAGGTAGTCGCGCGCTTTGGATTCTACCGTCACTATTTCGACCGTGTCTGGAGAACATCCGGATCGCCCACCCCCCTACCGCCACCACCCGCCAGCACGAGGCCGATCTCCTCTCACGTGCCCTGGCCCACGTCGTTCACGTGCAACCTGCCGGTGGCCGGCCGGAGGAAGCCGCCCTGACGCGGAGGCCGGCAAGAGTGAACTTCTCTCGATGCCTGAAAGCGGGCGCTGCTAAACTGGACGGTGATGTCTGCACACCCGGACCTGGCGGCTTACTTCTTCGAGATGGAGAAGCTCGTCGAGGCGCAGCCCGATTCGGTCGTCGCCGAAATCGCTCGCGGCGCCTACGCGATGTCCCCGCGGCCGCGCGTTCGACACGGGGTCGCGCAGGGAGAACTCTTCGCTGCGCTGAGACGGCTCGGGGCCGTGACGGACGCGAGCGCGCAAGCGGACTGGATGTTCGTCATCGAGCCAGAGATCCGGTCCCTCGAGACGTTCTCGCGGCTCGTACCCGACCTGGCCGGATGGCGGCGGTCGACGACGGGATGGCCCGACCTCGACGCGACGCCCGTCTCCCTCATTCCGGACTGGGTGGCTGAAATCGTGTCGCCGGCGACCGAGTCATTCGACCGTGGCCCCAAGAAAGACGCTTACGGCCTGATGGGTGTCGGCTGGCTCTGGCTTCTCGATCCCGACTCGCGGACGGTCGAGACCTTCGCGAGCGTGAGAAGCAAAATGATCGCGGGACCGGCCTTTGGCGCCTCCGACCACGTCTCCGCGCCGCCGTTCGAAAGTCTTCGGCTCCCCCTCGACTCCATGTTCCCGAGTGGCTGATACGCCTGCGCCGTTTCGGTGACCGCGCGCCCCACCCCCTACCGCCACCACCCCGTCACGTCGACCACGAGCTCCGCAGTACCCATCGCGAATCTAGCCGCCTAGCCGCCCGTCGCTAGAGGGGGCTCGGCTACCGCTGGCGCGATCCAGAGATCGGCGAGACGTAGCTCGATCCCGTCGAAGGGCTCGGCCCGAACGACCTCCTCGGCCGAGTGCGCAGAAACCAGGAGCCAGCTGCCGCCGTCGGGGTGGAGGCGGAAGACCTCGAGGGTCCGCACGAGAGGATCGACGAGCCAAGCGTGTCCGATTCCTTCCCGTGCGTAGACCCGCATCTTCCGCACGCGGTCGAGGCTAGCTGTTCCCGGCGAGAGGATCTCCGAGACCCAATCCGGCGGCATGGTGAAGTAGGGGACGCTCAACATCTCGGGCATCCGGCTCTTGCGCCAGCCGGCGAGGTCGGGGACGAGGACGTCGCGCCCGAGATGAAGTTCCGGCTCAAAGACGATCCACCAGCCCCCGGGGCCACCTCGCCCACGCTGGTAGGCGCCGCCGACGTCCATGCCGAGGATCGACGCCGCGACGGCGTGGGGGCTCGCGGGACGGGGCGAGACGTAAAGCTCCCCGTCGACGATCTCGCCGACGACGTGGTCCGGGAGGGCGAGGATGTCCTCGTACCGGGCTGCGCGCTGGGAACGGATCGGGGTCGACATCCTCGCGATCCTACTCCCTCCGTCGACAGCCCTCAGGACGATGAAGAACCCAATTACCGAAGTCGTAGCCGAGTGTCCCGCCCTTCAGCCTGTCTTGACCGCGCCCCCTCTTGGCCCACTCCGTCACCGGGTTGGAGCCCTCCCCCCTGACCCCCGAACCTGCCTGGTGCTCCAGTCTTTCGGCGATCCAGACCTTGATGATCGACTGGCGTGTCACTCCGAGCCGTCCGGCCTCCCGATCCAGGAACTCGATCATCCAGACAGGGAAGTCCACGTTGACGCGCCGCTGCACCTGCTACGCAGCGTGAGGTCATGAGCGCGGCTGCGGCTCAACGGCCGCCAGAACGAGAAAAGATTTATCCGCTTGCGCGACCGTGAAGATCAAGAAGAAGTCGTCGAACGGAACGACGAACTGAGCATTGTCGTCTTCGGGTTCCCACTCGTCTTGGACGATGCGGATCCGCCGTTTTAGCTCCTCGAACGTGTCATGTCCACGCGCGAGCAGCATGGTGAGGCCAGCCTCGGCATCAGGGTGGTACCGAAAATTTGGAAATGCCACTCAGCGACGGGCAGCCAATGCTGGGGCCGCGGAAGCTTTTTGCGGCTGGCACCGTGTTTTGTGGAGGGTCTCGAGATCCTTCATGGTACGCAGCGACGCGATCGGCGTGGTCCTAGCCTTCTTGGCCAGCGAACGAAGCCGATCGAACAGCTCTGGGTGACGGACCAGCTTCTCGAGAGCGAGATAGTCGTTGTACTTCTCGATCGACATGAGGGCAGCCACGGGCTCGCTGCGGCGCAGCAGCACGGTAGCTACCTGCATCTGCTGAATGATCCTCGGGAGGCTCGACTTGGCCTCGCTGAGAGAAACTAACTGGGTATTGCCGACGGTCTTCATGAGATCTCCTGGCCGACCCATGGTCCTGTTAACGGGACCATTAAACGGCCAACAGATGGTACCAGGGTGGTCTCGTGCAGTCAACCAGGGTTTCGCTTCAGGTGTGCCGGACTCCCAGCGCTGCGTCCTTCACCCCGGCCCCGGAGTGCGCTCGAACGTCTGCGGGCCTTAGCGGATTCATTAACGAGGGTGGGCGGTTTTCGGGCAGTGGCTCGGCTCATGACGGCTCTCATTTTACGGCTTCTCGGATTCTTTGTCCTACCGCCACAACCCCGTCACGTCGATCACGAGGTCCGCGGTACCCGCCGCGAGTCCGGAGGCCACCGTGACGTTCCCCGCGGGTGCGCCGAACAGCCCCAGGATCGCCTTGTTCGTTAGGCGGCAGTACCTCTATGCGCCAGAGCTCGCTTGGCGGGTAGCGGAAGCACGACGGGGCGGAAGTATTCGATGGGGTAAAGGTAGTCTTCGCCTGACTCGTCCACAATCCTGATCAGTGACTTCGGGTCGCTGGTCAAGGGCTGGAGGTACTCGTAAAGCTTTCGAACCTCCAACGAGGCCGCGTAACCGGGATTCGCCACGCACAGCAAGAAACCCTTGACCCTTTTACTTGATGCGCCGCTTGATCTTGAGGTCCTTTCGGCCGACACCCGTCGCTTCGTACCAGTGGACTTCCGCCCGGAAAATCCGACCGATGTCGAATTCCATTGAATCGGCGCCGACCTCCTCGCCTTCTGCACGGCTCTTGGACTGCGAATTCGAACCTGAGCTCCTTGAGGCACTCGGTGGGCGCGCCCCAGCGGATCACGAGGTCGGACTGGCGTCCCTTCGTTCGGGTCGGCACTCAGGGGCGACGGAGAGCTGGAAGAGTCGTAGAATGAGAACCGTCATGAGCCGCGCCGCTGCCGGTAAGCCCCCTGCCCCTGTGAGCGAATCCGCCCTCGCCCGGGCTCGCCACGGCGAGCGCGTGGTGCTGCGCCAGGGGAGAAAGGCCGTGGCCGCGGTGGTGTCCATCGCCGACCTCAGGCTGCTGCAGAAGCTCGAGGACGAAGAGGACCTCAGGGATGTCCGCGCCGCACGCGTCGAGATGAAGAGGAAAGGGACGATCCCGTGGGAGAAGGTCAAGGCGGAACTGGGGCTGAAGTAGCTCGTGCCCTACCCTCGGGTGTCGTGAAGCTCGCGGGTGAGGTCAACACCTACCGGATCCGCGTCGGCGACTACCGCATCCTTTATGAGATCCACGATCAGGTCCTCATCGTAGTCGTGCTGAAGGTCGCCGATCGAAAAGAGGCATATCGGTGAGGTTTCGACGGCGTCTTCTGCGCGCGCTACTCCCGCTCTTGAAGCTGTCTATGACAGCCTGAAATCTGAGCGCGTCAGGGAAGTCGAGGTCGCAGTCTAGCTTTGCCGCGGCTTCCGGACGTCACGGCTTTAACGGGTCGTCCGGGGCCGGACAGAGTCGCTGCAGGGCCGATAACAGCGGAGGGATGTCTTCGCGTACGGTCTTCCAGACGCCCGGGATGTTCACGGAGTCATACCCATGGATGAGAACGTCCCGTGACCCAGCAATCCGGCGCCAAGGGACTTCGGGAGGACGGACGCGTCATCCCGTTGCATAGATGGGTTCGGCCGTGGAGAGAATCTCTCGTCGACGTATCCAGTTCGGGCTGCGCTCGACGGCCGAACGAACGAGGAGGTCGACAGGCCGGCCGAAAAGGCCCGCAAGTTCTTCGCGCATGTCCACCTCTTCCAGGAGGGACCAGTTCACTCCCGGCTGCGGCGTCACGAGAAGATCGACGTCGCTGTGAGGGCCGAAACGGGGTCCTAATGCCGATCCGAAGACCGCAACCTCGGCGACACTCCACCGGACGCAAAAGGCCGATAGTGCGGCCCGCGGGACGGTCAGATGGAGGTTCATGGTGGTGGAATCATAGGCCGACGCGGGCTCCGGCGCCTGGATCATCGGGATCTCCGCGCCGTTTTCGAGCATCAGGGTCCGGGCCCCCTACCACCACCCCGTCACGTCGATCACGAGGTCCGCGGTGCCCACCGCGAATCCGGACGCCACCGTGACGTTTCCCGCGGCCTCGGACAGTAGAACAAGCTTCGAGGTGAGGCCTCGCTCTCCTCGCGACCACAAGTCGAAACTCCTCGAGAAGGGTTCGGGAGGCCCGGTCGTGCGGAGCAGAATGCTGTTAGGAGCGTGTCCCCATGGAAAGACTGATTCGAGTTCACGTCGAGAGACTCCCGGAGGGGGTCTTTCTTGCCTCCTCGGATGATGTTCAGGGATTGGTCGCGCAGGGCAGGACGATCTCCGAGACTCTCGAGATTGCCCGTGACGTAGCCCGCCGGCTCCTCGAGGCGCAGGCGGAACGCCACCCGATTCCGGAGCCCCAGCCCATCGCAGGTCCCGTCGACCTGACTCTCGTCGTCGGAGCCTGACCCTGGGCCGGCGAAGCCACGAGATCTGGTTCAACGCAACCACGAACAGATACACGACTATTCCGAATCACCCCGGGGATCTTCCGGAGGGAACGCTTCGGGCAATCCTCCGACAGGCGGGCGTGGAAGTGGACGACTTCCTGAGCGCCTAGCTCTTCTCCCACCGGGCCGGAAACTCTCGCCCGACGAACTCCTCGCAAGATGGCAGAGCTCGAAAGCCTGATGCCGGAATACGCCGTTCGGCGGCGGCGCCTAAGACGGAGTTCCGCCCCTCTACCGCCACCACCCCGTCACGTCGATCACGAGGTCGGCAGTGCCCGACGCGAATCCGGACGCCACCCGTGACGTTCCCCGCGCCGGGCTGAGGCGACAGGTCGCCCCAGGGACTGGCGACGCCGCGTGCCAAATACGCGGCAACCCGTCGCCGTCGTTCCAGCGAAACCGAAACACGACGCTTCCGAAACACCGTCGGTCACGGAGTTATAGCGATGCGAATCCGGCCGGCTGGCGGCAGCGACAACATTTTGCCTGGCGCCGGTGATCGAGGCTTCGATGTCTGCGACGGCCTCGCGGACAAATAACCAAGCGAACGAAGCTGTGCCTGGATTTCCTTCCAGTGACCCACTTCCTCTCGGGCGGGCAGTTGTTCGGGCGCCACGGAGAAAAGTATGGTACCTCTAGGGAGTTCGTTCGCACCCCGCCAAAGGACTTCAGACCAGGCTACCTCTGATGTTCGGGGCATTTGTTTTCCCGCAGCAGACTGGACGGTACCGCAACCCGAAATGGAAAGAGCAATCGACCGATCCCCGTCGCGCGGTTGAACGGCGATCCAGACAGGCCCTTGTAGTCCTCCCAGCTCGACGTGGTCACCGAGTTTCGAATGCTTCGAGCGGGCGCCGGGCGGCATTCCGAAGAAATCGATATCGGGAGGCCCCGCAGCCCTGATGTCGATCGTACAGGGGTGGCCCAGGGGCTCGGCACGGAGCATGAGCGCCCCCGGGAATGACGAGGCTATGTAACGATTCGCGCGAGTGAGGAGTTCTCGGGCCCAAGGTGCTTCGCACGATATCGCGGTCCTCTCTCCTGGGTCAGCGGCCAGGTCGAAGCACTCCCGTGCGGGCAGTACGTCCAGCCAGTCCCCGGTTTCCCACTGTTTTTGGCGAAAGCCGGGCCGCGTAATCACCTTGTGGCCACCGTCGAAAACAGCGACAGCACCATACGGTGGAGCCTCTGAGACGACGGCCCGTTCGCGAGGCCCGGCGCTCGCGATGCGACCCAGTGGCAGGCCAACCATGCTCGGGGCCGATGGAATGTCAAAAGCGTCCAGGACCGTCGGCGCTATATCGACCGAGGAAACCGGCGCGTCAATTCGGCCACGAAGCTCGGGGCGCCATGGCACGCGCAAGAGGAGTGGAATCCGAACCGCCTCCTCGTAGAGATATGGCAGTGTGTGTCCGCGACAGGGAGCCGATCCGTGGGTCGAGACGGGTCGGTCATAGATCTCTTCGCCGTGGTCGGAGGTGAACAGGAGTGCGGTGGACACCCAGAGGCCGCGAGCCCTGAGACCGTTCTCGAAGTCTGCCAAGGCCTCGTCCGTCTCTCGTATGGCGGCATCGTAACGGGCAGACAGCCAAATAGCTCGTTGAACCTCGCTGTAGGGGCTCCCTCGTTTCATAATCGTTGAGACGGGTTCGTTCCAGGCATCGCCGAGCGGTGCAGTGGCTCCAAAAGCACCCAGCGCCCCTCGCTCCGTCGCGGCATAGTTGTGGACCTGCCATGTGTGAAGGAAGAGAAACACGGGGCCGTCTCCAGCTCCGTTGATGAGTTCGAGTGAACGACTGACGGCGTCTGCGACGGGCTCGAGAAGGCCGGAGTACTTTTCAAACCCACGATTGAACCCGTACCGGCCGTCGAGGTAGCCACCGCCCGTCACCGCCAGACATCGGATTCCGTGCGCTGAGAGGATCTCCCCTAGGACAGGGATGTCCCTTGGCAGGCGCTGGATCGGGCTTCGGACGCCGTGCTGTGCGACGGTTTGCGAGGTGAAAATCGATGCATGCGTGGGAAGGGTCCATCCGCTGCTGGCGACGGCACGGTTTGCAACCAAACCGTCTGAGAATATCCTCTGAAGATTCGGTGCCGTGGCGCGAGGATAGCCGTAAGGTGTAAGGCAGTCTGCGCGGAGCATGTCGACATCGAAAAGAACGAAGAGACGGGTCGGTCCGTCCGAGTTCGCACCGCGCGCGATCTGGCGAGGGAGGAGGACGAAGACGAACGCCGCGGCGAGCCCGGCGCCGGCAACGATCCAGGGCGTCGTTACTCTAAGAAAGCCAGCTCGAGGCCGGGCGTGGGGGCGCCGGGCACGAGGCACTTTCGCGGTGCCATGTCGGGGCCGAGGGCATTCCATAGCAGGCCGAGATCGTAACCCTTATTCTTCTACTCGCGGAGGGCGGTGAATCGAGGATGTCCGAATCCAGTCCCATCCGGAGTCGCCGTTCCGCGGCGGTCGCGAGCCTTGCGGGTAATGCCGGAACTACGCTCGTCGCATCGCTGCAAGCCCTGCTGCTCGTCCCGCTCTATATACACGAGCTCGGGCCGCGGCTCTACGGAGCCTGGCTCGCGTCTGGCGACGTCCTATTGTGGCTGCAGTCCTTTGACCTGGGCCTTCCTAACGTCATGATCCAGAGAATTGCGTTCGCGCACGGAAAAGGCGACCACAGAACGGCGAGCGAGTACTTCGTGACGGGCACGGCGATTCTCGGCGTCGTGAGCGTCAGCGTCGCGGGCGCCCTGTTCTGGGCGGCGCCCGCGATTCCCCGCTGGCTCAACGTGACGGGATCCGAGGCCGCACTCCTCGCGAGGTGCATCCGCCTTGGCGCCATCGCAAGCGGTTTGACGCTTCTGAACTGGGCGGTCGTCGGCTACTCGAGAGCCGTACAGGACACGGCCGCGATGAATCTGGCCGCAGTTGTCGCAAGCCTCGTTGGATTCGGCGTGACCGTCGTCCTCCTCCTGCGCGGCTTCGGACTCTGGTCTCTCGTCTTCGGATCTTGCGCACGCGCTGCCGGCTCGATCCTAGGAAGCGTGGCCTACCTCATCTCGCGCGGCCGTGACGGCCGCTTTACACGACTTCACATTCGCCGAGCCGCTGCGCTGGACATGCTGAGTTTGTCCCCTTCCACTGCGCTCGCCGGCATCGGTTACGCACTAATGAACCAGTCGGAAAACGCGATCGTAGGAGTCATGCTCGGCCCCGATCGTGTGCCGATCCTCGCGATTACCCGTAAGGGTGCCGACGTGCTTCGAGGCCTGCTGGACATGATCGGCTTCGCAACGTATGGGAGCTTCGCGCACCTCGTCGCATCCACCGACCGCGCGCGGGCTCCTCGAGTCTATGGCGAGATCGTGTCTCTGAATCTCTCTCTGGGCGTGGCGGCCGCTGCGGCGTATATGGCGGTCAATCCCAGTTTCGTCACTCGGTGGGTCGGCGGTTCCTTTTTCGGAGGTCCTTGGCTGACACTGCTGATCGCAAGCCAGATGCTGACGATGAGCGTGTCGTACCTCATTAACTACCTCTATCGGGCCAGCGGCCGGCTGGTGCGCGGGTCGGCGACCCTGATCGTCGAGTGCGCGGTTCGGGTTCCGCTCATGGTGCTCCTCGCCAGCACGATCGGGCTAATCGGCGTGCCGCTCGCGGGGCTGATCACGTCGGGTGTGTCTGCAGTACTCGTGCATACGTGGGCGATTGCTGAGCTGACGCGTTTCAGCGAGTGGAGCTTCCCGTTCGCTCCGCGTGTCACCCTTGCGAGGATTGGGATCTTCGCCTTGGGTGCGGCCAGCTGCTTCGTGCTGAATATCCCCTCGTGGCCCTTAGTGTTCAGCGTAGGCTTCGCAGTGTTCGCCGCGAGCGCGGTTCTGCTGAACGGTATTGACCCGCTCCTCGTAGGCGTGAGGGCAACCGCCCGGGGGATACTCAAGGGCCGGCATTCGCGCGTGATGGAGCGCAACTAGCGACATCATGCGAACGTGGGAGGCAGGGCCTTGAGCGGTGCACGACCTTCGGAAGCGCCACGCCCGCGGCGGCCGACGTTCTGGGCACGTGTTCTGCCGATTCTTTACTTCGAGCTTTATCTGAACTTCACTGTGGTGTTGTTCGCGTTCGGGCCGTGGCCATGGCCGGTCAAGAACCCGGTGAAACTCTATGGATTTTTGGCCTGCGCCCACCTAGCCCTCCTGCTGGGTTATATGTGTGCGGCGTTTCGTCGACCCGCTGCGTACAACGGCCGTTGGACGGTCGAGGGTGTCGTAAAGGCGAGCCTGATCGTGTCGGCCCTATTGCTCCTACCGACGGTCTGGTTTAGGACGGGTGCCATTTTACCCGACCTGGGCGCGGCGCTAGCGGATCTCGGACGAACATACGAGGAGACCAATCGTCTCCGGGCAGAGGGAAAGCCGTTCGTCGAATACGTACGCATAGCCTTCGGACTCTGGCTGTCCTGGCTGCTCCCCCTCTCAGTGTTCTACTGGAAGAGGCTCGGGGCAGGGGTTCGCATAGCGTCGCTCTCGGTGATCGGTTCAAGCATCGTCATGTGGATCGCATTAGGGACGAACAAGGGAATCGGCGATGTCGTGTTGCTCATACCGGCTATGTTGGTGGCGGGACATCTCTCTGGTATCTCGCGCCTGAGCCTGGCACAGGCGGTCGCTCTGGCTGTTGTCGTTGGACTACTCGCAGTGGGTTTCGTTACGTTCTTCTCGGCGGCTATTGCGTCGCGGCAACGTTCAGACGAAGTGTCCGACACGTTCGCCGTGCTGGACATCCGGGCGGATCCGTCGAATGTCTTTATGAGATATGTTCCGCGAAACATGCAGTCGGCCGTCAGAGGCCTGGCCATGTACCTGAACGTGGGATACTATGGACTATCCTTGGCGCTCGAGAAACCATTTCTTCCAACGTGGGGCGTTGGAAGTTCACCAGTGACGATTCGACAGGCGGAGAGGTTTCTGGGTGAAGGCAGCGTCGCGCGACGGACATATCCGTATCAGATCGAGATGGATGGATGGGATGCCAACGGTTTGTGGTCGTCCTTCTATCCCTGGATCGCTTCGGACGTCTCGTTTCCTGGCACCATCGTAGTCGTGTTTCTTGTCGGCTATAACTTCGGTCTTGCTTGGGTGGACTCTCTGCGCGGGGCGAACCCATTTGCGGTTGCGATGGCGGCGAACTTTGTAATTATGCTGTACTACTTTCCTAGCAATAATCAGCTGTTCTACAGCATGGAGACTGGTGTCGCGTCGATCGTGACGTTCGTACTTTGGCGCTTGTCGCGGAAAACGCCGCGCGAAGGTTCTAGGAGATGAGAATCGCCGTTCTGGTCTTCAGCGAATTTCCCGATGGCGCTGCCTTAGGACGGCGTACGCACCTGCTCAGCAAGGGGTGGGCGGAGCTGGGACATGACGTGAACGTCGTCGTCGCGCAGCGGTTTCGGGAGGGGCCTCTCCGCGAGGAGTTTGACGGAATTCAAGTCATGTGGGGAACGAGAACGACACGGGAGGCGTCTCACGGCCTGGGGGAGCGCCTAATTGCGCGCTGGGCGACAGTCAGGGAGGTCCACGCACTGGTCGAGAAGGGTCTTGACTGGCTGGTCGTCGTGTATCCGGAGGTGGATCGGCTACCGCACATCATGATGGCGCGGCGACGCGGGGTGAGAATCGCGGTGACGTACGAGGACAAGAGAGCCTTTCCACCAGCCGCTACGGTATACGAACGATGGCTAGCGATGCGGGGGGAGCTGGCGGACAGAGTGATTCCGGGCTTGACAGATCTTCTGTTTCCAATTAGCAAATACCTTGACGCGCGGCTCCGGCAGCGGGCGCCCGGCACTCCAACTTGTCTGCTCCCGGCGGTGGTAGACACGACAGCGTTCCAAGAAAACGAAGGAAAGGGTCTTGCATTCCGTGAACGATGGAGGCTCGGAGTGGAGCCGGTCTTAGGCTACATGGGAACGTACTGGCACGTTGAAGGGCTTGGGGTGTTTCTGACGGCTGTAAAGGAATTGAGGACGCGAGGTGCGGCGTTTAAGGTCCTGATATGTGGTAAACCGCATCGGGGCCACCGTTCAGACGATGTGCGGGCCATGACAACGGCGCTTGGGCTCCAAGAAGTGGTCACAGAAACGGGATGGCTGCCAAGAGAAGAAGTGATTGCGGCGATGTCTGCAGCGGACGTGCTAGTGATTCCGAAGATCGCCGACGACTCAAACAATGCAGGCCTACCAACGAAGTTGGCGGAGTACATGGCAGTCGGACGGGCGATCGTCTGCAGTGACGTCGGGGACGTTCGGGCTTATGTGAGGGAGGGAGAGGACGTGCTTCTGTGCCGGCCGGGGGATCCAGGTTCTCTGATAACGGCGCTGGGCGATCTCCTGCAAGACGGCAGGCTGCGGGCGCGCCTTGCGGCGAACGCACGTGCGGGTGCGGTGCGTCACTTCGACTATCGGAGCGTGGCCAGGAAGGCGGCGGAAGCCATGGAGGCCATTCTGGCACCTGACGGAATGCGAAGTGGAACGCGGGAGTCAAATGAAGGCTAGTGTTGTAGTACCGACCTTCAATCGCAGGAAGACCCTGGAGCGGACTCTCCGAGGGCTCTTCGATCAGAGCGTCGATCCGGACGTCTTCGAAATCGTCGTCGTCGACGACCATTCGGAGGACGATACGTTGAGGGCTCTGGAGATGCTTCGGGCGTCCCATCGAAACCTTCGTTACCTTCGACACGACGAGAATCGGGGGCGAGTCATAACTCGGAATGACGGAATCGTGGCCTCCCACGGGGACGTCGTCATTTTTCTCGACGACGACAATGTCCCATGCCAGAGTTTTGTTGAGGTGCACCTCGAATGCCATCGACGAGCCCACCTCGAGCGCGTCGCAATCGTGGGGAACGCGTCGTTTGCGAGCGAGTGCATAGCGCGGAGTAACTTCGGTCGGTATGTGAACGCGCAGTATCTGGGCAACCGGATACCTTCCAGAAGGCGTAAGGTAGACTATTCAAACCTACCGGCGAAATATTTCGGTACGCTCAACGCCTCGGTGCGGCGGGATGACGCTGTCAGGGTGGGAATGTTCGATAGGGCGTTCCGTTATTACGGTGGTGAAGACTTCTACTTTGGCCACCGGCTTCGACAGGCCGGGGTGCGGATTGCATTTTGCGAGGAGGCTAGATCCACCCACTATGACGACGTGACGCTGAGGCGATACAAACTGAAGTCTTTAGAGGCGGCGCGAGAGGGTCTTTCGACGATAGCTCATAAGGATGCGGCGGCGATGAATGAGACAGAGCTGCGGCACCTAATGCCGGTCGCATGGAGGGCGGAGTCGCTATCCTCTATCCTGAAGAAGTGCGTTGTGCAAGGGGCCTTGAATCGGCCGGCATTGTCGGCTCTTGAGTGGTGGGCGCGAGCCACGGATCGCTGGCCCATTCTGGCGTGGAACGGTTGCTACCGGGCGCTGTTTGCAGGTTGGTATCTTCGGGGCTTTAGGAGCAAGGTCGTTGGGCGTGGGGAGGTGACGTATGGTGATACCTGAGCTGTTAGCCCTGAACAAAGCGGTGTCGCTGAGAGGCCACGCGGAACGAACTGGAAGACGAGAGGCAGGCGTGTCATGCGAACGGTCGTGACCGGTGGCGCTGGGTTTATAGGCTCCAACCTGGTGGGGGAACTTATAGCGGCGGGACACGACGTAACGGTTCTGGACGACCTGACTTCGGGCTTCCGGAAGAACCTGCATGCCGATCCGCGGCTCACGTTCGTGGAGGGTGACGTCCGACACCGGAAAGTCGTGCGCCAAGCGATGGTCGGCGCATCGTGGGCCTTTCACCTCGCGGCTTCCGTAGGAAACAAGCGCTCCATCGACGACCCGTTTCACGATGCGGAGGTCAATGTGCTCGGGACGCTAAATGTTCTCGAGGAGGTGCGCCGGGAGGGCGCCGGGCGGCTCGTCGTCTCTTCCTCGGCGGGCATCTTCGGTGAGCTGAAAACGCTCCCGATTCGCGAAGACCACCCCATCGAGCCGGACACGCCTTATGGCTCGACGAAGCTTTGCGCCGAGAAGCTTTCCCTGGCTTTCGCGAAGCTTTACGGCTTTGGGGTTGTCTGCCTGAGGTACTTCAACGTCTACGGCCCGAACCAGCGCTTCGATGCCTATGGAAACGTCATTCCGATCTTTGTCTTCAAGCTTTTGCGAGGCGAGCCCTTGACGGTTTTTGGCGACGGCGAGCAAACGCGGGACTTCGTCAACGTTCGTGACGTCGTCCAGGCGAACTTGAAAGCGGCGGCGGCCGCCGGAGTAACGGGCGCTTTCAACATCGGGAGCGGCACCCGCATCAGCGTCAACGATCTCGTCAGCCGGATCGAAGCCGCCAGCGGTCGAAAGGCTGTGGTGGTGCACGGATCCCCGAGGACCGGCGACGTGCGCGACAGCCTGGCGGATATCGGCGCCGCGCGGTCGCGGCTCGGCTTTGAGCCCACGGTTGGCCTCGACGAGGGCCTTCCGGAATACGTCCGATGGGCGGAATCGGAGGTTGGCTCGTGACGGGCGGAATCGTGGTTCTAGGCGGGGCCGGCATGCTGGGCCACAAGCTCTTCCAGGTACTGCGCGAGCGATTCCCCGGGACGATCACCACGACGCGTGAGAACGTCCACGTGCCGCCGCTTTCGGGCGTGACGCTGCTGGCGGGCCCGGACGTCCTCACGGGCGTCGACGTGGTCGACTTCGAGGCACTCCGCATGCGGCTGGAGAAGCTGGCTCCGGCCGTGATCGTGAACTGCATCGGCGTGATCAAGCAGAGAGATGAGGCGAGGAGCCCGATACCGAGCATCACCTTGAACGCGCTGTTTCCGCATCGCCTGGCGGAGGCAGCCGGGGCGTGGAGGGGTCGTGTCATCCACTTCAGCACCGACTGTGTGTTCAGCGGTCGGCGCGGGAACTACCGGGAGGAAGACACCTCCGACGCGGACGACCTCTACGGAAGGTCGAAGTTTCTCGGCGAGGTCGCAACGCCGAACGCGATCACCCTGCGGACGTCGATCATTGGCCGGGAGCTTTCCGAGCACAGGTCCCTTCTAGACTGGTTCCTGTCGCAGAAGGCGAGAAAGGTCCGCGGCTTCCGGAAAGTGATCTACTCGGGGATCACGACGAACGAGATGGCCAACGTCGTGTCGCTCATCATCAGGTCGTTTCCAACGTTGTCGGGGCTCTTCCAGGTGGTCTCGGAACCGATTTCGAAGTACGACCTTCTCCTCCTGATACGGGAAACCTACGGGCTTGAGGTCAATGTCGAGCCAGATAACCAGGACCTCTCGGATCGATCGATGTGCGGGGAGAAATTTCACAAGGCGACCGGGTGGCGGTCTCCGCCGTGGCCGGATATGGTGCGCGCGCTGGCGGCGGATCCGACGCCGTACGAAGCGTGGGGAGTCTCGGACCTTTAGTGAGGACACGTAGAAGGCGGTGAAATGTTCAAGCACAAGACGCTCGTGATTACGGGTGGAACCGGGACCTTTGGCAACGCTGTTCTCAAGCGGTTTCTGCAGACCGACGTCGCCGAGATCCGCGTCCTGAGCCGAGACGAGAAGAAACAGGAGGACATGAGACTCGGGTACAACACCCCGAAGCTCAAGTTCTTTATCGGTGACGTCCGTAACTTGGATAGCGTGGCAGGCGCGATGGACGGTGCAGATTACGTGTTCCACGCGGCGGCGCTGAAGCAGGTGCCGTCCTGCGAGTTCTTCCCCCTCGAGGCGATCCGGACGAACGCATTCGGTGCCGAGAACGTATGCAGCGCGGCGATCGCCGCCGGAGTGAAGCGCGTAATCCTCCTCTCGACGGACAAAGCCGTCTATCCGATCAACGCGATGGGGATCTCCAAGGCGATGATGGAGAAGCTGATGGTCGCGAAGGCGCGGCTGACGCGCCCGGGGGGGACGATCCTCTGCGGCACGCGCTATGGCAACGTGATGGCTTCCCGTGGATCTGTGATCCCCCTCTTCATCCAGCAGGTGAAAGAGGGGAAGCCTCTGACGGTAACCGACCCGGAGATGACGCGGTTCCTGATGTCCATCGAAGACGCGGTCGACCTCGTCATCTACGCGTACCAGAATGGCCTGCCGGGGGACATTCTCGTGCAAAAGGCCCCCGCGGCGACGATGGAGACGCTTGCCCTCGCCGTCAAGAAGCTTTTCAGCTCCAAGACGCCCGTTCGCGTGATCGGAACCCGGCACGGGGAGAAGCTCTACGAGACGCTGCTGACCCGGGAAGAGAGGGCAAAAGCGGAGGACCTCGGAGACTACTTCCGGATACCAGCGGACAACAGGGATCTCAACTACAACAAGTACTTCACGCAAGGGCAGAAGACAATCTCGCGCGCGGAGGACTACAACTCCCAGAACACGCGCCGGCTGGACGTAGACGGGACCGTCGAACTGCTGCTGAAGCTCGACCTCGTCCGCGAGGAGCTTGAGAACTGGAAGGGGTCGCGCCGCGGCGGAAAGAGGCGTCCGTGAAGGTGATGACGGTCCTGGGCACGCGGCCGGAGATCATCCGGCTGAGCCGGATCATTCCGCAGCTCGACCGGTTCTGCGAGCATCTCTTTGTTCACACCGGCCAGAACTACGAGGAGAGCCTGAGCGACGTCTTTCTCCGGGAGCTGGGGCTCAGGGCGCCGGACGTGCACCTCGGAGTCCGCGCCGGCGGGTTCGGCGAGCAGGTCGCGCGGATTCTGGAAGGAATTGACCGGCTTCTTGTCGAGAGGCGGCCGGACCGCGTCGTGATCCTCGGCGACACGAACAGCGCGCTCTCCTCGATCGTCGCGGCGCGACGGGGGATCCCCGTTTTTCACCTCGAAGCGGGGAATCGGTGCTACGACGACCGCGTGCCCGAGGAGGTGAACCGGCGCCTCATCGATCATTCGAGCACTGTTCTGATGCCGTACACGGAGCGGAGCAAGGAGAACCTCGTGCGGGAAGGGATCGAACGGGAACGGATCTTCGTGATCGGGAACCCGATCTTCGAGGTCCTGACGGCCAACGAAACCCGCATCGACGGGAGCGACGTGCTGACGCGGCTGGGCGTGGCTCCGGGGGGATACTTCCTCGCGACGCTACACCGGGCGGAAAACGTCGACGACCCCGCCCGGCTCGCTGGCCTTCTTTCCGGCCTCGAGCGGGTCGCCGGGGAGTTTGGGCCGCCGGTACTCGTCAGTGTCCACCCCCGGACGGCGGACCGGATCAGCCGTGCCGGTCTTTCGGCGGACCCGAGGAAGGTGCGACTCCTCGAGCCCTTCGGCTTCTTCGATTTCGTGAAGCTCGAGAAGCACGCCCGCGCCGTCTTGACCGACAGCGGCACCGTTCAGGAAGAGTGCGCGATCTTCCGCGTCCCGAACGTGACCATACGCGACGTCACGGAGCGGCCAGAGACGATCGAGTGCGGCAGCAACGCGCTGACCGGGGGGGACTCGGAAGACATCGCCCGCGGCCTTCGAATCGCCCTCGAGAGCGGAAACGACTGGCCGCCTCCGGCGGGCTACACGACGCAAACCGTCTCTGCGACGGTCGTGAAGACCGTCCTTGGTTATCTAAGCCTTCGCAGGCACGCGAGTTGATCTACTCTGGTCTGCTCCCGCCCCTTCTCTCGGCGGTCTTGCTGTTCCTCTTAGTCACGCGTCTTTACTCGCGCCAGGGTCTTGTCAGGCGGCGCTTCCTTCCCTTCTTCCTCTCAGCCATTTCCTTCGCCACCCTCACGGTAATTTTGACCGAGACCTTGAGCGCCTTTTCGGCTCTTTCGCCGAAGGGACTTACCAATGCCTGGCGCTTCTCCGCCGCCGTCCTCCTTGTGATGAATCTTCTTCTCTCCCGCTTGTACCCGCCCCTTCCCGCCACGCCGACGGTCCGCCAAGCGTTTCTCCGCCCCAACTTCATGTCGTCCCTCAGCCCCCGGCTGCGTGTGCGGCTCGAGGCGGCTTTCCGCAGCGCCGTCCCGAACGATCGCCTTTCCGTCCTTCTCGTGGCGCTTCTCCTGTGTCTACTGCTTCTCACCCTGGCGGTTGCGATCGTTTATCCGCCGAACAACGTCGACTCCATCAACTATCATGTAGCACGAGTAATGCACTGGTCTCAGCAGAGGTCCGTTGCGCATTACCCAACAGCGATCTGGATGCAACTCCAAGGCGCTCCGCTGGCGGAGTTCTTTCTTCTCAATCTTTATCTCCTTACGGGCGCAGACGCACTGTTAAATCTCGCGCAATGGTTCTCCCTTTTGCTCGCTGTCTTCGCGGTATACTCCGCCTCTGATCTTCTCTTCCCTCGAAGCGGTCTTGCCGCGGCGGTTCTGGCGGCGTCCGTTCCGATGGGGGTGCTTCAAGCGACAAGTACTCAGAACGACCTTGTTGCAGCCTCGTGGCTGGCGGTGGCGGTTTATCTCGGCCTCTGTGTTCTTCGTAATCCGAAGATCACCTTCGTCCTGTTTTTCACGACTCTGGCCCTCGGCCTGGCAATCCTGGCAAAACCCACCGTGTTTCCCATCGCAGGACCTTTCGCGATAGTGTTTTTCGGGTATCTGTTATCCCGACGGGTGCCCTTTCCTGCCCTCGTCCTGTCGGCGGCCCTGATCCTTCTTCCGTCGATGCCGTTCTATGTGCGGAATATCGCCTTTTTTGGTTCGCCGTACGGTCCCACAGCGGGTTACCGGAACGACGAACTGTCTGCCGTGGGCGTGACCTCTAACGTAATTCGGAACGTTGCGCTTCACAGTCAGGTGCCTCTATCCGGAGTCATCTTTGACACTTTCAACTCAGGTGCTCTGGGCATACTTCGCATGTTTCACGAGGTCCTGGGCGTTCCCGTTGACGACATGCACTTCTCAATGTTAAAGGCAAACGCCTTTCGGCCAACTCACGTGTTTCACGAGGACAGTACGGGTAACCCGTTACATCTCGCCCTGTTCGTGACGTTTCTGCCTATTGCGCTCGTCGACGTGTTTCGATGGTCTACTGGTTTCCGGGAGGCGCGGCGACGTGTCGTCGCCTGCCGCGCCGTGCCCCTGATGTGGTGTGTGGTTGTCGGTTTCGTGATTGTGTCGGGGTTTCTTAAGTGGCAGCCGTGGGGAAGCCGACTGGACCTACCTCTGTTTATATTGGCATGCGTACCACTTGGCGGCTTAGTCGCAGGGCTGCGACGAACAGTGCGAGGTATCCTGCTAATCTGCTTTTTATCCTACGCACTTACCGCTGTGTGTCTGAACGCATCACGACCGGTTTCGCCGCCGCTGTCCACGGCACCTTTCGACCGACGGGCGGCGTACTTCGCGAACCGGCCCGACCTGCTGAAGCCTTACATGGAGATATCGCAAGCTATCAAGGCGGTTGGTTGCCATCAGATCGGCTACCGGATCGGAAACGATCCATTCGAGTATCCGTTCTGGGTGCTTCTCTCGGAGGGTGGGTATAGGTTTCGTTTTGAACATGTCGACATTGCTTCGCATCCAAGTCAGCGCCTTCGGGATATGTCATTCAACCCGTGTGCGATCATCTCGCCGGATGCCGTAGCAAGTTATGAAGGTACCTTTGAGGATGTTCGCTTCGGGTCGTATCATCTTTACGTTGGGCGGCGCACGCCCTGAGGGCTTGCAGCTATTTCAGGCGGATGCGTGAAGAGCGGTGGCGCTGGAGTGGCTCCAACGTGACGATTCGAGATGGAAAGGAACGGCCAGAAACACTGGAGTGCGGTTCCAGCATGCTCAAAGGTGCCGAATCGGTAACGACACGAAATACCGTGGAGTTCGTCACGCAAGATCGATACATGGCAAGAGACGTCTCGGCAACCGTCGTGAAAACCGTCCCCGGCTATCTCAGCGGCCGCCGGCACGTGAGTTGAGTTTGGTTGGCCGGACCGATGCGCGTCCTGATCCTCGTCGATTGCTACCTCCCCAGCCCCAAGTCCGGTGCGAAGCTGATCCACGACTTGGCGGAGGAGTTCGTCCGCCAGGGGCACGAAACGATCGTCGTTACACCCGACGAGTCGTTTCGGGCGCGGCGCCGGACCACGAGCGAAGATGGAATCACGGTCGTCCGGGTTGGATCGGGCCGCATCAAAGGTGCCGGGAAAGTGATTCGCGCGATCAACGAGATACGGCTCTCGTCGATCGTATGGCGTGCGTGTAGGGACTTCTTCCGCGAGACGCCGTGCGACCTCGTCGTCTACTACTCGCCGACGATCTTTTTTGGGGCACTGGTTCGAAAACTCAAACAGCTCTGGCGGTGCCGCACGTATCTGATTCTGATGGACATCTTTCCGCAGTGGGCCGTCGAGGCGGGAGTTCTCCGCGAGGGCAGCCTCCCGCACCGCTACTTTCGGCGAAAAGAGATCCAGCAATACACCGTTGCCGACGCGATCGGGGTCCAGACCCCGGGAAACCTGGAATATTTCAGACGCATGGGACTCTCCGGCCGGCTCCATCTGGAGGTGCTCTGGCCGTGGTCGGCCCTCCACGAGGGGATCATTCCGCGGACCGACCATCGGCGGAGGTTGGGCCTCGAAGGGAAAGTCGTTTTCTTCTATGGGGGAAACCTCGGAGTGGCGCAGGACATGGACAACCTCGTCCGGCTCGCCGAGAGCCTTCGAACAGAGAGCGACATTCACTTCGTCCTGATGGGGAGCGGAAGCGAGGTTCCGCGGCTGAACCGGGTCGTCAGGGAGCGAGGGCTGGGCAACATCTCCGTGCTGCCACCGGTCGGCCAGGGCGAATACCTGGGCGTCCTGTCTGAGTTCGACGTCGGCATGGTGAGTCTCGGCCGCGGACTCAAGACGCAAAACGTTCCCGGGAAGATGCTGGGTTACCTTGAAGGTGCGATGCCGGTCCTGGCGAGTATCAATCCGGGTAATGATCTAAAGACACTGATCGAGGAGAACGACATCGGATTCGTCAGCATCAACGGCGAGTCCGAGCTGTTTCGCGAGCATGCGCTGAGCCTCGCACGCGACCCGGAGCTCCGCCGTCGGCTGGGGCGGAACGGCCGGCAGCTTTTGGAGGAAAGTTTCTCGACCCGGCGGGCTGCCCTTCAGATTCTCGGCCACCTGTCCGTTGCCAGGGATTCGAGGTCCATTCGGGACCAACATCCTTCCGACGGCACTTGTTAGAATGCCCTCCTTGAACCTCGCTGGGCCACTTCTGCGGATGCTTCTCCCGGCCTTTGTCGCGGCCGCTTTGAGCTTTCTTCTGACTCCGGTCGCCCGGTGGCTGGCAGGGTACGTTGGCGCCGTCGACGTGCCAGACGCGCGCAAGATCCATGGCAAACCGATGCCAAGACTGGGCGGCGTCGCCGTCCTCGGTGCCATGGCCATTGTCGCCGCCCTTGCGGAGGCGGGTCTGCTGGGCCTCGCGATGGTGCCTCCGTGGGCTCTCAGACGGGGCCTCCTGATTGGAATCGTGCCCGTGGTCGTTATCTCTTTCCTCGACGACCTGCGGGGGGTGAGGGCGCGGTGGAAGGCGCTGGCGCACCTAGCCGGTGCAGCCCTCGCCGTACAAGCGGGCGTCGTTCTGAACCCGGAGATCCATTTCCTCGGGCAACCACTCCAGGTTGGCGCATGGGCCATCCCGATCTCTATACTTTGGATTGTCGGCGTCACGAACGCCTTTAATCTGGTCGACGGGTTGGATGGCCTCTCTGCCGGCCTTGCCCTCATCTCCGCGATCAGTCTCTCTGCCGTCCTGCTAATCGCTGGAGAACGGGCCTCGGCCACCGCAGTTCTCGTGCTCGCGGGAGCCCTCCTTGGCTTCCTTCCATACAACATGTATCCCGCAAAGATCTTCCTGGGAGACACGGGAGCGGCTTCGATCGGCTTCATACTCGGTTGTTTTGCCCTAAAGGGTGGTTCGACGATGTCGGCTGGCTTCGCGACCATCCTTCCCATTCTTGTGCTCGGCTTGCCTGTGGCGGAAACCACAATCTCATTCGCACGCCGATTGATCCGGAGAATCGAAGGCAGCGGAGGCGGTGTTTTTGATGCCGATCGAGACCATATTCACCATCGTCTCCTTCGGCTCGGAATGGACCACCGCCGGGCGGTACTCCTGCTTTACGGTGTCGGACTTGTGGCCGCCCTTGCCGGCTTCGTTTCCCTTCTCCTGACGTCACGACAAGCGGGACTGCTCCTGGGCGCGCTTCTTCTGGCCGCCTTCATCGGCGTCAAACGGCTGGGATACGACGAGTTCGCATTCCTGAGACGGGGACTCGTCTTGCGCGTCTATGACGCCCCGGTCGTGCGCACCGGGCTCTTCGCGGTGTTCTTCGACCTCGGGCTCGTCGCGCTGTCCTACTACCTCGCGCGCGGGCTCAAACGCGACCTGTGGGCGCTCCACATGCCAAACCTGGGCACCTTCACCCTCGTGGGGCTGCTCGCTCTCGTCTCGGTGGGGGCTTTCTGGGCCTTCGGCCTCTACCGCGGGACGTGGCGCCTGGCGAGCCTCGACGACGTCGTGCGGGGCGGCGCCGCGGTCGTTGTGTCGACCGTGCTCGTCTGGGGAGTCGCGCCTCGCTTCATGGAGGAACGCGCGAGCGCGTCGCAGTTCGCCGTCTATGCCCTTGTGGCCGCGGCGTTGATCTGCGGGTCGCGGGTGTCTTATCGGCTTTTTCAGGATCAGGTGTGGAGAGGTGCCTCGGCGGGGGTGCCAGTCTTGTTATACGGCGCGGGCCAGGGTGGCGTGGCCGCGAGGCGCGAGCTACAAAGGAACTCCGACTGGGGCATGCGGCCCGTTGGGTTCATCGACGACAACAAGGATCTCCGAGGAAAAACCGTCGGCGGCCTTCCCGTGCTGGGCGGGGTGGAATCATTGGAGGCAGCCTTGGAGGCGACGAAAGCTCAAGCGGTCGCCATCACGACACGGAAGGTCCCGGAAGAACGGGTGGCGCGGATCCGCGACGTTCTCGGCGGCCTGTCCATGGCGTTTTACCGCTTCGACATTCGATTCGAGGAAGGGACTCAGGGTACAAAGAGAGACGAGGTCGCGCTCAAGCCGCGTTCCCGTTAAGTCTCGCGGTAGGCCTTTTCGAATAGCACGACGACGAACGGGATAACCACCGCAAGGCAGAGCAAAAGCGAGGCGAGCGTTGCTAGGGCCGGCCCATCGCGGGTGATGCGAGGCCCCTCCTTCAAGGTGACGACGCTCGTGACGGTCACATTGAGGTATTCGATTTCCACCGCGCGACAACTGCTACGATCTTCAACCATGAGTCTCACACCCCGAGCGGATCAAAGTTGGGGAGCAGGTCGCGATGCCGCGCGCCCGGAAGTGAGAGCAACGGAGAAGGAGACAGGCTATGACGAACCCGGAACCTTCGAGGCAAGAGGGGAAAATGCCGCAGGGATACGACGACCGGACCGAGCCCCCGGCTCCGACGTTCGGAGACGCCGTCCGGTACCTCTGGGATAGGCGGGTGCGGCTGGCGAAGTACTTCCTCGGCCTCCTTGCACTCGGGGTTGTCGCGACGCTGGCGTGGAGCTTTTCCCGCGAGCGGGTGGCAGAGGCGACCCTCTCCCTCGGGTTCAAGGGGATCGAGAAGGGGGAGTATCCGAACGGACGGAAGTTCGCGATCGCGGACATTCGCGGTCCGAAGGTCCTGCAGAAGGCCGTCCAGGAGATCGGGAAGGAGAAGAACTTCCCAGCGGTGGACATGGTGGTCCGTGGTATCCAGGTACAGCCCGTGATCCCCGGGGAAATCCAGGCCCGTTGGAAGATTCAGGACCGGGCCGGGACGAAGAGGGAAGACTATTTCCCTTCGAACTTCATGATAACGGCCCGGCCGAAAGGGATGACGCCGGAGGAGAGCGTCCAGTTGCTCTATGCCCTGCTGCAGGCTTACCAGCAGGACGTGAAGAACGAGCAGCTCGGTGCGCTGAAGTTCATGGGGGAGGTGTCGCGGTACAAGCCGGACGAGCTGATTCGCCTATACGACTACTGGGACCTTCCCCGGATTCTCGGCGAGAACGTCGCGACCTTGAAGGACCACCTCCGCGAACTGACCGACGAGGCGAAGGACTTCCGGGACCCGAAGTTCAACGTCTCGTTTCAGGACCTGGAGCAGGACCTGTCGGTCTGGTCGTCGACGCGGCTGGAGTCGCTTCGGGGTCTCGTCGACGGCGACCGGCTCGTGAAGAACCGCGATTCGATGGTCAAGCGGCTGCAGGCACGGCAGGAGCAGCTCGACATCCAGATCCGGGGTGTTACGCAGGAGCTTCTCGAGGCGACGAAGCTTCTCGAGACGGTCGACCGGCCGCGGACGACGCTGGTGGGACCGATGTCGGGGAAGGACGGGCTGCCTGTCATCGACACGAACGCCCTCGACCGCCTCGTGGCGAGCGACTACACCAGCGCGGTTGTAAAAAGGGTGACGAAACTGCAGGAGAAGAAGACGAAGCTTCAGGAGGCGCAGTGGGCCGCCGAGCGCGACCTCGCCCTTCTGGCCAAGGCGCATGACGTCCTGCTAGAGAACCTCCCGCCGACGTTCGGGCGAGACCTCGGTGTCCTGACGACGGACCTCGCGAGGATCCTTGACACGTACAACAAGCTTCTGTCGAGCTACCTCGACGCGACGGTGACGAGCCAGGTGACGCTGCGCGACGGGCCGCGCGTCGTCCGCCTGGGACCCTCGACCGTGATGGTCCTTGCCGGTATCGTTTTCGTCTGTGCGGCTCTCGCGCTTCTCCTCTTGATCGTCGACCAGTCCGTCCAGGCGTCCATGCACCGAAAGAGGTCCTGATCGCGATCCTGGCCCGACGTGCTGCGTTAGCCTTTCTAGCTACCTCGGCTCTGCTTTCGGCCGCTCCGCCCGCGGCAGCTCCGATGCCTTTCGTTCGCGAGCTGCGGGTGGGGCCGATTGCCGAGACGAAGACAGGGATGGAGCTGGTCTTCGCGGGTCCGGCCGCGCCGTGCGGCGAACGGCTGAAGGGGAGCTTCTCGGTCTTCGGGTCGGGCGGCATTCCGGTCGACGGGACCGTGGCGCCGCATCCGGAAGGGGGCTGCTCGGTCCGTTTCGAGATGCCGTTCTCGACAGTCGGACCGGAGGTGCTTGGGAAGGCGAACCTGACGGCGGTCGGGTGGTCGCTGGGCGGCGAGCTTTCGGGGAAGGGGAAGCCGCGACGGGTGAGCTGGGCCGGGAGCGTTCCGCGCGAGGCGGTGAGGCTGACGGAGTCGATGAAGGTCACGCTTCGGCGCTTCGTCGCCGTGAAGGAGACGCACGTCGAGAGCCTTGGCGTCGGAAAGTCGACGCTGAACGCCGATCTCGAACTGAAGAACCCGCTCGCCTTCGACCTTAGGTTCATCGAGGCCGCGTACGAGCTGACGGTTGACGGAAAGCCCCTGGCAAAGGGACGGCGGGAGAAGTTCCTGTTGCACGGGGGGCGCGCGAACCGGCTGATGCTTCCGGTGGAGCTTTCGAACGGCGGCGTCCTGTCGGGCCTCTGGAAGGCGGCAACCGGCGGACGCGTCGAAGGGGTGTTGACCGGCATCGCGAAGCTGCGCGTCCCGGCGGGCGAGCTGGAGTTCCCTTTCGAGTTCCCGGTGAAGCTGTCGCGGAAGTGACGGTGATCTTCTTCGGCTCGCGCGCTTCGGCCGCTGTGCTGTCGTACGTGTATTTGACGTCTGCTTGACTTATCTTTTCGACGGGCGCATCCTCGGACTGGAGGGAACTCATGAACCGCCTGCTCGAAGAGACGATGCTCCCGGCCTCGGGCCTCAGCGACGCGACGGGAGCCGTCAACATCAAGACGCTGTCTAAGAAGCTCGACCTCGAACCGGCGATGCTGGTCGAGACGCTCGGCACGAATCGCCAGACGGTGCACCACTACATGAGCAGTCCGGCGCGCAAGATCCGGACGAGAGATCCCAGGCAGCGAGAATTTTGGGTCAAGCTCGATCAGGTCTTTACCCTTCTCCTCGCGCTCACGGATAAGCACGACAAACCTGCGTCGATCCGCAAGTGGCTCAACTCGCCGAACAGGGCCATGGAGATGAAGAAGCCGATCGACCTGATCTACAAGGGCCAGCTCGACACTCTCATCAAGAAACTCATGGACGTCCTCACCGCCGCCCAGGGTGGCTGAGCCAGCGCTCAGAGCCTGAGACCGAGCCTCTTCAAGACGTGGCCTTGGTCGACGACCTCGAGCTTCACGGAAGCGTGGAGAGGACGGGACATCGTTACCAGCGATGGATTCATGAAGATGGCGACATTTTCCTTATTCGGCAGCCCCAAGAGCTCGTCCGCCGGCTGCGCGGGGTAGATGATCCCGTCGAAGCGGTCGTCCTCGAGCGCGAGCTTCCCGAGGTGGTGCGTCACGGACCACACGCCCTTGTCCATATCGTCGTCCCATTGTTTCGTGGAGATCAGCAGCTCCTCCAGCTTGATCCCGAGGAGCCTCCGCGTCGACCTGTCCGTCAGGTCGAGGAGTTCGGCGGTCACCTTGATTGCCACGTAGAGGTAAGGATCGGCCGCCGATTGGAGGTGAGGGACGAGTAGGCGCGCCCCCAGCCCGTCTTGATCTCCGTGTTGTAGGCTCGTACGAACAGCTCTTCGATCAGACGCCTGGGTGTCACCCTCCCGAGGTTTACCCGAGCCCGTCGAAGGTCCATCAGCAACACCGGTCACGGAGCCGGCGGACGCCGCAACCTCGGCTGTCGCTCTTGCCTTCCGTCTTCAACTCGCCACCATCTTGCACCATTGGGGGGCAGCTGGCCTCTGAAATGGAGCTTCTCGGTCTTCGCTGGCGGGGAACATTCCGCGCGAGGCGGTGAGGCTGACGGAGTCGATGAAGGTCACGCTTCGGCGCTTCGTCGCCGTGAAGGAGACGCACGTCGAGAGCCTTGGCGTCGGAAAGTCGACGCTGAACGCCGATCTCGAACTGAAGAACCCGCTCGCCTTCGACCTTAGGTTCATCGAGGCCGCGTACGAGCTGACGGTTGACGGAAAGCCCCTGGCGAAGGGACGGCGGGAGAAGTTCCTGCTGCACGCGGGGCGTGCGAACCGGCTGATGCTTCCGGTGGAGCTTTCGAACGGCGGCGTCCTGTCGGGCCTCTGGAAGGCGGCAACCGGCGGACGCGTCGAAGGGGTGTTGACCGGCATCGCGAAGCTGCGCGTCCCGGCGGGCGAGCTGGAGTTCCCTTTCGAGTTCCCGGTGAAGCTGTCGCGGAAATAGGGGAAGCGGCGTCTGTCAGATGAGCTGCGCGAAACCGTAGGGTGCCGGGAGGAGGCCCGTGATCTGCGCCTCGAGCGTCTCGCCGGGCTGCGGCGCGGGGCCGAGGTCGATCCACTCGCGGTCGGCGGTCGAGAGCGCCGGGTGTCGCAGGTTGATCTCGAGTACGCCGCGCCGATCTAACCGCGTGAAAGAACGCTTCCGGGATGAGTGCTAACCTAAAGCTT
>OCZT010000742.1_pt1 | contig 32985 bp, 18 predicted proteins | sample 1539031 | NCBI WGS metagenome assembly OCZT01 (sample SAMEA3539308, study PRJEB22396) | soil metagenome | biome: tundra; feature: field; material: soil | place: USA | collected 2010-05 | depth 0.15 m | reverse complement strand
GGACTGTAGAAAAACCTGCGTCTTTGATCATTTTAAAGTACGATTCTTTGAACCTTCCTTTTTCATGGTCTTGCCAGAATGCTTTATCATATCCCAGGATGTTAACTCCTCTGCCAAGTTTAAGACATTGTTCTTTGACAGTAACTGTTTGAGCCAGAGAAACACAATTGAATGATAACCCGGCTATAAACAGAGTAATGAAGAGAATAAGTTTTTTCATATTATGATGCTTTTTGGTGAGATGTCTAGCAACAATACGTGATATTACATTGTGAGAACAAATTTAGTCATTTATGGGAAATATTACTGGCAAGATCTTGTTATTTAGAGGAGTGCTTAACAAGTCTCTCAGGACCTCAAAATCCTTTTGGACAGGCATCTCTTTTGATTATTTGTACAAAAAGTTTAGCTTTAACATTAGAATTTAAACATTTTGTTATGAAAGTTGCTGTTACCGGAGCCAGCGGACACATCGGAAATTGCCTTGTACAGGAACTAAAAAAACAGGGGGCCGTGATAAAAGTTCTGGTTCACAATTTCAGAAGCGTTCTGGATGAAATGGATGTTGAGGTTATTCAGGGAAATTTGCTTGAACCTGAATCGCTGGTTAACCTGTGCGAGGGAGTAGATGTTGTATTTCATCTTGCAGCTCAGATTGCCATTGAGAACACTTCTTCAGAACATGTTTATGAAACCAATGTGACAGGCACTAAAAATATACTAAAGGCAGCTAATAATTCAAGGGTTAGAAAATTTATTCACTTCAGCAGTATTCATGCTTTTCAGATTGGATCTCCAGATCAAATGCTGGACGAAAGCAGATCGTTAGTTGAAACAGGTAAGGCAATCTATGAGTTTACAAAAGCTGAAGGTGAAAGGGAAGTAATGAAAGCGGCAAAGGAAGGGCTTAATGCTGTAATATTAAATCCTACTGCGGTAATTGGTCCGTTTGATTACAGAGGCTCACTGCTGGGTCAGGCACTTCTTAAAATTTATCAGAATAAATTACCTTTTCTGGTCTCCGGCGGATACAATTGGGTTGATGTACGCGATGTTGTATCGGCTTCAATATATGCAATTGATTCGGGACGTAAGGGAGAAAATTATATCCTTTCCGGGAAATTCTGCACTCTTCAGGAGTTATCTGTAATGATAAGCAAGATAAACGGCTGCAAAATACCTGTAATCGTCCCGGTTGCCCTGGCGCGTCTGGCATGTCCGTTTTTTAAGGTTCTCTCCTCAGTTACAAATAAACAACCTTTATATACATATCAGTCTCTTGATATCCTGGTAAATTCCCCTTCAAATATTTCAAATGCAAAAGCCAGAAATGAGTTGCGATATGAACCCCGTCCTCTTGAACAAACACTCAGAGACACGTTTGACTGGTATAAAGAGAATAATTTTATAAACTGATATGATATTCCACGAAACATTTGACATAATCTGCTGGATTTGGATCGCTGTTGCGGTCATAATATTTCCAATACTGCTAAAAGTTAAGCAACCTTATGGGAGACATGCGAAAAACAACTGGGGGCCAATGATTAATAACCGGCTAGGATGGTTTCTAATGGAATTTCCTTCATTAGCCATTTTTGGATATTTTGTGATCTTCAAAGCAAATTTGTTAAATGCGCTTATTCTGTTACCTGCATTTTTATGGATGTTGCATTATATTCACCGTGTTCTTATTTTCCCGCTTCAATTAAGGACAGCCAGAAAAAAAATACCTGTCGTAATTGTACTTCTTGCTTTCATATTTAATATAATTAATGGTTTCCTGAATGGCTACTGGTTTGTGCAATTTGCACCCGACTATAGATCAGGTGTACTAATCAATTTACGCCTGATTGCAGGAGTAATTATATTTATTTCTGGTTTTGCTATGAATAAATATCACGACTCGATATTAATTAAGCTCCGTCCAACTTCAGGTAATGGTTACAAAATTCCTTATGGCGGACTTTTTAAATATGTTTCCTGTCCTAATTTTTTAGGTGAAATTATTTCATGGTCCGGTTTTGCACTGGTCGCATTTAATCTTCCTGCTCTCTCTTTTTTAGTCTGGACTATAGTAAATCTTACAACAAGAGCCTTTGATCACCATAGATGGTATATAAAAGAATTTCCTGAATACGACAAAGAAAGAAGGGCTTTAATTCCCTTTTTACTCTGATATTAAAATATTCATAGGGATATGCCATGGCGTGACCCTACTTGCCATTCCACAAAGAATATTTTCTTTCTCGTCAACCGTAACATGTTTTTATTTGTTATATATTAATTTTGTAATTGAATTTATAATGGCATAAATCATTTTAATACACTAGCGAAGATCAATAATTTAAAAATTAAGAAAAATGAAGAAATTGTTACTGTTGATGATATTGATTTTTATAGGAATGCAGGTATTTCCCCAACCAGGGGAAGGGAAGCTAATACCGGTCACTACGAATTCTGAATCAGCATTGTCGTATTATAACCAGGCTATGAAATATTATGATGACGTTAAACTGAAGAAAGCACTTGAGACCTTTAAAAATGCGCTTAATCAGGATCACGATTTTTTCATGGCTAATTACCAGCTGGCATTTTATTACATTCTGAATCGTGATGGAGATAATTTCGACAAGTACGCGGCTGCCGCAATAAATTGCAAAGCTAAACTGAGCGATGCTGAGGAACTTTTAAAAGAGGCTCTGGTCAGATTGCAACAGGGTCATACCAACATTGCCGACATGGGGAAAAAACTTGTTGAAATGTATCCCACTGATCCCAATTCTTATAGTAACCTGGTTTCTTTTCAATCACTGACTGGCGATTCTACAGGCATGGTTGAAACTTTAAATAAGGCAATTAAAATCGCTACTAACCCTGCAACTTTTTACAATCAGCTTGGATATGCATATATAACTCTAAAACAGAGCGATAAGGCGGAAGAAGCCTTCGACAAATACATTGAGCTGGAACCGAAGAATCCAAACGTGTACGACTCAAAGGGGGATTTCTATATGTATATTGAAAAATACGATAAAGCTTATGAATCATATATGATAGCTAATTCAATGGATCCTTCCTTCAGCCACGACAAGGCCGAGCTGGCCAAGCAGCTTTATGAACAGACAGAAGGCAAAAAACTGGAAATAATCTCCATTTAATCCAACAATAATTATTGGACTATTAAAAAAACCCCCGGGATGGAAGCACCGGGGGTTTTTATTTGTTGAAGAGAGGTTGAAATATCTAACTATGATCTGATTAGAGATATTATTGAAATCATCGAATCAGATATGTCAATACACTTCTTTAGAGATGAGAATAGTGATTAATTATTACTGGATAAAATATATTGATTGTTTCTGTTAAGTTTCTTATTTTCGTCATAAACAAATTTATAGGATTGTCTATATTAAACTCAGTTAATTGAAATATTTGCCATTTCGCATTTTAGGCATCATAATCATCTGGTCATTACTTTTCAAAATAACCTTAAGTCAATGAAAAGAAAACTTATCCCTTATTTCTCTGCTCTTTTAGTGCTATTTACTCAAGGTATCAATGCTCAAATGAATTTGACATCATCAATGCTAAATGAGTTTAAATTTCGGAATCTTGGAGCATATCGTGCCGGTGCATGGGTTTCGGCAATAGCGGCACCTGAAAATCCTGGTGAAAAATACAAATACACCTTTTTCGTCGCAGGCCGGAATGGAGGTGTTTGGAAAACAGTCAATAATGGTACTACTTTTTACCCGGTATTTGAAAAATATGGTGTAACATCTATCGGAGCAATTGCTGTTTCACCTTCAAATCCTGATGTGGTTTGGGTTGGAACAGGCGAGTCGTACAACGCACGTTCTTCATATGCGGGCAACGGAATTTATAAATCTACTGATGGTGGCGAAACCTATATCAACATGGGTTTAAAGGATTCACATCATATTTCAAAAATTATTATTGATCCTAATGATGCTGATATTGTTTACGTAGCCTCAATGGGTCATCTTTACACGACAAACTCCGAACGTGGTGTTTTTAAAACTACTGATGGAGGAAAAACGTGGGGAAAGGTTCTTTATATTGATGATAAAACAGGTGTTATTGATATGATAATGGATCCGTCAAATCCTGCGGTTTTATATGCCTCGGCTTATGAAAAGACCCGTTATCCCTGGCATTTCGAAGCAGGAGGTAAAAACAGTGCTGTATACAAAACAATGGATGGCGGAAAAAACTGGTCAAAGACTTTGAATGGACTTCCTGATGGTGAGTTGGGTAGAATTGGCCTTGCCATCAGTAAAAGCAATCCAAATATTGTGTACGCAGTGGTTGAAAACCTCAATCCGAAAGATCCGACAAGGGAACTTAAAACCGAAGGCATGATGAATACTTTGCGTGATAATTATTACGACCAGCTAAAGGGAGGTGAAGTTTATCGTTCAGTCAATGGTGGCCAGGTATGGATAAAAATGAATGATGATAAATTTAATGTTGGTACCAAGGCTGCTTATTCGTTCAACCAGATTTTCTGCAATCCGCAAAACCCCGATAATCTTTGGGTATTAAGTGATGCCATGCATATTTCGTTTAATGCAGGGAAAACCTGGACTGGCTTTGAAGGCGACAGTACTCATTTTCTCGAATCAATGTTTGGTGACTATCGCACCATGTGGTTGGATCCAAAAGATGGCAATCATATGCTGTTGGGGAGTGATGGTGGTATTTACGAAACTTTCGACGGAGGGAAAACCACCCGCCATTTTTACCAGATTCCTATTGAGGAGATTTATACAGTCAGTTATGATTATTTTACTCCTTACAATATTTACATTGGATTACAGGATCACGATGTGTGGCGTGGTCCATCAAACGGCTGGGCTGGCGAAATTGGTCCCGAGGATTGGACCGTAGTCGGATCCGGTGATGGTATGTACTGCAAAGTGGATAAGGAAACTGGGCGCTGGATTTATTCAACAGGACAGTTCGGACAGCAGCTGGTACTGGATGCATGGACAGGTAAGGCAACCAAAATAATGCCTGAAGCAGCCAAAGATAAACCATCTTATCGCTATACCTGGACTACGCCTCTTTTGCTTTCACCCCACAATTCTTCCATTGTCTATACCGCAGCACAAATGATGCTTCGCTCCGTAAACAAGGGCAAAACATGGGAAGAGATTAGTCCCGACCTAACAACCAACGATCCTGTAAAGCAGAACGGTCGTGGGCATATTAAATACTGTACCATCACTACTTTCGATGAATCGCCTGTTAAACCAGGAATTCTGTGGGCCGGTACGGATGATGGGAAAGTACAATTTACTCCTGATAATGGTTCATCCTGGACTGACTGCACCTCCGCACTTATAGCCGCTGGTTGTCCTGCAGGTTTCTGGACCACCCGGATTGTAGCTTCGGCACACGATAAGGCTGCTGCGTTTGTTAGCCTGTCGGGTTACTCTAAAGATGATTTCAGGAGTTTGCTTTTTAAAACAACCGACAATGGGAAAACATGGGGCAAAATTACCGGTAATCTTCCCGAACAACCTGTTAACGTTATAACTGAAGATACTGATAACAAAAACATACTTTTCGTTGGCACTGACGGTGGTCTGTTTGTTACTCTTAATGGTGGAACAAACTGGGTTAAATTTGAGCAAATTCCAGCCGTTCCGGTGAAGGACATAGCCATACATCCACGTGAAAATGATCTGATAGTAGCAACTTACGGTCGTGGAGTTTATATCACTAATATTTTGCCGCTCAAACAGCTTAGCGATACAACCTTCGCAAGCCATGCTGTTTTGTTTCCTGTTAAATGTAAACCATTGAAGAATTATTCAGAAGCTGCCTGGCTTGGAAACCGTCGTTTGATGGGAGATACTCATCCTTTTACACCTAACGAACCTAATGCTTTCGAAATATACTATTATTTAAACCCGGATCAATTTATTGCACAAAAGAAGAAGCAATTGTTACAGCCGACCATCGAAATCAGGAACGAAGCAGATAGCCTCCTGAAATCAATCCAGTTAAACAAAGCCGGATTCGGCAAAGCAGAATTTCCTTTCAGAGATCTGCAAACCGGCAAATATTCAATTGTTATGAAATCAAATGGAAAGGAATATAAGCAAACAGCAGTCATTAAAGAATCCTGGCAATGGCCGGCAGGGAATTTTAATATACAAAAGCCCTGCAACATTGTATCAGGTGCAAGAGGTTTTTAAAGCCACTTCTCTCCTGGAATAAGTGATTTAAGATAATGTTTTGCAACATTATGATTTAATATCTAACTCATTTTTTGAATATTTGAAGTACATACATCCAGCCTTAAAAAAATCGACTTTCTGCATTCTTATACCAGGTTCATTTCATTTCGTGGGGGTTATTATCTGGTAATTGCCACTTAGATGCATTAAGCTGAACAGATACAACAGACCGTCATAATATGGATCAAAATATCCGTCAGAATAGGGTTCCAGTTTCGCTTTCCAGACTGCATCAATAAATTTCCAGCTTTTAGCCTGCGTCCCCATTATTGAGGCAGCGGCGGAAGTTGCAACCAGTCCAATAGAATGACGCAGCGTTCTGTATCCACCTGCCTGGAGAATATACGTGGGAAGTGTACCGTCAATATTGAACTGGTCCTCAAAGGTATCAATACCCCTGCAGAACAGGAAGTTCTGGATTCGCACTGCATAATTCTTCTGCCATTCTTTATCCTTTGCATACCATGAGTAATCCATAGCAATGTTCATCGGAACCCGCCAGGAGTCGAAACGGAAGACACTTATCGTATTAAACTGTTTCCTCGGAACACCACTAAACTCAGTTCCATCGGCATTCAATCCGGTAGAGGTTTTGCATGCCCTGTGCAGAAAAACCCTGGCACTATCGGCACAATCCTTGTAAAATTGTTCTTTTCCGTCTTTGGCATATTCTGCCCAGACCTCATAAAATGCAGGCAAATAGTATGATGGATCTGTCCAGTTATATCCCGATTTGTCAGGTACAAACGTAATTTTTTTCTGCTCAACGTTAATCACATTCATAATTCCGCCAGATCCGTTTTTACTCCACATTGCATCTAGAATTCTCCTGGCTTCGGCATAATAATTTATTCCGGTATTGTTTCCCCAGCGGTTTGCAGCGAACAACAGGTCAGTGATAAAATAAAGCTCACCATCTGAAGCAGATCCTTCAGAATTGTGTTTGCCAGTTTCGGGTTTTACGCTCCATGCAAAATAACCATCTCTGGGACCTCCCTGATGCTGCATATATTTTTTGGTCCAGCGCCACAGGCGGTCAAAAACATCTTTTTTATTCAGCTGAACCGCAACCATCATTCCATATGACAGTCCCTCGGTGCGTGCATCGTGATTCTTAAGGTCTGAGACATATGCCATTGAATCTCCAACTTCGAAGTAGACCCTGTTCGGCCCCTCAAAAACATCATGATATGCTTTTGCAAGCTTCGAATCAATGTCAGCCTTATTATATCCGGCATCAAGGAAAACATTACGATATTTGCCTGTTTCCCGGGCACCTTTTTTCCAGGGCTTCATTTTCCCCCGGTTATCCTTAATATCTTTTGTACAGTCTTGATCTGACTTCACCCCGGCTCCAAGGCAGAAAATGCAGATGGCACCTATCATAAAACTTGAATAGATTATCTTTTTCATATTGAGAAAAGTATATAGTAATCATTAATAGAAAATCTAGCTGGATTTTATTATTTTAATATAAGACATGCTTCTGACTTATTCTAATCAAGTCAATCAAATCGGGATTTCAATTTTTCATTTGCCACCAATTTATTAATTTAATTTTTTGCACTGACAATATTTTAAATTTTTTTAATAACTAATAATGTTATGCCAACCCATTAACTTGATTAAATCTTGAAAAACATGTTTTACATTGATTAGATGAGTTTTGGATTCAATAATCCTTCAATCTCTGAATTTAAGTCATTTTTTATATGACGGAAAGGTTATCAGTCCTTAATATTCTGCTAAATTTGAAAATCCTAATACATTCTTAAACCTTTTATATATATGAATAGATTTAATTTCTTGGCATTTTTACTTGTCCTCGTACTCTCAATTTCTGTGAATCTGCAGGGGAAAAACAGCGAGCCAGTTGTTAAAGAGGTGCTGGGCGATCACAATGGAAGCGAAGTAAGTCTTTTTACATTGACTAACAAATCAGGCAATGTATTGAAACTGACAAATTATGGTGCACGAATCTGCCGAATTGATGTCCCCGACAAAAATGGGGTAAAGGACAATGTTACAATGGGATCCGAAACCCTGGAAACAATAACAAAAGGTGATGCCTTTGGAGGTGCTGTTATCGGAAGGTATGCCAACAGGATAGCAAATGCAAAGTTTACGCTTGACGGTATTGAATACAATTTACCGGTAAACAACAGACCAAACACACTGCATGGGGGCCGCAACGGATGGTTTTCAAAAGTATGGAATGCAGAGATTCTTAAAAAAAGTAAAATACCTGCAGTAAAATTCTCGTATGTGAGTCCCGATATGGAAGAAGGATTTCCCGGAACTGTAACCATTGAAGTAATCTACTCATGGACCGATAAGAATGAAATAATAATTGATTATTTTGCAACTACTGACAAACGGACAGTGCTGAGTGTTACAAATCATGCCTACTTCAACCTACACGGAGCAGGAAAGGGATATATATTTGACCATATCCTTAAGCTTAATGCTTCTGCTTTTACCCCATTTAATGCAGTTAAGATTCCGACAGGCGAAATCCGATCGGTGAAAGGAACCCCATTTGATTTTACAGTTTCTCATCCAATTGGTGATAAGATCGGGGAAACCTATGATAGTGTTGTTGTCGATGGTTATGATCATAATTTTGTTCTTGATAACAAGGGGAAGGTCAATGCAACAGTTTATGACCCGGTAAGCGGCCGTATTATGGAAGTGCAGACCGATCAGCCTGCTATACAGTTTTTCTCCGGCAGCGGGATGATGTGGAAAAAAGCTGCAGGAACCGGTAGTAATGCAATCAAAACAAGATCAGGATTTGCTCTCGAAACGCAGCATTTCCCTGATAGTCCTAATCATCCCGGTTTTCCTTCAACAATTCTGAACCCGGGTGAAAGATTCAAATCACGAACCATCTACAGGTTTTCAGTAAGGAAAGACCAGTGAGCCTTATACCTTCCTGGATTTCAGACAACGAAAAAGTTCCCGCGTAGACTCCTTAAAAAGATATAAAATGGGAAAAATCAAAGTGAAGAAAGCTGATGAAATTGAAGATAAAAAGATTACAAGACGGCATTTTGTTAAGATATCCGGAATAACAGCTCTTGGCGTTTCTTCACTGGGCTTGGCCGGATTAACATTCAATGGAGTCTCTTTGGTGGTAGATCCCAACGATAAAACAGCCACAGCTAAGGTACCACAGTGGGCCGTGAAAGAATTGGAAAAATCACTTCATTCCAGGGATATAAATGTTTTGATATGCAGCCGGATTTCTCAGGTAAAGACCGGTGATCTGTGCATTGTTGTGGCAGGTTGCACATCACAGATAGCAAGGGAGTTACTTAAAGCAGGAAAAATTTCCATACCGTCTGAACCCGAAGCCCTGGGTCTGATTCCTGCTATTTCCTCCGGAAGGCCGGTTTTGCTTGCGACAGGGTATGATTCACGAGGACTTACCTATGCGGTTCTTGAACTTACAGATCGCATCATGTGTTCCTCTCAACCTCTTGAAAGCCTTCGCTTTGATAAGGCAGTGGTGGAGAAACCTGCAAATGCTGTGCGCGGTATTAACAGACTCTTTGTCAGCGAAATTGAAGATAAAGGCTGGTTCAACGACAAGGAAATGTGGCCTCAATATCTCTCAATGATTGCGACTCAAAGGTTCAACCGTTTTAGTTTGAGTTTAGGGATTGGTTATGACTTTCTTCAGAATGTGACTGACGGATATTTTCTTTTCCCCTATCCGTTTCTTTTGTCAGTAAAAGGATATAATGTAAGAGTTCCTCAACTACCCGATACTGAACGCGATCAGAATCTTGAAATGCTCAGGTTTATCAGCGGGGAAACAGCAGCAAGAGGGATTCAGTTTCAGCTGGGATTATGGATGCATGGTTATGAATGGATTAATAGTCCCAATCCAAATTACACCATTGAAGGGCTAACTCCTGAAACACATGCTTCTTATTGTCGCGACGCAGTACGTGAACTTCTTAAGCAGTGTCCGGAGATCAGTGGCATCACCTTTCGTGTTCATGGGGAAAGCGGAGTGACTGAAGGCAGCTATAATTTCTGGAAGACAATATTTGAAGGTGTTGCCACATGTGGACGCAAAGTGGAAATAGATATGCATGCCAAAGGCATGGACCCGAAAATGATTGAAACAGCAATTGCTTCAGGTCTGCCTGTAACTATTTCTCCCAAATACTGGGCAGAGCACCTCGGTATGCCATATCATCAGGCTGATATACGGTCACTCGAAATCCCGAAATCAGGAGATCAGGCAAAAGGGCTGATGAATCTGAGTGCTGGATCGAGAAGTTTTACAAGGTACGGATATGGAGATCTTCTAAATGAGAAAAGAAATTATAGTGTATTACACCGTATCTGGCCTGGTACCCAACGTCTTCTCTTATGGGGCGATCCTCTTACAAGTGCAGCGCACTCAAAAGCATTCGGATTCTGCGGCAGCGTAGGAGCAGAACTGATGGAACCCCTGTCTTTTAAGGGCCGTCGTGGATCGGGGATTGCAGGTGATCGCTGCGGGTATCTCGATGTATCTCTGAAACCCCGATGGGATTGGGAGAAATATCTGTACAGTCTCAGGGTTTTTGGCAGATTGTTATATAATCCCGATACTGATCCCGATGTCTGGAGACGTTTTTTAAAAAAGGAATTTGGGACTGCTTCTGATAATGTTGAACTCGCTATTGCCAATGCGACAAGGATTCTTCCAATTGTTCTGACCGTTCATGGCGCATCAGCAGGTAATAATGCATATTGGCCTGAAATGTACACCAACATGTCAATTCCTGATCCGAAAAGTAAAAATCCTTATTCCGACAGTCCTTCACCCCGGGTATTCGGTAATGTAAGTCCTATGGATCCCCAGATATTCCTTGGCATTAACGACTTTGCAAAAGAACTTTTGAACTCCGGCAGGAGCGGAAAATATAGCCCTGTTGAAGCAGCACAATGGATAGAAGATTATTCTGATGAAGCTGCAAGATGCCTGGGACAGGCTGAAGCCGATAATCCTGATAAAGGAAAACCCGGATTTAAAAGGATGGCAGTCGACATAGCTATCCTAATAGGATTAGGTCGTTTTTTTGCTGCAAAATTCCGCTCCGGCTTATTGTTTGGGATTTATCAGCAAAGCGGAGACAGGTCGGCACTCGGAGAATCTGTCAGGTATTATGGAAAAGCACGCGGCTTCTGGGCTGATCTGTCAGAAAGGGCAAGAGTTATTTATAAGCCTGATATTACTATTGGTGAGAATCCTGTAATCAGAGGGCATTGGCTTGACAGGTTGCCGGCGATAGATGAAGATATTGCTGTAATGACAAAACTGTTGGAACAAACACCCGATAGCAGCAATGCAATGAAAGAGAGCGTTAAACTGGCGATGCAGGAAGCAACAGGACGACCTGTCCGTACTAAAGCATCAGTTAATCATTCACTGCAGGAGGGATACAAACCGGGAGTTCCGGTTAATATTGTACTTTCACTTGATAAGAAGTTATCAACTGTCCTAATCCATTACCGTCATGTGAATCATGCTGAAAGGTATGAAACATCCGAGATGACGTTTACCGGAACAAGGTATGAAGCAATAATTCCTGCTGCCTATACTGCTTCGGAATACCCCATTCAATATTATTTTGAGATGAGAGAGGGATCCGAAAATGGCTGGTTATATCCCGGATTCAATAGTGATCTGAAAAACCAGCCTTATTTTGTTATTCGCAGGCTAAACTAATTTATAAGTTTAAAATGGTACCAGACTGGCAATTTGTTCTCATAGAAAAAACTGTTAAGAACTGAAAAGCAATTATGATAAATTTCATTTACAAGCATTTACGATTTTGTCCAAAAACCGGAAGATTTGTTGGTTTTAGACGGTTTAAAGGGTTGTCTCAGTTACTTCTTCCTTTTATTGGACTGGCTGCACTGGTATGGGTATTAATTCGGGTAATCCCAAAGCCGAGCCGTTTAAGTTATCCATGTGTCAGAACAGCTATGCCAATTGCTGCGGGATTCATTGGTTATCTTTCTATGCTGGCTCTGTCTTCTATAGCGTTTTTAAGATCAAAAAAGCCGATTCGCTGTTACCCGGTATTTCTGCTTGGTGCCTTTATAATTTTCGGAATCAGCGGCTTTTATCTGACCAGTAGTAATATCAATTTAAAAGTTAATGCAACCGTTACTTCCAACAAACCAATCGGAGAGGCGAAAGGGATTTTTCCGGGAAGGGTTGTATGGGCTCATAATCCACATGCAGTAGATCAAAACTGCAATCCGGCTTCCTATGGGCATGCCTGGTACATGTCTGAGAATAATAATCAGCCGGTTGTTGATAATATGGTATCAGCAGCGATTGATAGTCTTACCGGTCAAAAAAGCGACAGCGCCGCATGGCGTTCTATGTTCCAATATCACAATGCGACAAGAGGAAAGGGGAAAGTGAATTATCGGGCTGGAGAAAAAATATTTATAAAAATAAATTCATCCAGCAGCTGGGGTGGAAACTATAACCCCACTGATTTGTCAAAAGTGAATAATACCTGGTACGGTATGTCTGAAACATCACCTGCAATGGTGCTTGCTGTCTTACACCAGCTTGTTGATATTGTTCACGTTGCACAAAGCGATATTTATATCGGTGATCCGATGAAACATATTTATAAACATGCTTATGAGCAATGGCATCCAAGATATCCGGACGTACATTATTTGGATCATGATAATTACGCTGGTTTAGGCAGAGAACAAGCTAAACCAAGTGCGACTGCAAAAATTTATTATTCAGACCGAGGGACTATTTTACGTCCCAATGTCTCCTATCCGGGGAGTCCTGTCGGCACAACTCCTATATTTTATGATTCACTATATACTATTTTTGAAGATGCCGAATATATACTAAATATTCCTCAATTAAAGGGACATAAGCGAGCCGGAGTGACAATGTTTGCAAAAAATCATTTTGGATCTCAAACACGCGCAGATGCAATGCATTTGCATAACGGATTACCAGCCCCTATGGAGATGGAAAATGATACTTCGCGTCTTGGATATGGATTGTACAGAATCCAGGTAGATTTAATGACACATTCTCTTTTAGGAAAGAAGAATCTTGTTTTTTTAATGGATGCATTATGGAGTAGTGATTATGAACAGGATGAACCGCTCAAGTGGCAAATGGCACCCTTCAATAACGGTTTTTCAGCATCTGTATTTGCTTCTTTCGACAACGTTGCTATTGAATCGGTGGGGTATGATTTTTTACGATCGGAATTCACAGTTGCCCGCGGAGCAGGAACATTTGTGCAAATGCGGGGTGCCGATGATTACCTTCATCAGGCAGCAGATTCAACGAACTGGCCGAGCGGTATTAAATATGACCCGGATGGCACTGGCGTCCATGTTTATAGCCTCGGTGTCCATGAGCATTGGAATAATTCGACAGATAAAAAATATTCCAGAAATCTCGGAACCGGCACAGGTATTGAATTAATAGATATTGAACAGAATAACATAACAGGTATTGCAAGTCAGGAAACCCCTGTCCGGAACAGTTTTGAACTCTGCCAGAATTATCCTAATCCATTTAACTCTGCAACAAAAATTTTGTACATCTTACCAGTGGAATCATCTGTTGAAGTAACAATTTACGATATACAGGGAAGAATTGTAAAATCATTTGCCTATAATGCACAATCAGCCGGATATCAAAGTGTAGTATGGGATGGGACGAATTCGCAAGGTGGCATGATGTCCAGCGGAATTTACATATGCAGAGTTAAAGCTTCATCTATTGGTAGCAGAATAATATTTGATAAGACAGCAAAAATGCTGTTACAAAAGTAGTTTTTTCTAAATTTCTGTATTAAGAAAGAGAGCCGGAGATAAGCTTGATAAACAAAGGATATTTATAAAATACAAATAGAAAAATGATAAATAAATTATCCTTCCGGTATCTTTCACACAGATTGGGTTTTGGTCTTATTCTGATTGGAAGCGGGTTCATTACATTTGCCCAAACAGCAGAAAATCAGATTGATCACGATACCGTAGTATTAAAAGTTGATCTGTCCTCTGAGACCGGTACGATGAATCCTGCATGGGCCTGGTTCGGCTATGATGAGCCTAATTACACCTATATGAAAGATGGTAAAAAACTTCTTTCAGAAATTGCAGAGCTTAGTCCGGTTCCTGTTTACGTCCGTACCCATAACCTTTTAACAACCGGCGATGGAACAGCATCACTCAAATGGGGATCTACGAATGTTTATACGGAGGATAAAAACGGCAATCCGGTCTATGACTTTACAATAATTGATGAGATTTTTGATACATTTATTGAAAGAGGTATGAAACCTCTTGTTGAACTTGGTTTTATGCCTGAAGCATTGTCTGTCGGTCCTGCTCCATACAGGCATTCGTGGCCTGAAACATTCTCCACCGGCTGGGCATATCCTCCCAAGGATTATGATAAATGGGCGGAACTTGTTTATCAGCTCACAAAACATTGTATATCGAGGTATGGAGAAAGCGAAGTGGGGAGTTGGTACTGGGAAGTATGGAATGAACCAAACATCAATTACTGGAATGGATCGATGGATGAATATTTTAAAATGTACGACTTTGCCTCGTGGGCGGTAAAAAAAGCATGCCCCAGGGCCAGAATCGGAGGTCCTCATACTACCAGTCCGAGAGATAAAAATGCTGCCGGCTGGCTTAAAAGTTTTATCGATCATTGCATAAATGGGAAAAACTTCAAAACAGGAGAAAAGGGTTCTCCCCTCGATTATATAGGTTTTCATGCGAAAGGATCTCCGAAAATTGTTAATGGACATGTTCAGATGAATATTAATCTGCAGTTGCAGGATATATCCAAAGGATTTGAGATTGTCTCATCATTTCCGGAAACAAGTAAGCTTCCTGTGATAATTGGAGAGTCTGATCCGGAAGGATGTGCCGCCTGCTCTATGACCCGAACTCCCTCGAACAGCTATAGAAATGGTACGCTTTATTCCAGCTACGAAGCAGCTGTTTTTGCAAGAAAGTATGCTCTTGCTGATCATTTTAGGGTAAATTTCAAGGGGGCAGTTACCTGGGCATTTGAGTTTGAAGATCAGCGGTGGTTTGACGGATTTCGTGATTTAGCTACCAATGGTGTGGATAAACCTGTTCTGAATATTTTCCGGATGTTTGGCATGATGAGCGGAACCAGAGTTGCTGTTTCAGGCGGAGTCTACGACCCTTTTATGATACGTGATTCGGGAGTGAAAGCCAGTGCTCCGGATATTAATGCGCTGGCAGCCAAAGATAAAAACGGAGTATCAATTATGGTATGGAATTATCACGATGACGACCTGCCTGCAAAGGCATCACAGATCAGGCTTAATATTTCGGGTATTACTTCCTCTAAAGTTCTGGTCAATGAGTACCGTATTGATAAGGAAAACAGCAATTCCTATGAGGTATGGAAAAACATGGGTTCACCTCAAAATCCAACGCCTGAGCAGTATGATACTCTTGTAACTGCAGGAGCTCTTAAAATGCTTACTTCTCCTTTCCACGCTGATACAAAGGATGGATTTATAAATCTGTCACTGAATATGCCCCGGCAGGGGGTATCTCTTTTTAGACTGCTATATTAAATGATTATTCAACTTTCAAAATAGACACCGGCTTTTTCCAGTTTCTGTCGGAGTTCCGAGTATGGTAAATCACGCGTACCACAATTCTTTAAAGCACATAAAGCTGCTGCAGTACCTGCTCCCTGACCCTGTCCCATACAGCTTACCGTATTACGGGTTGACATATGTGCATCATGGTTTGAGGTTATGAGCATTCCAGCAGCAAGCAGGTTGTCTATACCCTTTACTCTGAGAGCTTTATATGGTATGCCATATGTACCGCCATTTTTTACCTTCAACCTTGGGGCAGAATCATGGAAACCATAAGCCATAATATCATCCTCGAAATGTCTGCCTTCTAGAACATCGGATGAGGTAATATCATAATCACAGGTAATTGTTCTTCCTCTCCGGATATTTAAGGATGGACTGGTTCGGGCTATAAATGCTTTTTCACAACCGGGAAGATATTTTCTGAAAAGCTCAAGGGTTTTATACTGGTTCTGCCTGATAACAAGTTCAGCCTTTGCAACCTCATCCCGGTTTGTGGGGCTGATTGCCAGCTTATAATTTATTTTGATAAACATCATGTAATTGTCATGAACTGTGGTTGTTATAAGTCCTGAACCAAGTTTCCTCATGCCTTCGACAAACTCTGGTGGAAACAACGCATCGCTGCCTCCGGTCCCTTCACTTCCCATTCTTATAATCTGGCCCTCTTTCCCGTCGCGTATTCCCAGCGCTAGCTGACCAAGAGCATTATGCGATTTAAGGAATTCAGAGAGTTTTTCAATATCTACATTCCCAAGACCCATACTATTGCAAACAGGATGATCATTTAATTCGATAAAATCAGCGTCGGCATAAGCTGACAAATCACCATAACCAGTGCTGTCAATAAAACATTTCGCCTTGAATAATTCTCTTCCCATGCGGCTTTGAACAATTACCCCTTCTAAAGCAGCCCCTTTTCTGGTAGTACCTGCAACCAGGCTGTTGACAAAAATGGATACTCCTGCTTCCGATAACATTTCAAAAACTACGAGTTTGTACAATTCAGTATCTATTGAAGTACAGACAGAATCATAGTCATAATTGGTCAGCATTTCGGCATGACCGGATGTCCCCCCGAATATCAGAAGACGATCGATGATCTCCTGTGGTATGCCATTTACTACCTGACGCTTTTGGACCCCGGGAAAAGCCTTCCAGAGATTGAAGAAACTGTGAAGGGCTGTTCCTCCTTCTACAACAGTTCCCCCCGGATATCCTTTGGTCTCAATGATGGCAGTTTTTGCACCTTGTCGGGCTGAAGCCACAGCAGCTACAACTCCTGCGGTTCCAGCACCGGCAATAATAACATCAAATTCCCTGACAGGAAGCTTATTGTTTTCTTCTTCCCGGAATCCCTTTATTACTTCTGTGCCCGAGGTTAAATTAATAGCCGGTACGGTTAGTCCGGCCATCAGCATATTCCTTGAAAATTTTCTGCGATCCATAATAACAGTAATTAAATTACGGTTTGGTTATTTACCTGATCAATGTACAACTTATTTATTTTGATAAGGACTCAAGAATAACATAATATTATCAAAAAAAATCAGATCAGGATTATGAATATATTTGAAATAATATTATAATCACACAATCAATCAGCTTAACATGAAAAAGATTCTATTTATTGCTGGAGCAATTATGATCCCCTGTATGATTTCCGGACAGCAGACCAAAAAAGTAAATATAAACATCAAGTCCGGCACACCTTCAGGAATAATAGATTCCAAGATTTACGGCCAGCTTTTTGAGCATATCTATTTCTCAGCCGACGGTGGATTATGGGGTGAAATGGTTGCCGAGCGCTCATTTGAGCCGGAGCAGTATCCGGGAATCTCGCCCCGTGACGGATTTTTCGACGGATGGTATGAAGGTGACAACAGCATACTTCATTCCCCGACTCTCTATGAGCAACCTATCCCAATTATAACCGTTGATGGAGAGGGTTATATTATAAGCACAAATATGAAATGGCGGTCATACAAACTTGCCAGACATATGTGGAGTGGAGGTTATGCAGATATGAGGGTCGAATTCAAAAATATATCTGATGGTAAAAGTTATCGTTTCCGCCTGCATGATCCACAGTTTGAACCTGCTGGTCCGAGAAATCCGCAGCCGGCAAAAGAAGCCTCATTTGCTATAGAAAAGGAAACCACTGCCGAACGGCAGAGACGTGACGGCAAACCTATGACAGTGACAGTATGGGAACCGGTAATAAGTGCAGCTGTGAAACCCGGACAGATTGACAAAGCCGGGGAATGGCATAATCTTCGTTTAAACTGCAATGGGAAAAATGTTGAAGTTTACTGGGATGACAAACAGGTTTTAGCATTCAAAGATCTTGCAGGAACTGAGGCAAAGAACGATATCGCCTTCGGTGTTAATTACACTGCCGCACAGTATAAGAACATAAAAATAACCTCTGCTGACGGGAAGAAGGTTTATCTGGATGGTATGCCGGCGGTGGTTAAAAATCCTGCTGTGGCTCCACAGTGGAAATCGTTCGGCAATGGTGGCTTTGAAATGGTGAAAGGTAATGCCGTGAATATGGATTACTCCCAGAAGATTACTGCTGGTACAGAAGTATCAGGGGTTTTGCAGGGTCCATTTGCTGTAAGAAAAGGCGAAGTTTATTCGGGTTCGCTATGGGCCAAAGGTGACGGTAAAGCAGAACTGATCATCGATTTTAACTCAGGAGGCAGAAACATAGCTGATCAGGTTATCGGTAACCCTGGAGCTGAGTGGAAGAAATATAACTTTTCACTTGATATAGGGCAATTTGAAGGTGATGCAAACCTTGCCATAGGAGTAAAAGGAGGCAGCCTTCAGGTTGACCAGGTCAGTATGATGTCGCGTTCCGGAATCAAGATTGGAGGTTTCAGACCTGATATTTATAAGGCAGTAGAAGAACTTCATCCGACCAATCTCCGTTGGCCGGGAGGTGGCTATGCCGCACAGTACAGCTGGAAGTGGGGAATTGGTCCACAGGAAGATCGTATGCGATGGGCGCACTATATGTGGATGAACTACGATCAGAATAGTTTTGGAACTGATGAATTTATTCAACTCTGCCGTCAGATCAATTCCGAGCCGGTAATGGTTGTACGTATCGGGTTTGACAGGCCTGAATCGGAACATGCTATGATACTACAGGAAGCCGTTGACTGGGTTGCCTATTGTAATGAGCCGGCTACCGGCAAATGGGGCAGCAAAAGGGCTGCTAACGGACATCCGGAACCCTATAATGTGAAATATTGGGAGATTGACAACGAGATGTGGGAGTATGGAATTGATAAATATGAGGCAGCTGTAAGGGAGTATTCTACCGCAATGCGTAAAGTCGATCCAGATATTAAAATCATTGTGTGCGGCGCATTTGGAACTACCACTGATCAGGAGTTCCTTAACCGTTCAGGGAAATATTTTGATTATATAAGCCTTCACCATTATGAGGGTGCAAACGGATATGCCACCGGTCCGGGGAAACTGGCTGCGCAGTACGATCAATATGCCGAAATGATCGCTAAGTGTCCCAATCCGAATATTAAACTTTATATCTCGGAGTGGAACCTGCAGAGTATCGACTGGCGTACCGGTCTCTTTGCCGGAGGATTTTTAAATATATGTGAGCAGCGTCCGGTAGTTGAAATGGGAGCAGCAGCACTGTTTATCCGCCGTACAGACTCTCCTGATTGGAACAACGCCTTTATAAATTTTGATTATAAAGGAGTTTTTGTGGCTCCAAATTATATAGTGACAAAACTGTGGCATGATAATTTCTCGAGATACCGTCTGTCATATACCGGTGAAACAGGTGACATAAGTATAAGCGCAACTCTTTCAGAAAATGGAGAAGATGTCATTGTTAAAATTGTAAATCCAACGGATAAACCGTGTGACCTGAAAATTGAGGGAGACTGGAAACAGCTGACCGCTGCAGGATATCAATTTATTGCTCCAGGTTCGCTGCAGGCAGCAAATTCCATGGAATCGCCAAATGCTGTAGCTGTTGAGAAGAAGGAAATTGTTCCTGCAAATAATGCTGTTAATATGACTGTTGCATCATTATCAGCAGGGGTACTGACGCTGACAAAAGGATTTTAAGAAAGTGCAGGATGTTTTATAATAGGTAATTAATATCAAACACAACAGCAGATGCAAAATGAATTGAATATTATGAAACAGATATTCAACGAAAACTAGTTTTATCAATTTAACTATGATTATCAAAGCAACAACAAAAAAAGTATTATTTCTGATACCGTTCATTTATTTATTTATCGGAATTCGGCCCGGATTCTCTCAGAATAATGCAATCATTGTCCTTACCGGTTCATCTGATAAGCAGTTATCATTTGCATATGGTGAAATAAAAAAAGCAGCTGTTGACAAGGGATATTCGGTGAAGTTTTCTAAAACGATGGACTCTGAATCAAATAACAAAATATTAGTAAAAATCATTTCCGATTCTGTTTCAGCTGTTAAAATTGCCAGATCTGATTATTTAAGAATGCCTGAACATTTTGGATGGCAATGCTATTCTGTAAGGATCAAAAAAGAAGGCGGCGAGACAGTTTTATACATTTTATCTGGTGATAAAACCGGCGCTATGTATGGGGGTTTGGATATTGCCGAGGCAATACATTTGGGAACAATAAATAATTTATCTGAGTCAGACAACAGGCCCTATCTTGAACGCCGTGGTATCAAATTCAACATTCCGCTCGATATGAGAACTCCTAGCTATTCAGACATGAGCGATGCAGGACAACAAAATATCCCGGTAATATGGGAAATGGAATTCTGGCAGCAGCAATTTGATGAAATGGCTCGTAATCGCTATAATGTAATATCACTGTGGAGTGAAAATCCGTTTCCGACTCTAGTGAAAATACCTGAATTTCCAAAAATTGCGCTGAATGATGTTTACAGGACAAAAGTAAAAATAGCAGATAATTTCAGTCATAACGGTGGTGGATATCTTACATCGGATATGCTTAAGAATTACGAAGTTGTCAAGAAAATATCAATTGATGAAAAAATAGCATTCTGGCGAAAGGTGATGGATTATGCTCATAACCGGGGAATTGAGGTCTACTGGTTTACATGGAATATTTTTACTTACGGCATAGAGGGGAAATATGGCATCAATGACAGGCAGGACAATGATACAACAATTGCATATTTCAGAGCCGCTGTCAGGGAAATGGTCCTGACATACCCTGGACTAAATGGAATTGGCATCACCGCCGGGGAAAACATGCAGGGAAATAAAAGTAAATATAGTAATGAACAATGGCTCTGGAAAACATATGGAATGGGTGTCAGGGATGCCCTGAACAAACAACCGGGACGTAAAGTGAGGTTAATTCATCGTTTTCATCAAACTAACATTAATGAGATTCTGGATGCATTCAAAACTTACCCTGGAACCCTTGATCTAAGCTATAAATATTCAATAGCACATATGTATTCAGTTCCGGCTCCGATATATATTAAGTCCTATATGAATCTGTTTTCTCCTAAGCTGAAAACCTGGCTTACTGTCCGCAACGATGATATTTACAGTTTCCGCTGGGGAAATCCCACATTTGCCCGGCAGTACATTTTATCTATTCCTGAACCGGAGAAAATGGTTGGTTTTTACATGGGATCAGATGGTTATATTCTGGGAAGAGATTTTCTTGGAAAAGATAATATTTTGCCTCGTCCTTTAATTATTCAGAAGCAATGGTACTCTTTTATGTTGTGGGGAAGATTAAGTTATGATCCATATCTTAAAGACAACCTGTTTCTCAAAACCATTGAATCAAAATTTAAAAACACTCCATCGCAAAGCCTTATGGATGGATGGTCCGCTGCTTCTATGGTCTTCCCCTGGGTGACACGGTTTTGCTGGGGAGATATTGATATTAAGTGGTTTCCGGAAGCTTGCACAAGTGATAAAAGTTTTAAAGGTTTCTATACAGTTAAAGATTTCATGGAAGTTGAGCCTCAGCCTGGAAGTAATATAAGTAATGTGATCCGATGGGCTCAGTATTACAGGCTGAATCGCCCTGACAGTTTAATCTCCCCCATTGCTGCTGCTGATACAATAGCCAAATATGCAAATCTGGCTTTGATAAACCTGAAATCATTGCCACAAAGGAAGATCAATTCATCAGATGAACTTGATCTTACTCTCGGCGATATTGAAGCATTTGCTACAATTGGTAACTATTATGCCGAAAAGATAAAAGGAGCATGCAGTCTGGCATTATATAATTTCTATGGACTTAAAAAAGATCAGGATGAGGCAGTTCAACATCTTATCAGTGCAAAGTCTTATTGGACAAAATATGCGTATATTTATTCATCGCAATATAAGCCTGCACTTTTCAACAGGATCGGATTCGTTAATATTCCTCAGTTAATTGAAAAAACAGATCAGGACATTAATATAGCAATCACGTGGCATCCCGGCATTATAAAGGAATATAAAAAGGAGAATATTATTTATCCATAAAAAGAGGACTTAAAGATCTTAACTTATGTCTGAGGTGGTAAAGAGATATCTGATGTCATTCAGTTGTAACTGTTTCACTGGCTCTAAGAGTGAGACCCGGTGACTTTAATCCATCCTGTAACAGGACAGCTCTGTATTCGTAAACTCCGGTTAAAATACTGTTATTTTCTTTTTTTAACTCAATCTCAAAATCACCTTTTGATGAAACAGGATAAAAACCGGAACTTGTCCATTTTTCAATATTCTCGGTTGTTCTATTTACAGTACGGTACTCAAAACCTATTTTATAGATTTTACAGTCGCCCAGTTCTTCTATCCGGGATTTAAAAATAACTGAGTTTTCATTAATTACGGCACTTAGAGTTTTAAACTTTGCCGGGATAAAGGCCGGTTCTACATTTTCAAGTTTCACAACGATTGGGTTAGGCCATTTGTTGTCGGTATACATGCGTTGCGATCTTACAACATCAAACTCAAATCCATCAGGGGTTTGACGAAAATAAGGCATACCGTCTTTCTGGGGCATATATTCAATTATGTGGCCTGTTTGGCCTAATACACTTATCTTGGTTCCGGAAGTTGCCTTAACCGTTTTTAAAAGAAATTTCTTTCTGTCACCTCTTATCCAATCAGGGTCATTTGTTATATAAACATAAACAGTATTTTCGTTTTTACTTTTCGATAGCCAGAGGTCCCCTTCATTCGAAATAATCCACGATCTTACATTTTGAATAGCTTCGTGGTTCACAAAATTCCAGGCTGCGATTTCCATTAACAAACCCATCTGGCCTTCATTAATATTCCCCCACTGATCAGGTCCTACATTCAGAAGATAGGAGCCTCCTTTTGCACGTGTTTCTATAAGTTTATCAATAAGTTCGGTACCGGTTTTGTAGTGATCGTTGGTTGGTTTGTAATTCCACTCGTTACCCATAGTCATATTTGTTTCCCAATAGGTGGTACTCGACTCGCCCGGAACAATCTGCTCAGGTGTCGGGATAGCTCCTCTGGTAATTACCAAATTTGGTTGTAAAGCCCATACTTTTTGTTTAACTTCCTCTCTGAGTATTTCACTGTCGATAAAAAATAAATCAATTGGTCCATAATTTGTCATTAATTCAGTGCACTGATCGAGAACGTACTTTTTATACTTTTCCTGAATGGCTTTAGCCCTTTCCCAATGTCCGTCTTGTCTTCTCCCTATATCTTTAATGCCGTTCTGGAAGCAGTATACAAAATCTTCCGGCGAATAATAGATTCCAACCATAAGGCCCCATTTTCGACAAGCTTGAACGAATCCTTTAAGTATATCTTTCTTATATGGGGTATTCATTATATTGAACCTGCTAGTTTTGGTGTCCCAAAGACAAAAGCCCGAGTGGTGTTTTGCAGTAAGAACTATGTATTTCATTCCTGCATTTTTAGCAAGGATGACTATCTTTTCCGGATTCCAGTCCATGGGGGAAAATGTTTGAGGTAAATCGGTGATATATTTGTTAATATAATCCTCAGAAGCACCGACTAATTCGTGACTAATAACACCTCCCAGCTGGACGTCGACACCCCAGTGGATAAACATCCCGAAACCGGCATCTTTCATTTCTTCAATTCGTTCAGGTTTATTCAGATTAAGCCCAAGTTGAGAAAAAATTGTCAACGACAATCCTGCAAAAAATAGTATTGATAATAACTTTTTCATTCTTATCAAAGGATTTAGGTAAATCCAAAAATACAATTATTAGAAGTAAGAAATATCAGGTGCCAAAAGAATAGTTGAGTTCCGTGTGGGAAATGAATTTTAGAAAAGACAGAATAAATATTAAGAATCCGGGATGAAGTTATAAAATGTAATAAAGTCATTATTTGAACTTTAATTTCTTTTATTGGATGTCGGAGGTTAGATATTAGTTCAAAATATACTTGAAACATATCCAATAAAGAATTAAATTTGATTATCTAATTTTAAACACATGAAAAATTATATACTTTTAATAATTGTTGCGTTCCTGTGTTTCACATCTTGTAAAAAGGAAGACAAAACCGAGAATCTCTACTATAGTGATATTTTGTTAAGCCAGGTCAATTCGGGTGATCTGGCGGTTCATGGATTGACATATAATAGTAGTTATCTTATTTATGAATCAATGGAACCGTACATTTATAATAAATATACATATGACAGCCATAATACTTTACGTAAAGTGGAAACGGCTTATTCATTCAATCCATTAAGTTGTGTAGCTGTTTCAGGAACGTCACTTGAATCAGATCCAAGAAAAGCCAAAATATCTCAATATTCGGAATTTGAATATGATGCTGGTTTAAGATTAATAAAAAAATCGACTTACTTTATTAACAATGGAAACTCGCAGCTTAATTACTACCAGACATATGATTATGTAAGTGATAAAATTGTAAAGTTAAATATGTTCAATCCACAGGGATTATTAATACAATACGATGATTACATTTACGATGATAACGGCAATATAATGCGGGATGATCAATACTCAAATAATTCAGGTATAAACTTGATAAAATCGGTGATCTATGAGTTTGATAACAAAAATAATCCATACCAGGTTTTTGTTTGTGAAGGCAATCCTGGTATTTATACCAATAAGAATAATATTACAAAAGAGACTTCTGTTTACTATAATGGTATAGCCGAATCAAGTTCCAATATAATAATACATACCTACGAATACAACAATTTAGATTATCCGGTTAAAATAGATAAATTGGATTGCATTTATGGAAAATAACTTGAGAATTGAAATTTGGAAAAACGATTTACATATCTTTTACTCCTGATAACCGTATTATTATGCAGCTGTAAAAAGGAAGCAAACCCTCATGATTGGATAATCAACTACTACTCAGGCACTTATAAGAATGTTGAATATAGTGAGAATTTAATCAGGGAATTTACTGCCGGTATTTACGATGACAATACTATTCCAGATGATATTAAGCAACTTCAATATGGAAGAATAGAGATCGATTTTCAGTACAATGGAGGAGGACTTGATTACTTCATGCCATTATTTTACTATGGTTCAATAAATAAAAACAACACCGACGATAACAAAGAAGAACCTAAATTTCATATTGCCATAGAAATCGGACATTACAATGTCATCCCTTTCCCGGTAGAATATTTATTTTATACGATAAGTACCTTTCGCCAGCCTCAATATTGCAGGGATTCATTTAGTCCGGTAATTGCAGGCGGGAATTATACTTTTATCGTTGATAAAAGGCCTGAGGGAATGATACTTCAATTGAAAAGAGGAGAAAATATATTGAATATTTTCCCTCATGCTTTTTTCCCTGATTCTTCACAAATGTTTTTTAAAGATGTTTCATCATATATTGATCTGAACAAAGGTGATTCACTGAAAAAAGTATTGATGGTAGGTAAGGGGTTTGCAGGAATCGATAAAGGGATCCATGATTTTAATGGTCAGGTCCCAAGTCTCCGGATCATAAAATATACAATTTCCAATACTGATTCAGGATATGAATTAAAGAAAGTAAGAAATCAACATACGGAAAACCAGCAGATAATTTACACAGCTCACGACAATTTATCCGCGAACGACAAATTCATTATATTGAAATATCAGTTTTATCCCTATAAATTTGAAGCCGGAGAATTAATTTCGGGTGGAGAAATGCAAACCGGCGAAACAGCTAAAATGAAAAATGACCAACCTGCCAACTGTTATTTAAAATCATCTGATATTGGTTTTTATAAAGTAAACATTTGCACGATTGATAAGGACAATAATCTACTAAGATCCTCGGCAAAACCTTTTGAGATCTGGGTATACCCAAAAGAATGGGATTTTGAATTTTATTAATGACAGACTTTTGTAAGTCCGATGACCTAATGTCCCAACCCAAGTCATAATTTAATATTAGCCACATAACAGCATGAAAATATGAAAGTAAGATCATTACATTTTAGGACGTTCTTCACTTTGCTTCTTAAGCGCGGGTTTATAATCGGATCTGGCAAAATATTTACAGGAACAAAAATGGATTAGATAAATTATATAGGAGTGATGTTTTTTTATCTTCTAAAAGATACAGTTTTATACGAAAACTTATTTCATGAAATATAACCATTACAACAGGCTTCTCATATTCGTTTTATGCGTTTTTTCAATTAGCAGTATATCCTGTTTCAGAAATCACGGAGAGATCAAGAAGCATCAAACATGGGAAATGGTTGAGATAACTCTAGAGGCTGGGAAGGAATATAGTAACTATTATACTGACGTAACATGCTGGCTGGAGTTAAAAGGTCCTGATTTTTCTAAGCGTATGTACGGTTTTTGGGATGGAGGTAATACTTTTAAAATAAGGATAGTTGCAACAAAACCAGGTAAATGGTACTGGCAAAGTTTTTCGAACCAACCAGATGATTATGGACTGAATAATAAGCAGGGAGAGTTTGAAGCTACCGGATGGTCTGGAAAAGAGCTGGAAAATAATCCCAATCGTCACGGTTTTATAAGACCATCAAAAAATGGACATTCACTTCAGTATGCTGATGGGACGCCGTTTTTTATTATCGGCGACACCTGGCTTGCAGGCGCTACATGGCGATTGCCATTCAGAAATGCGGTTTCACCGGCTAACTATGAACCGGGCCCCGGTATTGGCTTTGAAGATGCTGTGACCTACAGAAAAAAGCAGGGATTTAATTCTGTCAGTATGATTGCCTGTTTCCCTAACTGGGAAGCAGACGAAAATTCCAATACCTATGCCGACTCAAATGGGATATTTTTAAGGAATGCCTGGGAAAAATTCGGATATATCGTCAAAAGCGGGCAGATGACTTCCAAAGATATGCGTGATGAAAGTGGAAATAAACCATTCGAGATGTCGCAACTACACAAAGGAGTGGCAAATTTTGACAGGATAATCCCAGGTTATTTTCAAAGTCTTGACAGGAAGATGAAATATCTCTCTGAACAGGGATTTGTTCCTTTACTTGAGAGTGTTAGACGCGATAATTGCCCTTCCTGGAAAGCATACTATGATTTTAATGAATCATACTCTAGGTATATTCAATATCTTATATCGAGATATGGAGCTTATAATATTCTTTTCAGCGGCATTCATCTCGACTGGATTCCTAAAGAGTACAGTCTTACAGCTGATGAATTCAATGAAGCCCTCACCTATCACTTCAAGAAGTACGGGTCGATGCCTTTTGGACAACCATATACTACTCTGATAAACAACTCAACCTACACCCAATTTGGTCACGGTCAGGATTGTCCCTGGCTTACAATGCACAGCGTGGGCAATAATCCTCGTGATCATCGTGTTTCAGCAATGCTTGATACTTTATTTAAGCTTGTACCGGCTTATCCAGCCATTAATTTTGAGCCTTATTATACCGGATGGGATCACCCCATTAACAAACCACATGGAGAGCATCCGGCAGTTAATTCAGCCCGCGACAATTACTTCACCAGGGCAATGATGTACGTATCCGTTCTTTCAGGCGGATTATCGGGCCATGTTCATGGAACGGCAGCCTACGATATGACAACTACTGGTGAACCGGCAGGTTTCCGGCCATTTATATGGGATGCCATGAAATATAAATCGGCTGACTATATGAGACATTTAGGTGAATTTATTTTGTCCGAAGATGAGAAGTATCAGACTCTTGAGCCGGCTCAGGAGGACATTCTGCCAAGGAAAGCTAACGGCTCTTTTGACGATGGGCTTGATGGGTGGTCATATATGATGAGGAATGTTGAGAAAGATTTTGCGTTATTATACTTTGAAAACGGTTCGGTTAAGCCAGCTCTAAAAGGATTCCTGCCTGACAGACGATATTCTCTGAAATGGTATGATCCTCGAACAGGTAAGTGGGAAAAACCTCTGATTGTAAGAACTGATGATCAGGGATCATTGACTATTCCCTCTTTCCCTGACTTACATGATCCTTCTGTTACTGACTGGGCTTTAAAGATAAATGTACATTAAATGAAATAATCCGACTGGTTGATTTTCCTGGAAGGATTGTTGTGATATTTTATATTAATGATCTCTGGCATCATGCTGCGTCGCTCCGTCGAAATGTCTATAGACATCCAACTGGAAAGTTGTTTGCTGTTTGTGTAATTAGCAACAACACGAAGAAAGAGTGTTTGTAATTATCCCATTTCTGATTATATTTGAATATCATCATATGACAATCAAGTTTTTTTGTTTCTGGGAAAGAAAAAATATCTCTTGCCAATGATACAGAATACGTATTATTTCTAACATAAATTTTTGTTTGTATATCCTGTTGCCTATCTTATAACTAATACAATTTCTAAACAATCAAAAACCTTATTACTTCTATGAAAAAATTATCTTTTTTTGCTGTGATATTCACGTCGCTGGCATTGGTCTCATGCAGTGATTCGAATCCGGTATTGACCATTGAAGGTGGCAAAGTAATCGGTGTGCAGACCCCTACTAAGGGGATCATTGCATATAAGGGTATTCCTTTTGCAGCACCTCCTGTTGGCAACCTGCGCTGGAAAGAGCCGCAGCCTGTTGTGCTATGGCAAGGTGTAAAGAAAGCAGACACTTATGGCGCTGCTGCCGAGCAAATAACATGGGATCCCCAAAGTTTTTATGGCAGGGAATGGCGGGCCAGTGGCTCTGTTCCTTTCAGTGAGGATTGCCTTTATCTGAATGTTTGGACTCCCGCTGCAGGCAAAACGGATCAGAAACTACCTGTTGCCATGTGGATCCACGGTGGCGGCTATCGCGAAGGTTTTGCCTTTGAACCTGAAATGGACGGTGGAGAGGATTGGGCTTCACGGGGTGTAATTTTAGTATCGGTAACTTATCGTCTCGGTATAATAGGGTTTTTCACACACCCGCTTTTATCGGCTGAAAGCCCCAACAGGGTATCGGGTAACTATGGCTTATTCGACCAGGTTGCAGCACTTAAATGGATTAAAAATAATATCGGACAGTTTGGTGGCGACCCCAACAACATAACCATCTTTGGTCAGAGCGCCGGTGCTGGCAGCGTGCAGTCATTATGCGCTTCCCCACTGTCAAAAAACCTCATCAGCCATGCAATTAGCATGAGTGGAGGCGGTCTGAGCGACATGCGACCAGGTACGCTCCTCGATACAGCGCAACTGGCCAGCAAGAAGTTAATGGATTTTTTCAAAAAGACTACATTGGAGGATATGCGTGCCCTTTCATTCGAGGAACTGACAAAAATGTCGAAAGTATACTCAGATACAACTAAAAAGCGTTCTATGCTGGGTCCTGTTATTGATAATTATCTCCTGAAAGGTACATTCACTGATGTAGCACGTGCAAATGAAATTCCTGATATTCCTTATATGTTTGGATACACTGCAAATGACATGGGTGATGCAACCCAGGCAATAAAAGATTTTTGTGCCCTGCGTGCAGAAAAGGGCACTAAACCTGCTTTTGCTTATTTATTTGCACGCCAGCTTCCTGGTGACGATAATGGAGCCTGGCATTCTTCAGATTTATGGTATGTGTTCAATTCTTTCAGGCACAGCTGGAGGACTTTCACTAATGGCGATGAGGCATTGAGCATTCAATTGGTTGACTTCTATACTAATTTCTCCAAATTCGGAAATCCGAACGGCAAAGAAAACGGCCTTTGGACTCCTTACACTACCACGAATCCTAAATTTATGGTATTCAATGTAGATGGAGACAAAGCGGCCTGTGCAATGACAGACTCTCCCGAATTCAAGGGCCCATCACCCAGAAAGTAATTGTTGTACTTTACTGATAGTCGAATCAGAGAGTAAAAAGAAATAAAGAGGCCTGGATCGATTATCCAGGCCTCTTTTATTTACTGTTTTACGTAGTGATAGCTATTTAGAACTTCTTAATTCTTTCTAGTATTCAATCATTTATTATTTATTATACTTCAACGTCACCACAAACTTACCGCTTTCCTTCCCGGGTATAATCTTCATTTCCATTTGCCCAAGAACTTTTAATCCTTCACCAAGATATGAAAGAGTATCTGTTACTGTGGCCTGTTCGCCTCTACCTATCAGTTCAGCTTTAGTTAACTCTCCTTTCCAAAGTACAGGGCCGAAAGTATGTCTGAAAACGTATTGGCCCGGTGCAATGCTGTCAAAAACATACTCGTTCTTATTCTCATGAATCATAAGTCGGTTGAGCATTTTTCCATCTTTCATAAGTTCGATCTCAGCACCCCTGCCCATCGTCTGTTCAGTTCTTTCCCTGTAATATTCTGTCCCGCTGTCGAATGCCTCAACCTTAAAGTAATACTCCGGATCCCTGTTGAGACTATGGATAGTCAGTGTATATTTATCATAAGCCATGTAGCTGTTGTAAAGTTTATTAGGTTCAATACCGTAACGGACAACATAACCATCAGCTCCTTCAACCGGTTTCCAGGTAAGGGTTGCGTCGCGGCGATCTTCCGGGTCGCGGACAATCATAACATTTTTAACCTCTGTGAATTTAGCCTTATCAGGGTTTCCAAAAATACGTAGATCCTTTACAGCAAATTTTCCGCTATCAGGAGTGAATACATTGGTTAGTTTTACATACCTGGCTGTTACAGGTTCTGAAAGTTCGGTATAATCATGTCTGTTATCCACAGCATTATTGCTTTTATCAATCAGCATCGACCAGTTATTATTATCGTTTGAAATCTGGACTGTAAATGACTCATAACGACTAAGACCAGGAGCCATGCCAAAGCCCCTGCCAAATTTTACCTTTGAATCCTGCTGGTCTAAATTGACCTGCAAAGCATATATTTTACATTCCTTGCCAAGATCTACTTTCATAAATTCTCCCGGATCACCCGTTTTCGCACTCCAGTGGGTCATGAAATTTTCATCAACAGCGTTTTTAACATTAAATCCTTCGAGAGTTGATGATGCCTCTGCGTATTTTTTATTGGATAAGAGCATCCATTTTGTAAAATTATTTTCAACTGCATCTTTCTTGATACCTGGATAATATTGCGGGTAATCTCCAAAAGCTGTATTGGAGTGCATTACACCTTCAGCATCAACAGATGTGGGGAATAAGGAAAGTTCACCTCCACCTCTTCCACCATAGTATGCAGGGATCATACAAATGGTCCATAAATCCCCGTTTTTGTCGTGGAAAGTGCAACCATGACCTGCACCGGGAGCAAATCCGGTTGTTTTGAATGTAAGGGGATTATGTTCTGAATATTTAAATGGCCCCATGGGACTATCAGACACATAGACCCCGTGAGAATAGGACAAGAATTCGAGACCGATTGCAGCATATTGCAGATAATATTTCTCATTGTGTTTTATCATCCATGGCCCTTCTATCCACGGTGATTCTTCAGGGAAATAGGGTCTGTGCGTGAAGAACGGAAATATTACATCTTCGCTTCTCCTACGTTCAAAACCATGTTCGGCATAATTTCCAAAGAAACAGACAACGGGCTTACCTTTCTCCCTGAAGCTGTTTTTGGGATCCAGTTCAACAACCTGGAATGGTAAAATCTGCGACCACCCCCAATACATATAAAACCTGCCGTCATCATCGCGGAACATATCGGCATCGCCGTAATCCCTATCCAAAGTACCAACCTTTGTCCATTTTCCATTTTTAGGATCAGTGCTTGTTAATACATCCCTTGCATTCATTGAACATGCATATAAAGTCTCACCATCAGTTAAAACCGATGGACAGCTTCTTGGATAATCGGGAACATCAACATAGGTCCAGTCTCTCATATTACTTGAATACCAGTACCCTCTGCCACCGGTAATAAAAAGATAATAATCATTCTTATAAAGGACTACAACAGGCTCTCCGGCCCTGCGTGCCCTTTCAGAGCCTACACTCAGGTTGAGAGGATTACAGAATGTCATCGGCTTGTCCGATATCTGAACAGAAAAAGGCTTCGATTTGCCTGAATTTTTGGATTGTCCGGAAATTGTGTTCCAAAATTGACTGGTAACCAAAATGACTATTACCAGCAGGATTACTGTTTTTAATGTCAATTTATTCATGATTAGTTTGGATCTAATTTTTGATTCAAAATCGATTTTATCCTGGAAGAAGTATTTGTAAAAATAATTTATTATTTGTGGAAAGAATGACAAAACGATAATAAAACAAGTAATTAAAGATATTTAAGAAATAAGGGGAAATAAGCTAACCCTTTTTCAGTTTACGATTGTGAAAAGAATATTGGGGAAATGATATAATGATAATATGCCCTATAATTGTGAATTTAAGCCCCCCTTGGAGGGTTTGGGGGTAAAAATATAAAGGATTAAGCCTCACTTCGTTCGGCTTTTTCCTCTCGGGTAACAGCCCAACTAAAAAGCCCAGCATCCGCCTTCGGCGTCTGCGGGATTTTTTATTTTCCATCCCTTCGTCAGCAAACTGCGTTTGCGACTCGGGCTGTCAAATAAAAAACCCTGAGCTTTCGCAACAAGGCTTTTTCTTTGTAGCGGAGGGAGGATTCGAACCTCCGACC
>OCZT010000741.1_pt1 | contig 32996 bp, 19 predicted proteins | sample 1539031 | NCBI WGS metagenome assembly OCZT01 (sample SAMEA3539308, study PRJEB22396) | soil metagenome | biome: tundra; feature: field; material: soil | place: USA | collected 2010-05 | depth 0.15 m | reverse complement strand
AATAGCCGGCACAATATCATCCATTTACGAGATAAAGCAACTCTGGAAACCAGACCGGGAGAAGAACCAAACGGGGTACAATAAGATATTTCAAGCCAACCACGGTCAACTTAACATAGAGGATTTAACGGGGAAGATTGTATTGTCAGAGGGGGGTGGATTAGAAGTTTTGAATGCGTCATTAGAGATAGGACATTCGGGAGTGCAGATAGATTGCGATTCGTTTGGGAGCAGAAATACCGATACGCGAGAGGCGGCGAAAAAGATAAAGGCAGCAGGGATCATCGTATTAATAAATCCAATAGGAGGGGATCCTTATCCCAAATATCAACTTATGACATTTGAAACGGAAACGGTTACAATGGAAAAGGAGGAAAGTTTTCAGCAGGGGTTACATATAAAGGGGGCGATCTGGTGAAATTCCAAGCGTATGGATTAAAGAAAGCATTCGGAGTATTCGTAACGATGGATGGAAAGTACAACCCGATAGATATTTCGGAAACAATTGAGAGCAAGTCGTAACGTGTCCATTTCTTCTTCTCCCCTACTCTGCCGGTAAAACCGGCAGGGATTTTTCGGGTAAAAGAGCAGGGGTTCCGGAAATAAGGAGCGGGAACTTTGGGAGGTTAAGCGAGGGGAACTTGTTCGGGTGAATGAGGGGGCGGATTTATCGGGTGAATGCAGGGGGGTATGTTGGAAATACAGAAGGGGCTTTTGGGGGTGAACGAGCGGAAGCTTTATCGAGGAAATGTGGGGGGAACTTGTTCTTCTGTTATTGTTCGTAATAGCCTGAATACCTGTCTTGGGCTTAGCCCATTAACTCCTCCCCTTTTTTTATTGTTAATATTTTACCATCTATTTGTGATATTATTTGCAGTCGGTCTGCTTCTTTTTGACTCATTGTCAGTACTCCTTCCATTTGCAGGACTCCTATTTTTAGAGTCCTTTAAGTTAATTTATACTGACATTTCTATCGAGTCGAGATGGTGACATTTCTAAAGAGTTATTACACATTTAGGTTAAGGAGTGGACAATGTTTGCCTTTGTGTTTAGAACAAATTAAGTTTGTTAAATATTTCCATACTTTGATCGGGATTTATGATTAAGCCCAGATTGATTCGATGCTATCCAAGGACAATCTCCTTGCGTATTCACTTTTTTTAATTCTAATACATTGAGGATGACATTTATATAATAAAATATTTCAACCGTACCGTAGAAAGTTATGTGAATACAATAAGTGATGATTTTAAGCTAGAAAGCAAGAAAATATAATATGGAAATGATTGTAGCAGTCTCAATTACTGTTGTCGGATGGATTACGAATCATATTCTAAACTTACGTGCACAAAGGAAAAGTTTTCTAAATCAGATAATAAATACTGCACGAACAGAAATTTCTCAAAGTATTCAAGAATACATCGATTGGCTTAATGAGCTTGTCCAACATAACGAAAAATTGTTAATTGTTAAAGAATTTCCATTTGGCAGGGATAATTTAGCGAAAGATTATTTAATCCATTTAAGAGAATTAAGAGCAACAGTAAAAAAGATTTTCTTAGATCCAAAATTCATTACTAAACTAGGCGAATATGAAACTCTTCTTCCAAAAACTAAAGAAGTGAGAAATTATTTACGGAAGAAACACATAGAACTCTTTATGAATTAAATTATTCTCCATCAGATCATGATGAAGAAACGAACCGGATTTATTATGAGTTGGAGAATCGGAAATAGATGTTATCTGATGAACTAAATAAAACACCGTTCTGGAAGATATATATCGTTTTTACGCTCAAGAGAAGATTAAATTCTATTGACCAGGGAATACATGATTGCAAATGGAATAATGATTTAATAATGCATGTATGTATTTTAGATTTATAAGGAATTTTAATTGAAGCAAAATATTAACTACTTCAATGACCCCTCTGAACGCTTCGGCAAAGTCTGCCCTATATGTGGTTCATCCAAGGTCGCCTTTCTTGCAGTACAATGGAAGGATGAATGGCTAGACTTGATTTATTCGGAGGTTGATTGGAAAGATTTGATGTCTTTAAGAGAGTTCAATTCAAGTGAAGCTTCCTTAAGTCCTTCTGATTTTACGGTTAATTTTATTTTACCCGGATTATTGGTGGTTCGTACAATTGCCTGACACAAACCGTTAAATGCCTTCCGTTTATTGATTTTATAAGAGTCATGATCAACCGGGTTTCCATTATCTACTCCTATAATTTTACCTTCTCCTTCAATAATAAATTCAATAAGATTATCAGCAACCGGTACTGTTCGCCCTTCCGAATCAAGGACCTCAATCCTGATAATAGCGATATCCTGACTATTTGAAATGATTGTATCCTTGTCTGCCTTTAAGCGTAAAGTTGAGGGTTTGCCCGTCGTCTGAATTTCTTCTGTACAAATTATTTTCCCATCTTTCTTCCCGACCGCTTTAAGAATTCCCGGCTCATAAGGAACATCCCATTCAAGATGCAGATCAGCCGTTGTCGGATAAATCCGCGGCTTATTATATGTATTCCATCCTTTTGAATTACCCTGCCTTGGAAACTCCATTCTCTTTTCACCATATGATCTTCCATTAAGAAAAAGTTCAACAGCATCGCAATTTGTATAACACAGCACGGGTATTACCTGCCCCTCCCGTCCATTCCAGTTCCAGTGAGGGAAAAGATGAATCATAGGCTTCTCCGTCCATCGGCTTTGGTAAAAATAATAACCATCTTTCGGGAAACCACAAAGATCAAGTACTCCGAAACTTGCACTTTTATGCGGCCAGAAGGCTTCACCCAAATAGTCAATTCCGGTCCACATGAAGTCACCAATTACATAATCCCTTGTAGATACAAACTTCCATAGCTGCTCGGCATCGATCATTTCATAATTGTAATTTGGACGAACAATTTTTGGATCATCGCCCAAAGAATAATCCCCACGGATACCGCCGCTGTTCGAAATACTCTCACTCCCAATCATTTTCCAGTTAGGATGATCATGACGGTCAATATCGTAATATAATTCACGACGGGCATGCCACCTGTCAACATAATTGTATCCAACTATATCAAGTCCGTTAAGAAATTCAATAGTCGTTTCTCCTCCGTCTGCCGCTATGTTATCGCAAGCCAATGTAACAGGTCTTGTGGAATCATTCTTATGAAATACTTCAACTAAGGATTGCAACAACTCTGCTCCTTTTACGGTTTTTTGCTCAGGGATTTCATTTCCAGCACTCCAAAGAACAACAGAAGGATGATTATAATCCCTCTGAATCATAGATAACAAATCATTTTTCCACCATTTATCAAAATAATCATGATAGCCATATTTTCTTTTACCGATTTCCCATTCATCAAATGGTTCATCCATAACAAGGAATCCTATCTCATCACAAAGATCGAGGAATTCCGGCGCCGGCGGATTATGAGAAGTACGGATTGAATTACATCCCATCTCTTTCAGCTTCTCAAGACGATATTTCCAGATTTGCACCGGTACGGCTGCGCCGACACTTCCGCCATCATGATGCAGACAGACGCCATTCATCTTTACATGACTTCCATTCAGAAAAAATCCCTTATTGACATCATATCTAATTTCACGGAGTCCAATATTGGTGATAACCTCATCAACAATTTTGCCTCCCTCAATAATTCTTGAATGCAGGCTGTACAAATCAGGAGATTCGATTGACCAAAGTTCCGGTGATTTAATATTTAGCTTCTCTTTCAATTCTGTTGTTTTATCATTACTCAATAAAAAAGTTTGTTCCCCATTTGCTACTTCCTGTCCATGATTATTTATAAGTACCGACCGTAATATACCCTTTCCTGATTGCTTAGAATGATTTTCAATCATAATCTTAACTTCAACCGATGCAAAATCCTTAGAGACGGTTGGGGTAGAAACAGTTATTCCCCAATGGGAAATATGGAGCGGGTTAACTTTAACCAGCCATACATTACGGTAAATACCTGAACCTGTGTACCAGCGTGTATTAGGCTGTAAAGAATTATCAACCCTGACTGCAATGACATTTTCTCCTTCTTTCAAATATTGAGTTAATTCATAATAAAAACTTGTATATCCGTAAGGGTGGTTACCAAGATGATGTTCATTTATCCAGACATCACTGTTCATATAAACACCGTCAAATTCAATCCAGGTAACTCCAGACAGATCATTTTTATTTATTTGAAAATGTTTCCTGTACCAACCAATACCTGCAGGAATATATCCGCCGCTTCCCCCGGTTGGAGCGTCTTTATCATAAATCCCCTCAATACTCCAGTCATGAGGAATATTCAGTACAAGCCATTTATTATCATCAAATGAAATTTTTTCTGTACCTGCCTGGTCACCCTGCCGGAACCTCCAGTCGTCATCAAATAACAACTTTTGACGCTCCTGACTTTTATCGGTTGTTCCCGGTTTCCCCGGAAAACATAGCCCGGACAAAACAAGAATTACAAAAAAAAGAGTAAAAGATCTCATAAATAATTTCATAGTTAATTCCCTTATTTATTTTTAAATAAAAAAGAAACTAAATAGGGCGTCATTGTTTTGATAGATACATTCCATACCTTGATACAAATTTATCGCCAGGTGACAGTAGTATTAACCCCTCTTTGTTATTGAATGAATTGATATTTGAAGTAATCGGTTCAATAGCTATGGATTTTCTGTCCGGCGGGGTGTAAATAACAAGATAATCATATTTGCCGGGACCTGTGTCCTGCCAAATAAGAAGATTAATATTCCGTTCCTCTGATATTAATTTAGTTTCAGCTTTTCCATTAGTTTTCAACTTAAAACAGGAATCAAAATGTCTCCCTCCAATTTCGTGAGGGACATCAAATATTTTGTATTCTTTTCTCCTCCCGTCCGGGATCATGCTTGAATCAAGATCAATTAAATCAAGGCTATCAAGCTTAAGTTTTAATTCATCAACAGGTACACCGAGATCGTAATAATGATGCCATCCGTCGCTGATGGGAATTACAGAATCGGACAGGTTGATTATTTCGGTTGTACAGGTCAGTCCTTTACCGGCTGACAATTTATAATTTAACGCGATCGAATATGGAAAAGGATAGCCTTCATTTTCATTTTCATATAAATATTGAAGTGTGCATGAAGCAGATTCTTCATCTACTGTTTGTTCAGTTACCCTGAAAATTTTATCATAGAGGAAACCATGGCAGGCATTATTTTCTTCCGAATAATTCATATGTAGATCATATTTAACATGGTTGAAGGTATATTGCCCATCTTTAATTCTGCCTGCAAAAGGGGAAAGTTTTGCATTAGTAAATATGTCATCCCGTTCGTCAGAGTCGATACTTTCAATTTTTTTTAATATGGATACATTTTCTTTTCCGTTATTCAGCCACAATTCTTTAATACGTCCTCCGGAGCAGGGAATAATTGAAACAAATTCATTTGTAAAATTATTCTTAATAATAATTTCTGAAATGTTTGAATCCTTTCCGGTAGAAATTGTAAATTGGTTTTCTTTAGTCCTCATAAGTATTAGTCTTATTTTTTCAGGTAGATCGATTCAATTTCAAACCCGGTTTCAGGTTTACCGCATATTATTTGAATAAATTCTATCTTGTTCAGGTCTTTAAATGATTCATTATTATCAGCAGTGGAATTCCATATCTCCGGCAGAAAAAGGGGATAGGAAGAAGGTAATATTAAAGCGCTACAGGATTTAAATGAAGAAAGCGGTATTTCAATATCCTTCCATTCTTTTGTTAATTCTATATTAGCTCCAAAATTCTTTCCCTCATCTGATAAAAAGTTCAACCCGATCATTGTGTTTGTTTCCTTAGAAGAACGGGCGCGGACAACCACATATTTGTTATCATTTATTATATGTTTAAGTGAATTCACAAACCCCGATAAATTAAGCTGAACGCCGAAGGCGTTTTTATAATCATTGGAATATGTAATACTAACATTTGCAGAACTCTTTTCACAGCAGGTACCATTTTTGTATTCAACATTATATCTCATCCCGGGGCTGAAATGAGGAAAGATAAAATCCTCCCTGTCCCTTGTTACATCAAATAAACAGATAGGCTCACCAGGCTGCAATATATCTACGCTCCAAAGGTTATCAGAGTAAAAATCCCAGTTGTCAGGAGAACCCGGAACCCCCTGAGGGAAAGTAAATTCCTTATCGTCAGTTTTGACCGCTATACAATATTGGATCTTTCCTGCATTAGACTTTCGTGAAGAATCGGTGAATGAATAATCAAAACCGGAAGTATTCTTCAGAGGATATTTTGCGAATCCTCTCCATCCCACGAGTTTAATATATAAGCTGGTGCTTAGAATATTTTTATCAGAAGCGATCTTAAATTTGAAATTGAGAGGATCCGATTCAACCTGATACAGGTTTGTATTATTAACAACTGAAACCGGGGTGGCAGACGGAGTATATAAACCATCAAGGAATTTTATTTTGCCGGAGGAATATTTCCTTATCTGATCTTTCCCGATTCCTTCTTTGGAGAGTAAATATACTCCCGGCATTATGCTGCTTTCAGTGTTTAAAGCTTTTGTGGGGGGTCCTTTCTTGCTACCCATGGAGGTAATAAGAAAATTATTCCCCAAATCCTGAAGTGATACAGATATTTTTCTTTGGTTCCAAAATAAACGTGCTGCCTGGCGGGACAAGCTTGTTGGTTTAAAAGGATCGCGCAGCCATAAAACATCAGGATATACTTCAAGCTTCCATATTCCGTTTTCCATCTTATCCAGGAAATACGTCCCCGTTCCGTCATACTTTACAAGGAGAGAATTGCCGCATCCCGCGATATGCTTCAAAGCAGAAGGATCCAGGGGTTTATCGTTTGTAGAATTTGAATAATAAAACTCTGTACCGGAATTCATTATACTCAAATCAGAATCGTAGTCTACACGAAATTCACCGAATTTATTATTGGCGGGATAATCACCGAAAGATTTTCCCAACGGAACTGAGTGAAAAACTCTCCCGGCAATCAATAAACTTATAGCCTTAGCAGGGGTATATAATAAGTTAAGAAAATGAGTTGGGTATTCCGTATTGCTCCATGCAATCTGTGATGGATCGTATGCGAACATTGTGCCAAACTGCATTCTGCTTTCGCGGAAACTTCTTGCCATCGCAGGGTACATATAGGACTTGCCTATATCAGCCGCTTCAAATTCATAAACCATCTTTGCTTTTTTACTATACCCGGAAATACTTTCTGAAGGAATTGAGTAATGATTTACATTAAGAAGATAATTCCCGTTTAGCATTTTATTGTGTACAAGGTCTGTGGGATACCATTGAAAAGAAATACCCTGAATATCAGCATTGCAGACTGCCTGCGCCTGCACTTTATTCCAATTCTGACTTATGTTGTAAAATAATGGTTTTAAATATCCGGTATCCCGGAAGACTTTTACCATTTCATTAATATAATCTGTCACATCTTTCCCGTTATCAGGATGGAATGGTTCATTAATAATTTCTATCGCAATAATATTCGGATCATTTTTATATGCAGTTTTTGTATAGGGATTAAAATGATTGACAAATTGATGAAGATAATTTCTTTCTGATTTTCTTGCATCCTGATTAGTAATTAGCTCTTTTTTAGAATAAAGTTCAGAAAAGCCCCTTGTTTTTTCATCCCGTTCAGGCCAGCCGTTGCCCCACCAGGCTATAGGCGTTATAATTATCTTTATGTTATTTGCCTCGAGCCTCGATAATAAATAATCAAACAAATCGAGATGTTCATTGTTAATGACATTTCCATCCTTATCAGATATTTCCCGGTCCCAGACATGGACACGGAAAGCGTCTAAACCAAGCCGCACCATTTGTGCAACATCAATATCTATTGCTTTCTTGAGGGAAAGTCCAAGTTTTTTTTGTGCACGATAAGAATAAGCGAAAGGAGTTGTATAGTTAACACCGAATAAACTTACTTCCTTGTTATCTCCCTTCCAGCGCATAACTCCGTTATCATCTAAAAATACATCCTTATGTATATCTGAAATATTTTGCGCCGGGCAAACTGAGGCGCTCACAAGGAAAATCAAAATAAGATAAATAAAACAATCCACAGGATATATGTGTTTCATAAAATCATTACATATTAATATGTCATTTTAACAAAACAATTTTGCGGGTCTGGCTATTTCCTTCAGCATCAAGCCTGATAAAATATACTCCGGATGGAACCGGGCTAAATAATTCGTTTCTCCCTTCCCACTTTACTGAATGCATACCTGCTTCTTCAGTCTCACCTATTAAGGTTTTTACAAGTTCACCCAAAATATTAAAGACACCAATTTTAACCTGAGTTCTTTTTATTATCGAATATCTAATTGTCGTTCCGGGATTGAAAGGATTGGGATAATTTTGGTAAAGTTGAAATTTATCCGGGTAAGAGATTGAATTATCCATTATAGAAGTAACAGGATTTTTATCGTTGAAAAACTTCCATGCTAATGTAGTGTCATTATTGGGGAAATTAAACATTCTATTGTTTATACCGGATTCCAATCCGCCGAATGAGCTGTTTTTTATATAATATTTGTATTGGATAGAGGTTCCAATGGTGATATTATTTTGAGGGAAATATATAACTCCGGACCAGAATGAGCCGGGACCGATACTATTCGGTTCTTTGGTCAAAACAATCTTATCTGAATACCAGGATAATTTTCCTGCTGAAGCTGCAGAGTCCCCGCGAATAACAACAAGTCCGGTATTAGTTGTATCAAACAAACCATTCTGCATCAACTGCAGAACATTTACCCTGAAAAGAATTCCTATAGAATCAGGTTTATGAACTATGGGAGTCCAGTACTGGTTTAACCTGATGTTTGTGCTATTGAAGAACTCCAGGTCCAAAGTTGTATCTCCAAGTCCGGCAGTAAATAAACGATAACTACTTGCAGAACTGTCATAAGGGGTAACAGGACTTTCCCACCCAAGATTCCTGTAGGTTGGGGAAGATATAGTATGCCCTGCCCAAAATAAAAATTGTAATTGATCAGTGGGATGTATTTTAAACTGATACTGCCAGTAGTCTCCGCCATTGTTAGTAAAAATAAGCTGTGAATTCTGATCCCAAGTAATACGTTCACCGCTTGGCAGAAAACCGGAACTATATCCCTGTACTTGTCCTCTGAGCTGTAAGAAACCATTAGTTTTCAGAGTATCTCCTAAAGTTGCTGTATTTATCCTAACTCTGATATTAACTGAAGTCAGACTATCGGTATTTTGAAATACGCGCAGGGAATTGAAAGCGTTGCCATTAAAATCAAATAACGCATAATTTTCCCATGCCGAGCCGACCGGAGGGACTGAAATATCTGCAGGTTCCCAATAAATAAAACCAATACCCCGGTTATTCGTAGTACTCTTTATTAATATAGATAGATAGGTTAAAAAATCTCTTTGCCCCTGAGGATTAACAGGATAGCCGGGAGGAAGTTTTGTCGGGTCAAATCCCACATTAGGGACGCCGTCATTGACATATTGTGTTGTCCAGGGATAAGCGGTTTCTGCAATTACAATATCTTTATTGTACCGTACGGCAAGATCATTAAGATTAGTCCGGAGAGCCGAAAAAGAACCTTGAAAAAAGGGGTAGTAAGACTGTCCGATAATATCAAAAATTACATTATTAGAGGTGAGGTTATCGAAATACCATCTGCTGGTAGAATTATCCCCCCCGCGGTCTATATGGATCATTATTTTTGTTGTATCAGATACGTCTTTCACACCCTGAATTCCTGCTTTAAGCAATGCAGTGAAGTTACTCCATCCTGCTGAACTTATTTTACCATCGGGCCATAACATCCCATTAGTAATTTCGTTTCCAACCTGAACCATATCAGGAATTGTGTTTTGATTTTTTAGTGCGGTAATTACTCTTTTTGTATAGGCATAAACAGTGTCTTTCAAAACAGAAAAGGAGAGGGTATTCCAGGCAGCAGGTTTTGTCTGATGTCCGGGATCAGCCCATGTATCAGAGTAATGGATATCGAGAAGAAATTTGAATCCTTTAGCTTTAACCTTTACTGCAAAGGAAAGTGTTGAATCCAGACCGCAATAACCGCCCGTGGGATTATACCAAAGACGAAGTCTTACATAATTAGCGCCATTGCTTTTAAATATATCAAGTACATCTTCCGGAACACCATTTACTTTCCAGGTACCCCCTGCATTTATAATTTGAGGAGCGGTGGAAATATCCGCTCCTCTTATATAATTATCATTACCTGTTTGTGCATAGCCGGCGAAAAGCGGTATACACACTATACACAAATAAAATAAGGATTTCATAAAATTACTTTACCAGAACCATTTTTTTAATCTGTGAAAAAGAACCAGCCTGCATTCTTAAAAAGTAAACGCCGGAGGTTACCTTTGAACCATTATTGTTCTGCGAATTCCATACTAAGCTATGTGTACCGGCAACTTGCTGCTGGTTAACAAGTGTAGCTACTTTCTTACCTATAACATTATATACTTCAATTTTTACATTACCTGCTTTAGCAACCGAATAGGTAATTACAGTTGAAGGATTGAATGGATTAGGATAATTCTGTAACAGCTCATATTTAGCCGGTAAAATTGAATTATTATCTCCGACAGCTCCTATTGTTCCTAAATTGGGCGGAGTTTCAACTGTAAGATTGTTTTGCATCCAGGAAATCTGAGCCAGATTAAATGAAGCTGGCCATGTTACATTACTGCCGGATACATTTGTGGGTACAATATACTGATAATATCTTCTTCCCGAATTAGTTCCTCCTCCGTTTTGTACTTCACCGGTTGTAGAAGTATATACTATCCTATAGCATACCTGGAAGAAAGTGGGTGCAGTGAGATTTATCGTTCCGGAATAAATTGAATTAGAGCCAGGGGAGGTTAACATTATCCTGTTATCAGTACCATACATTGTTTTACCCTGTGTAATTGGAATCAAACATCCATCAAATTGAATATATACGGTATCAATTCCGGGTCTGAAAAGAGTATTGGTGGGATTGGTAGTTGAATTAGCAGCCGGGGCCATATCAACATGGAAAGTCAGTTGTATATTTACCGGAATAACACTATTTGGATGAAGGCTATTAAAGAACTGCTGGGCGGCGCCGAAATCTCCGTCAGGAGTTTGATTAACCAACCCGGGAAAGCTATAGGTTCTGTTACCGCCGCCGACTACACCCGGTTCTTCCCATCCATTAGCGAGTAATAATCCCCGGATAAAATTGGGGCTTGTTGAATCTATTCTTGTTGAATCCCAGTCGATAAAATATTTATAGACTATCGGAATACCGGGAGCCAAAGTAAAAGATTCAGTACGGACCCATTCCTGGATTGAAGGAACATAGGTCAGTTTAAGCATAGTCGGTTCAGTATTAAAATCAAAGGTTGAAGGAGGCCAGCCTTTTGCACCTGTAACAGCTATTTTATCGCCAAGACCCCTGTTGAACAGGTGAGCCTTTTCAAGAGCATCCAATCTTAACCTGAAATTAACATCGCCTGTTACCGGATGTCCGGTTGGCGGCTGATTGTTGAAATATTTCCAAAGAACAGTAGTATCTCCCTTTGTAATTAGATCGGTTGAAAAAGTAAACGACCTGTTATCTATGCTCTCCCAGGTTGATCCATTGATTACAAATTTATATGATTGAACCGTACCTGCCGTTACGAGGGATTTAGCTACATAAGCGGCACCGGACCAGAATGAACTGTCAACACTATTAGTTTCCCTTGTTAATGCTACAATTTGAATCCAGGTAGGTGATCCACCCAATGGCGCGCTGCCCCACACTTGCGGAGTTTGAGTTTTTGGATCAAAACCGGAAACCGCTGCCATGTTAACTCTGAAATAAACAGCTAATGTATCAGTTTTAACCTGGAATGGTACCCAATACTGGGGGACTGTATTTTCCCATCCGTTAAAATATTGAAGCTGAACGGATGCGTTTGAAGCTCCAACTATGTAAACCCGGTTATTACCTGACAAACCAGGACCGGGGTTTATTGGTCCTTCCCAACCAGACCAATGAAACGTAGGACTTTTAAAGTTTCCAAAATAAGTTACAAATTTATATTGGATCGTGTCACCGGTTTTGGCCTGGAATGTTGTCTGCCAATAATCTCCACCAATATTGGTTAACTTTATTCCTGTGGTTGTATCCCAGGTAATTGCGGGAACGGTTCCTTTACCAGAAGCTCCGCACATGATGACTATACTGTTCGGATTCAAGGTATCCAAACAAGTTGAAGTATTGACCGTCATCGTAATATTTACCGTTTGAGCAGGCAGTTTGTTTATACCTGACATGGCAAAAATAAAGATAACGACCAGAACAAAAAAGAAATTGAATTTGTTTCGCATAATCTGCTCCTTATGTTGTTGATTAGTAGTTAGTAACTTTTATCGCCTGTAACTTTTATTTATTTAATATTTTCATTCCTAAAATTTAATTCCAAGGGTAAACCTGTTTGAATTACCCAAATGCACAAAGTTATGGTACGCGTATTCAATAGTGATCAAAATATCACTGAGGACATTAATTTCATGCAGGCTGAATCCGAAAGAAAAATTAGACTCACTATCCGGAAGAAAAAGATCCTGGTAACCTCCGCGTAATTGAAATTTATCTTTTAATAAACCTATTTCAGCGCCAAGGTCAACACTCTGGGAATTATCATTCGGGCTGACTCCATCAGCCGATAAAGTAAAACGAAAATCTTCATTATTAACCAGCTCACCGGAAATTCCGATTCTCATTATAAGAGGGAGGTCGAAAGCGTCAGTATTTAGTTTTGCAGTTATGCTTTGATTTGTTCCATTCTGATTTGAAATGACGGCAGGAATATTTAAATCTTCACCTATCATCTGCATTTTAGTACCGAAATTTGAAATACTTGCGCCAAGCCTGATTCCGGCAAAAGGGGTTTGATATATAGTTCCTACATCAAAACCGATCCCTGCTGCATAATCGTTATAAATTGTTTCGCGTATATATTTGAATGTACCCCCGATAGAAAACCGGTCAGTTAAATCGCGGCTGTAAGTGATGCCTACTGCAAAACTTGAAGCGTTAAAAGTTTGTCCTGTTCCCATCGGCTGATCCGGTGTAGTAATTTCCATGTCTTCCGTATGCATAATTGTAGTACTGATTCCCATTGTTCCCAATTCACCTAAAGGGAGAACCAAACCGAGAAAATCAAAATAAACTCCCGGAAGCCAGAGAGCATGATCTGCAACCAAGGCGTTAGAATGTACGGAAGCAACCACTGCGGGATTCCAAAATAATCCTGTCGGATCATTAACCATGGACACAAAAGAACCCCCCATCCCGATTGCACGTGCACCAACAGGTATTCTTAAAAAAGTTGCCGCGGAGGTTCCAGCTTTTGTAATAATTTGCCCGGCGGCTTGCTGAGTGAAAGTGCCGAGACTAAAAGCCAAAATAATAATTGTAAATTTTAATTGTATACTAATCTTTTTCATGGCTGCTTGATTTTTATTTTATTATTGCAAAAGTTCCTGTTCTTTGTCCGATACCTGGGGCATCAATATGATATACATAAACGCCATAGGATACTTCGAATTTCTCGTTGCTAAGAACATCCCAGATTTCAGTTCCGTTTTCAACAGTGGCATAGTGGTCAATCTTTTTAACAAGAGTTCCGCTTACATTAAATATCCGGATTGTACATTGCACTGGAAGATTTATGAAATGAATTTCACGGGGGCCGCGCCCGCTGGAATATGTATTTCTTGGTTCCCATACCTCGGCAGCTATGTAGGGATTAGGAACAACCCTGATATTATTAAGATCGCTTTTTGCCTTTGTAACTGAAACAGACGGGGCTTTCATTTTGAAATTGTACGTATCAAATGAAAGGAACGGTTTATTAAGAATAATTTTCAGACTATCGCCTTTCTGAGGATTCCTATGTCCCTGCCTGATATTTAGCACTATCTGCCATGTAAATTGCAGATTTCCGTTTTTATCCGGTTCAAGAAAATAGATGGCATCCACATTATTGCTATTGGTTGTATCAATACTGAATTTACCGTTGTTACCATCCCCCTCGCTGAATGCAAATGGTATTTCCTTATTCTGTGTGAGATTAATTATTTTGAAGTTTACAGGTTTAGCAGGGAAAGGAATAAATCCAATCAAAGTGTCCTTGGATGTTCCTATGCCTACGTCCCCGAAAATTATCTCATAGTCATTTGGGCTTTTGAATCCATTCACTGTTAAAAGAGTTGCGGGATCAAAATCAAATGAAAAAACAGCAGGATTATTCCACCCGGTTAAAGCATTATTGAGAGCAATGGTTTGAACATTAGTAAAATTCAACCGGAAGCCGTCAGTAACCGGAAGTTCTGCTCCAGATGTAACATTAGTATCGTTTAATAATAAGAATTGATTACCGGATAAATTCCTGAGCGAAAAAGCTCTGGTAGTAGTAATATCTTTGTTGTTCACCTTATAGGTTGTATCAGTAAAAGTTATCTGATATTCATCCCCATTTAACATAGCATTAGGGTTAACAATTTGTATTCCGATGTTACCACTGGCTCCTCCGCTTGCATGTGTGAAGGTTTCAACTTCAGGAGGTAAATAACCGGCGGCACTGGAAGTGGGTCTAACTATAGCGACATTTATACCATGAGTAATTGTTCCGTCGGGTGAAACGTTAACCTGAATCGGGGTTTCAGCAGGAGCTATATTACCTACGGGATAACCAAAATTGTAAGCAGTAACGGCATAGAAATATCTTTGTCCATTAATAATACTTGTATCGACAAAACTATGTTTCAGACCGGATTCATTTCCGAGCCAGTATTTTACTCCATTTATATCAACCTGGCTGAAGCCCTTTACCCCGTCAATAAGATCAAATTGTGCAATCGGGTTCAACAGGGTTTTTACTCCGAAACCATCTGTTATTACTTTTGAATCAAGGAAAGCTGCGTCGGTAGCCCTGTAAATTCTGTATCCTTCAAAATTATGTCCGTTGCCTCCAATTTTATTTATATACCTATCGAAAGACTTTTCAGCAAAATCATCCCAATAAAGAGTAACTTTTTTATCTCCGGGAACCGCAGTAAGAGTTACCTGCTGAGGAGCAGATGCAAACTGATAATCTGCCTGGTAAGCAAGATCGGCCTGATGCATTTTGGCGGTTACACTTACAACATCATCATCTTTAGTATTTCCCCCTCCCGCAATAGCTATTGAGACCGCCATTCTTTGCCTCTGTCCCGGGAGCAGGGGGAAAAATCCGGATGAAACATAAACATCGTAGTCCCCGACACCCCGTATAAGATTTATATTCCCCGGAACCATTAACAAATCCCAAAGCCCCTGATCTGAGGCACGTGAAAAATTCAAGGAGCCTACGGCAATCTGTACAGCGCTCGTTATTCCTAACTGATCGGATTCACGTACATCTGTTTTGTCAATACCTGGTTCACCGGGAAATTCGGTTCCTGCGCCGCTTGTTGGTTTGCCGTCACCTTCACCAAAATCTCCGGTATGGGGTACACCATCCAAACCAACGTCATCAAGAACCGGGTCCCAATCTTTATCATTGTCAAACCCATCATCACGGGACTCATCGATCATTGGAGCTACATTCTGATAATTCCATTCTGCATTTATCCCCGGAACAACGAAGCCCCTTTTGATAGTATCACCGACCGGGAAATATAAATAGTTTATATGCCGGACAGGTTTTACAACACCGGTGTATTGATTAACATGATTAAGATGAATAGAAGCTCTTTCATCGATCAATCCATTTAGGTTGTCATCATAACCGTTGGCGACAGTATCCTCGGAAAGAGTTATTCCGTTTGGAGGCAAATCGTATTCTTTTCCTAAACTGTAAACTTTTCCGCCGCCTACCGGATAAGTTGTAATTATTCTGTTATAGGTATTAGGTTCAATTAAAACTATTTTGTCGCCCGGTTGTATAAATCTGGGATTAAAATCCTGCGGTATAAACTTAGGACAAACCGAATCAGGGTTCGCTGAGATCAGAGAAAGTAAATTAGGATAATCATCCGAGTCGCCATCATTGTCTATTCCGTCAACACTATTTCCGGGGGTTTCAATATATTTAACTGCAGCCACACCAACAGGATCATTTCCGAAAGCAGCATTACCTCTTCTGTCAGAGCTTGTTAAAAAAGTTATAGCAGTTGTCAAATCGACATACGGAAAGTTATTGGGACCTACACCACCGACATAGTCAGCAACAAACATCATGAACGCTGCTTTGTTAATGGGTTTTGTGCCATCGTTCAGAACATCGTGAATAAAGAAAACTACATCATTAATAAGGATCTGGGACCATGCGAGTGTGCGTATGTCTACAATATATCCAAGTCCTGCACGTTTAATATCGGTTGTATCAGGAGAATAAGGATAGCGCTTGTATTTATCATCGGATGTAACGAAATAAAATTCCTGGTCAGCATTAAAAATATTTTTTCCGAAATACCCGTCCCATGAACCGGGCCATCCCGGATCGAGGGGATCGGTTCTTTTATCGCGCCAGCCTCCCTGAAAATCCTGCGGCCACGAATTTTTGTTGTCGCTTCTTGCAATTTCCTGCTGCTGGGGATTTATGAATCCCGGAACAGGTTCAAAGTTCCAGGAGTTACCACCCGGATCAGTTTTGTAAACAGGCATTTCCACGAGGTGTTCAATATTACCGTTATTATCTACCCCTTCACCTGAGGCCCAGAAAGAAATCAGGGCAATATATATTCTTCCTGTATTTTTCGGCCATTCATAATCAATATAATTCGCCTGACCATTGGGATTTCCGCTATACCCTGAATTAAAAATGGTTGCACGGATATTATTACCATCAATATTAGAAAATCGCCTGTAGTTCTGATCACCTCTGAAATCGGAAGGTTTATAATTCAAAACCTGTCCAAATGCAGTGGAAACAGCTGTCAGAATTAAAAGAGACAAATAAAACTTAAATCTCATCATTTGAATTACCGTTCAATTATTAAATGATATTTTTGTTCCAAAATAAACGCTTCTTGGCGGACTGTAGTAATCAGGATTAACAAACCAGGAAGCATCGTACGCCGCGCCACTTTGCTGCTGCAGGGTATAATCCGGTTTCCCGGAATCTGTGAATACTGTTATTGGATTTTTAGAGTCAAGTAAATTAAATACCTTTACAAAAAACTGTATGCCGATGGAAGAGAAATAAAAATCCTTGTGAATCTCCATATTAATATTGGTTAATACCGGCTTGCGTCGGCTGTTATTTGCAAGTCCGATTATTATGTTTCTTCCGGAGTAAGCAGCTGCATTAACATTAGGTGTATATGGCTGACCCGTGCTTAAATTAGAAATTAGACTTATACCCCAATCCTCGCTGCCGACATATAGGTTTGCATTTAAAGTATGTGTCTGGTCCCAATCAAGGGGATTTAGATAACGTGTCGGTTCCGCGCCATTCTGTTGGGAAAAAAACTCCTGATCAGGGGAGGAATTTGTTCCTTCAGCAACCTGGAATGTATAATCAATTCCGAATGAAAAATGATCTGAAAAACGTTTATTTATAGCAAGAGTAATTCCTTTGACATTCGCAAAGTCACGGTTGATTCTTTGAGAATAAGAGATACCGGCAACAACTGTGGGAATAGGCTGGCTTGAAGAAATCCAGTCACGTATATCCCTGTAGAAAGCTGTTACATCAATAGCCAGGTCATTTGTAAACTGCTGCTGTAAACCGATTTCATAAATAGTAGTGCGTTGTGGTTTTAGATCGTTATTTCCAAATGCGCCCTGAATACCCTGCGCTGATGTTAACTTGTATTGATCTCCGATATATAGTTCACCGTAATCGGGTATCTGCTGGAAAATGCCGAATGAAAACCGGATAATTCCCCTGTCTGTTATAGGATACGCTATACCAAAGCGGGGGCTTAGCCCTGTTTTTACTGTTGTTTTTCTGTACCAGAATGCTTCACGTTCTGCAAGTGAAAATTTATTGGCATCGGTTTGTTCAGCGAGACTGATTTTTCCATCATTATTTAAGTCATGATAAATATGCTCCAGTTTGAATGGAGCAAAGACATCGGGATCGGAGGGATCTACAGGTAATTGTCCGTTCGGATTGAATAATTCAAACCGCAGACCCACGTTAATAATTACGCTTTCGAATTCAATTTTGTCCTGTAAATAGGCACTGAAACTGAATGGATTACGGTCAAACAGATCATGGTTGGGAGAATCGGTTCCGGGTATCGATGGAACAAACGGGGTTATTTGCAGCCCGGACGAATTTAAAGCCGGTATTAATGTGATGTTCTCATAATACAATTTATCGTTTTGGAACTGGACACCTGCTTTAGCAAGATTGACTTTATCTACCTGGCTTGTAAGATCCCATTTCAATATTGTACTTTGCGTACTCCGATCAAAACGGTTTAAATCGTTTCCTGCAGTTGCAAAATGAAATCCTGCGACCAATGAAGAGTCCGAAGCTACATACCGTGGATCATACGGAGAATCATACAGGTGGGAATAGGTATTATTATATTTTCTGGCGAATGTAAGTTCCTGGTAAGTATTCAGGAAAATAACATGTGTAATAGTTCCAAAAAAGCTATATCCTATGTTGTGCCTTTTACTTTCCCCATATGGATCCATCTGGTAAAGATGGGTATAAATGCCATCTGTCTGAGAACTTCCGAAAGCATCAACTTTAAATCTGAAGTCTTCGGAAATTCTCCAATCAATTGTACCCTGCCCGCTCCATCTGTCACTTGAATTCATTGATACATAAGAATTATCACCCGGGTTTGGGACTAAATTCCCATCCTTAAATATTACCCTGCCTTGTGGGTTATATTTGTTGATACCGTAAATATAACCTTCGTCGTAAAATCTCCGGCCCGAAATAAAGTATGTAAGTTTATCAGAGAAGACAGGACCATTTACCGATCCCTGAAAATTGTAATTAGCTGTGGGCTTTATTTTATTTATGTTCCAGAAAATATCAGTATGATTGCTTACATAGTCACCGGTCCATAATTCCAGGTTTACATTATTTTTATTCCCGCCTGATTTGGTAATAATATTAACAACACCGCTCATCGCGTTTCCATATTCTGCATTGAATGTCCCGCTTATAACCTGGAGTTCCTGGACCGACTCGGTTTCGATTGTTAATGCCTGGGTGCGGTTAAAATCATCGGTAATACTTACTCCGTTTACCAGGTAGGAAATTTCGCTTGACCGGCCTCCGCGGATATGGATACCCCCTAAGGCATCTTTACTTACACCGGCCTGCTGTGTAATCAACTGTTCCAGATTTTGCAGGGGTAATGTTTTAATTTCATCCGCAGATATTTTTGATTCGGTTGATGTTTTGTCTTTTATTACCATAGGCGCTTTTGCTACAACAACAATCTCATTAGTGGATATAACAGATTGACTTATCTGAACGTCAAGTTTAGTAGTATAGCCGGCAGAAACTTTGACATTTGTTGTTAATGTGTTTGAATACCCTATGAACGAAGCGCCAACGTTATAATCACCGGGCGGGACATTAACAATTATGAATTCTCCTTTCGAATCCGTAGCCCCTCCTAAGTAGGTTCCCTGAATTACAACGTTAACGCCTGGTACAGGCTCACCCGATTTGGAGTCTGTTACTTTACCCGCAATCTTTCCCGTGTTCTGCGCAAAAACCAGGTTTGACACGAGAAAAATAACAGTAAATGCAATTAGCCAGTTCTCTTTTTTCATTGTTAGTCAATTTTTGTGAATATATTCAGAGTATTTAGTTTTTCAGGAAATAACCTGACGTGAATTTCCTTCTTAAGGGATTCAGTATAATTTTTCCTCACCTTAAACCAATTTATGGTTGTAAGGGTTTGTTCAATATCTTTGGATACTTCGGACAAAGTTTTATTACGGAGTTCTTTAATCTCAGTGCACTTCAGGAAAACATATTTACCTTCCTGCATAACAGGACCAATCCATTCATCCGTTTTGAGATTAAAGGTTCTTTCTCCAAGTTCGCCTAATTCTGATTTACGGAAGAATCCCATATCTCCGCCATTTTCTCCTGTTAATAACTGTATTGAAAATTGTTTGGCAAGCAGATCAAACCGGGCTCCATTTTCAAGGGAATTTTTTATAGAACCGGCAAGCCGGTCATTATCAACAAGAATTGAACTCAATCGTATTTCCGGTTCTGTTCTGAACCGGTCTTTGTTTTCTTCATAATAAATCCTGATTGAATCAGGAGATATTTTTATTGATTCCTTCAGTTTGTTTTCTTCCTGGTTCATCAGGTAAGTGCCAAAATTGAAGTCCACATTTTTTTTGAATAAAGGTGAATTATCCAAATTTTCCTGGATTGTTTTTTGAACAGTATGTTTCCTGATTACCAGACCGGCAATGTAATCCTCGAGATTTTCTTCGGTACGTATCCATTTCCTTTGCTGTGGGGTTGTAATACTCATTTCAGTAATTAGAGAATTCAAATCCCATTTACCAGGTCGTGTTGAAACTACGATTTTACTTAAATCATTCTTAAGTGAAGGGAAGGTTTTTTCCGGAATTACCAGCAGAGTATCATTCTGAATAGAATTAAAAAGTTTTGTTACCAGGGGTTTATTAAATTTAAGTTTAAGAAGTTCGCGTTGGCTTCTTGTATATTGTTTTGCAGCTTCCTCATAAGCGCGTTTTTTAGCTAAAGTTTTTAACCGGTCATGTGCCTTTGCTACTTCATTTTCAGTATTAAATGGATTTTGTTTAATATCTTCAACCTTTATTATACTATACCCTTCAACAGTCTTAACCGGTTTGGATATTTCACCAATCCGCATGAGATATCCTGTTTTTTCAAAATCAGGATCCATCTCATCAAAGGAGATATACCCTAATTCTCCTCCATTGTCCCTCAATTTCGGATCCTGAAATACTCCCTTGGCAAGCTCTTCAAATGTTTTCCCGCTCATTAACTCAGAATAAAGTGAATCAGCTTTTTCTTTTGAAGGCGCATAAAGATGACGTGCCTTTATTTTAGTATTCATTTTTATGTATAGATCCCGGATATCCTTTTCAGTGATGGTAATACCCGGTTCAATATGTTTTGATGAAAAAGCATTCAGAAGTTCCTGCATACGGATTCTTTTATATTCGGTTTGTGCAGCTTTTGTTTTATCCGACCCTGTCTTTTTTGCTTTTGAAATCAGTATTTCATCATCTACAAGATTCATTAAATATTTTACTCTTGTGTCACCATTATCAGTTAATCCTAACCTTAGCAGCCTGTCTTTATAAGATTGGATAAAATCTGAAACTGAGATTATTTTACCGCCAATAATTGCAAGTGTATCATTGGGATAATTTGCATTTTCACGGGCTGTTACTGTTGACATGAAGAAGAATAGGAAAAGAAATCCGGATAAATGTCTTAAGACATTTACTGAAATCAAACACTTGTTTTCTTTTGCTTTCTTAAACATTTAAGAAGTCCCTGTTTAAACATTTATAATGAACATCCGGTAATTCTCTTAGCATTCCGGCGCTGGATTCCGGAGTAATATCTCTTTGTGGTTCTGATAACATCTCATATCCGACCATAAATTTTTTTATTTCTGCAGATCTTAAAAGTGGAGGATAGAAATGCATATGCAAATGCCACTCTTCATGTTTCTTCCCATCTGTTGGTGCCTGGTGTATTCCGGCAGAATACGGAAAAGATGTCCGGAAAAGATTATCATATTTTACGGTAACAATTTTGATTGAATCGGCAAAATTCTTTTTTTCATTTTTAGTCAATTTGAGAATGTTTGCAATTTTTCTTTTCGAAATAATCAAGGTTTCGAACGGCCATACGGCCCAAAAAGGTACAAGAACTGTAAATGAGGAATTTTCATAAACAATCCGGTCTTTTAGTTTACGTTCCAATTTCAGATAGTCGCTTAAAATGCTTCGGTTATTTTTCCTGTAATAATTATTAAACTGTTTTAGTTCCTTTGCAGGTTCTACCGGGAGGCTTTCCTGAGCCCAAATCTGACAATGCGGATGCGGGTTACTGTTCCCCATTAATGAACCCTTATTCTCGAATATCTGCACATGTTTAATAACGGGGTTAGAACTGAGGGATTCAAATTCCCGCTGCCAGGTTGATATAATATTTTCTATATCTTTTACCTGCATTTCAGCAAGAGAAAGATCATGCCTGGGCGAAAAATTTACTACTCTGCAAATTCCCTTTTCGGATTTAGCTATTATCAGGCTATTTCTATTTTCCTTTCCGGAGGGGATATTTTCAATCATTGATGAAAAATCATTTGTAAAAACAAAAGTGTTCTCATAAACAGGATTTATCTCTCCATTAGCACGCATATTACCGGGGCAAAGATAACACTGAGGATCATATTCCGGACTGATATCTTCTTTAATAACCGAAATCTCCCCCTGCCAGGGTCGGTTAGTTCTGTTCGGAGAAACCAGGACCCATTCTCCGGTTAGTATATTCTTCCTTCTGTGAGGAAAATTATTTAATTCAAAGTACCGCATTTTCTTTCTGTTTAATAATCCTTGTTCCTCCTCCAATTTTTGTTATAATAGTTGTGGGAGAGAGATTGAATTTTTGTTTATACTTTTGGGTAATAATCCTGCTTATATTCTCAACCTCATCATTTTCAATCAAATTTATTGTGCATCCGCCAAACCCAGCTCCCATCATTCTGGACCCATAAACAGCCGGTTGATCTTTTGTAAGTTCGACCAGGTAATCAAGCTCATTGCAGCTCACTTCATAACCGGAACTTAGTCCTTCATGAGTCTCGTATAAGTATTGGCCGAATGTTTCCAGGTCATGCATTTTTAATGCTTCACATGCATTCAACAGTCTTTCATTTTCTCCCACAACGTATTTACATCGTTTGAATATAACCGGATCTAATTTAAGTTTGAATTCATCAAGCATTCCGGTGGATACATCGCGAAGACTATGTACACCGGGATATTCTTTTTGTATAATCTCAACACCTGCGGTGCATTCTTTTCTTCGTTTATTATATTCGGATGAAGCAAGAGAATGGGATACATTGGTGTTAAAAAGAACAACAGAAATGTTTTTATAGTCAAAAGGAACCAGTTCATTTTCTAATGAGCGGCAATCTATCCGGAGTGCGTTTCCGGTCTCACCAAATATATTGATATACTGATCCATGATGCCGCAATTTACTCCCACAAATTCATTCTCCGATTTCTGAGCCATTTTTACAAGAGATAACTTGTCTATACCAAGATCGAAAATATGGTCCAGTGCAAAAATCAATCCCGCTTCAATAGCGGCGGAAGAAGAAAGACCGGCGCCAATTGGTATATCACCGCCGAAGACACAATTGAATCCCTTAATATTGTATCCGGATTTAATTAGCTGATCCACAACCCCCATTAAATAATTCGGCCAGCCTTTACCAGACCTGATTAGCTTATCAGTTGTAAATTCGTGACTATCATTCAGATCAACGGCAAAGAGTTTACAATTATTATCGCACCTGGGAGTAATTGCAAAGTAAATCGCTTTATCAATAGCGGCCGGCAGGACAAAGCCCATGTTGTAATCTGTATGCTCACCGATTAAATTTAACCTGCCAGGGGACCTGACAACAACAGGTTCCTCTTTAAAGAGATCCCTGAATATTTTTTCAATTGACATCATTAAAAACTCACACTGTTTGTTTCCTAGTTACTAAAAACATAGATCCACCGAACAATACCATTAACGCACCCCACCAGATGTCGGGATGAATTGTGCTGAGTACAGTCGGTTTTAGCGAAGGGTTATATAATAGATAGATACCGTTGAAAAAGATAATCCCCCCGATTACAAACAGTATCAGTCCTACAAAAAACCAAATCGGTTTCATTTTCATTTCGTTCATTTCTTTAATCTCCTTTTACCAGAATAAAATATTCAGAATAACTAAAATTATTAATGAGATAACAGCATAAAACTCCGGGCGCTTTAATAACGGAAAAGGTTTATCATGATTTTCCTTTGTTAATCCCTTAACCAGTCCTATCAATTCTTCTTTAGGTTTCTTTTTAGTAAAAATGCTTACAATTACTGTAACGCCTGCACAGATTACCCATGCCCACCAGGCACGCCAGAAGTTTGCAGCCATATCACTATGAACACTCGACATTGTTATTATACTTTCATTAAACCACGAAAATTTTACTGCAAGGTACAGGGTAAACGATGAAACCATTCCTGCAACTAGCCCCCAGAATGCACCGTTCGGAGTAATCCACCAAACGAACATACCCAGGAGCATTGTTGCAAACAGGGGAGCGTTAACCCATGAAAATATCGCCTGCATATAATCCATAATACTCGGAAAACTTTTTGCCCAGTAAGCGGTGCCCAATGAAATAATAACCCCGACAATTGTAGACATACGCCCCATCCAAAGCAAATGAGAATCAGAGGCTTTTTTATTGAGAACCGATTTGTAAATATCGTAGGTCCATACAGTATTAAACGCACTGATGTTTCCTGCCTGCCCTGCCATGAACCCTGCTAATAATGCAGTTACTCCTAGTCCTACAAGTCCGGATGGATAATACCGTGCTATTAAAAGTGGAAGAGCTGAATCATAATTTATATGTCCTCCATCCTGTAAGAGTTTGAACCCGCTGTTTGGATCAATTGAAAGGGCAATGGCAATTAATCCCTCGACGATAACAATAAAGGGGAGGGCCATTTTGAAGAAGGAAGCAAGAATAGGAGTCATCTTGGCGGATCGAAGATCTTTGGCGGAAAATGCACGCTGTATTACGAGAAAGTCGGTTGTCCAGTATCCGAATGATAACACAAACCCGAGCCCGAGTACAATTCCTCCCCAATGAATGAACATTCCGTTCTGCATCGGATTAGAAGAAGAGGACCAAAGAGTTGTAAATGAAGTTTGGGCGCTGTACTGGTTGATTCGTGCGATAATCTCTTTCAGACTCCCTATCTCAATTATTCCGAGAATTGAAATAAGAAAAAGTCCAAACCAGATTAAGAAGAATTGTATGATTTCGGTGAATATTGCGGACATCAATCCGCTCAAACCCACATAAATAGCAACAGTAACCGCTGATGCCCATAAACTTACATCCCAGTTCCAGCCTAAAAAAGTATGGAGAACGAGTGCCATAGCATAAAGATTAATTCCGGAGACAAGTAAAGTCATAACAGCAAATGCAATTCCGTTAAGTACACGTGTTTTTTCATCAAAGCGGAGTTTGAGATAACCCGGAACAGATTTTATTTTGCTGCTGTAATAAAAGGGCATCATGTAAACGCCGAGGAAAATCATAGCCGGAATTGCACCAATCCAATAGAAATGGGCTACATACATTCCGTATTTAAAGGTATTGCCTGTCATTCCAAGCAGTTCAAGAGCGCCCAGATTAGCGGAAAGGAAAGCGAGTCCGGCTACCCACGAGGAATTTTTCCTGCCGGCAAGAAAGAAATCCTCCTGGGTTTTCATAAACCTGCGCAGATACCATCCTATACCAAGTACGAAACCGAAATAAACCAGAATTATAATCCAATCGACGGGTGATAATCCGATTGTCTGCATATTTTCCTCTTAAAGAATGCCCATTTAATTTATTTTCAGATAATGATATTAATAGATATAGATAATTTCATCAATGCAAACCTTACCGCAAACGTTTGCGGTAGTAACTAAAAAAATATTCTATCTCATGCTGAACCTCTTATTATAAGTTCTGCTTCCAGAGTCACTGTTATTGGTTTAAAATGGTTCGTGTCATTCTCAATCTGCTTAATGAGAATTTCAGCAGCTTTCCTCCCCATATCGAAGGATGGCTGGTTGACTGTAGTAAGCGGGGGATCAAGTAAAGTTGTAATCTTATTATTTGAAAATCCCACAATTCCTATATCCGCCGGAATTCTTAACCCGGCTTCTTTAATTCTCTGGAAGGCCCCAACTGCTACAGGGTCATTCACTGCAAAAATTGCATCGGGAGTGATCTTTTTCTTAAGAAGCAGATCCATGGAATTGTAACCGTCATTTTCATGCAGCCCCCCGTAACAGATAAGATCTTTCCGGATCTTTATTCCGTGAGTGTTCAAAGCATTAGAATACCCTTTAAACCTTTTCCTGCATATTTCGAGGACATCAGGGCCGGCAAAATGTGCGATCTTTTTATATCCTTTATTAATAAGATAGGAGACAGCCTCAAAAGCGCTTTTGGCGTCATCAATAACAACTTTACTCGCACAAATATTTTCACAGGTACGGTCGAAAAACACCAAAGGAATCCCGCAGTCTAAAACATTCTGAAAATGATCACCGTTTTTGGTATTCTGTGAAATAGAGGCAACAATCCCTGCTACTCTCTGCTGAATTAAAGAATTAGTATTAATGACTTCTCTTTCGAAATTTTCATTCGACTGACATACAATAATAGTATATCCGGAGTGGTAGGCGACTTCTTCAATACCGCTGATAGCCGAAGCGAAGAAATCGTGTTTAATTTCTGGAACAATCACACCTATTATTGTTGTTTTGTTATTCTTTAAACTTTGAGCAATCGAATTGGGTTTGTAATTAAATTCCTTGGCTAACTTTCTTATTTTCTTTTTGGTGTTGTCATTTATATCTGGGTGATCGCTTAATGCACGCGAAACCGTTGAAGGTGAAATCCCTAATTTCCTCGCTATATCTGTAATTGTTGTATGTCTCATAATTGCAATCGTTTGCGATAACGTTTGCAATTTAATAAATACTTGCAATCCTGTCAAGTTATTTAAATAAAAAATACAAATTAATTAATTCCGATGTCCATATTCAAAACTCAATCCAAGAGAAAAATGAGTTCTAAGATTAGCTATTTTCTTCCAGAGCTAGTGTTCCCCTTTTTACCAAAGCAGCATTACTAATTAAAATTCCTCAAAATTTGACGAAATGAAATAATTGCCAAAAAAATAATAATTCAATTAGCAGGAAACATATGCCAATAGTTCCATTAGTACAACACAGTCAATTTTCTGATAGGAGAACTTTAGATGAACTTTTTAGTTTTTTACTGAATAGTTTTCTAATTCGACTACAATATCCAACACAATTCCGAATATTTCGCACGTTAGACTTGTAGTATATGACATATTGGGTAAATAAGTTGATGTTCTCGAAGACCAGACGAAGGGTGCCACTTCTTATAAAATAACATGAACACCAAAAAATCTTTCATCAGGAGTATTTTTTTAAAGACTGCAAGCAGGTAACATAATATCAACTAAAAAATTACTTCTTTTAAAATGAAAAATGATATTGATATAATGAGGGACAGCTGACAGGAAATATCAAATTGTCAGCAGATAGCCAAAATATCCTGTGGTTGTATTTGTACCGGTTAGGTTATGGCCTATTGAAAACAAGAGATGATTTTGCTCATTAATATTTATATACCCCCCAAGGTTGAATCCCGCGCTTCCCTCTGCATCACGGGAATCCGCGGTATGATAAAACAATTCTCCCCCCAAAGTAATGGATTCGGAAAAATCATACTGTCCCTGCCATCCAGTGTAAATCCAATTTTTATTCCCGGTCCCGGGATTTATCCAATAGCCGGCACCGCCGTATGAAGTAAATTTCCCAATATGTACCTGGAACCATAAGGGAAGAAAAACCTTTAGATTGTTTTCACCTGCAGGGGTTTCTTTCTTTCCAGTTGGCATTTCAGCAATTGGAAATATACCCGCCTGGATTCCGTTATCCAAATTAATAAACCTGTACTTAACACCAATTTCAGTGTTTACATAACTAAATTCTGACGAGGATTCGCGTTTTGAATACTGCATTGGGACAATCAAATGGATTTGTACATCCGGGATAAGACCGTAATTTGTTTCAAAATGTGGAAGTGTGGCATCCACATTGTTTCCTGAAAACTGCATCTGGGAGGAGATATAAAATTCCCAATGCAAATAATCAACCGTTTGCGGATCATCAGTAAAGAAGGGAGGTCCAGCCAAAAGGCAGGTGTAAGCGATTAAAACAAGAATGAATGATTTACTTAACAAATAAATAAAATTTATAATCAACAGCTCCGAATATTTCATTGCGCGGTTAATATTACGCCTAATATTATAAGAAATAACCATGCGCGGACCGATGTTGTTAATCACAAAGCAAAAATATATAATAACCTAAGGCAGAATGCAGAGCTTTTTCTTGTTAGGACAAATGTCTCCTTCGTTATTGGCAAAACATTGGTGCCCAGAATTTCTCAAAAATTTATAATATAATAGCTATTCTTTTACCTATTAAATAATAATTTCATAGCGTTTGAAAATGATTTAAGCATCTAACCACTGGTACTTGTGATCGCCATTCAACACAGGAACTTTACCAACCTTTCCAGTTATTTGAACTGACCTTCTATATAGTGAGTCTTTAATTCTGAAATGGGCTCTGAATTTGTTGTAATAATAGTAACTTCCACATTATTAAATACTTACGCTTTCTTAATCCTGAACTCCAGATTTTTGAAATTTGGGTTACCAAAAACAGAATTCCAATTGAATAACATACAATCCTCCCTTGCTATTATGAATAATGACGGAACTTTCAGGTATATTAAACAACTTGCAAAAAACGCATATCATTTTAAGATGCAGCCAAACGGAAATTATACTTATTATGATTATTGGGACTCTTGATGGAAAACAAAATTACTATTCCGTCAAAAAAATAATTGTTCTTAAATAACATTATACCTCTTCACCCCTATTTTAATGGGTGAGGAAATGACAATGAAGTTCAATCATGATCAGGGTTGAGCTTCCGGAGCTGCTCAAGTTTTTCCCTCCCGTATGCAATGCGCGTTATTGTTACAAACAATACTGGTACAACAAATATTGCAAGCATTGTTGCTGCAAGCATTCCTCCCAAAACAGTGAACCCGATTGTTGATCTTGCTTGTGCTCCTGCACCTGTTGCCAGAACTAACGGCGATACTCCAAATATAAATGCTAAAGAGGTCATCAGGATAGGACGAAGACGTAATTTTACTGCTTCAATAGTAGCTGTAATTAATTCCTTCCCCCGGTCTACTCGTTCTTTGGCAAACTCAACAATAAGTATAGCGTTTTTGGCTGCAAGGCCAATTAAAGTAATCAAACCAATCTGCGCGTAAACGTTATTACTAAGTCCGGAAGTAAAGGTGAGGGTTAAGATAGCTCCGAAAGCTCCGATGGGCACCGCAAGCAAAACAGAAAAAGGAACTGACCAGCTTTCATATAATGCAGTCAGGAATAAAAATACAAACACTATTGATAATGCAAATATAGTCAGAGTACTGCTACCAGCATTTATCTCTTCACGACTTAATCCGGAGAACTCATAACCGTAACCGGCAGGTAAAACCTGACCGGCTACTTCGCGTAATGCATCAATTGCCTGGCCGCTGCTGTAACCTGGAGCAGCACCTCCGTTTATCTCCGCAGTTCTGAAAAGATCGTAATGTGAAATTAAAGGCGCATTCTCTGTAATACGGTATGTAATTAAAGTACTTAAGGGAATTTCTTCCCCGGTTTGGTTTTTAACATAATACCTTGATAAATCCTGTATATTTGAACGGTATGATGTATCAGCCTGTGCTACAACATGGAAGTTTCTTCCGTAAATAGTAAAGTCATTTACATAACGGCTGCCAAGGTAAGTCTGCAATGTGTTGAACACATCGGCAATTGAAACACCAAGCTTTTTACATTTTTCCCTGTCTACATCAACCTGGTATCCCGGTGTATGTGCAGTAAAAAATGAAAATACCCGGCTTAGTTCCGGGCGCTTGTTGGCTGCCATTACAAATGAATTAACAACATTTTCAAACTGTTTTATAGAGTCCAGACTTTCACGCTGTTCCAATTCAAATGTAAATCCACCCGTAGCCCCTAAACCGGGAATGGCAGGCGGGGAAATAACTATTACATTCGCACTTTTAATTGAGGCAAATTTTCTTTGTAGTGTGACGATCAATGAATTTAATTGTAGAGTTTTGTCTGTCCTCTCATCCCAAGGTTTCAACATTATGAATACTGTACCGCTGTTTGATTTAGTTGCGAACGTTACTACATTCAGCCCTCCCAATGCAGCAAAATGAGCTATACCCGGTGTATTGCGCAGAATATTCATCACGTTATCAAGAACATCAACGCTCCTTGTTGTGGATGATGCCTCCGGCAGCTCAAATGTTATAAAAATTCTCCCCTCATCTTCCAGTGGTATAAAACCGGTTGGTTTATTCTTAAATAGTATAAACGTTACTGCATACATAAGAAGCAAACCGATTAATACATACCTGCCGGCGCTTATGCTCTTTCTTACACCCTCTGAATATGATGCGGTCATATTCCGGAACCATCGGTTAAATTTAAGGAAGTATTTAGCCGGTCCCTTCGGACTTTTACCTAAAACTGCAGGCTTTAACAACAGAAGACATAAAGCAGGTGTAAGTGACAAAGCAACAAATGCAGAGATAAGTACCGATATCGCAATGGTAATTGCAAACTGCTGATATAACCTTCCTACAATACCGGGAATAAATCCTACAGGAATAAAAACTGCCGCAAGTATCATCGCAATTGCCACAACCGGTCCGGAGATATCTGTCATTGCAAGGATAGTTGCTTCACGTGGGGACATCTTCTGTTCATCTATGTAGTGTTGGACCGCCTCCACTACGATAATAGCATCATCCACAACAATACCGATTGCCAGTACGAATCCAAACATTGTTAATGTGTTTATTGTGAAATGAAGCAGTGTGAAAAAAGAAAAGGTACCGATTATTGAAACCGGTATTGCCAGGATTGGAATAAGTGTGGCTCGCCAGCTTTGCAGGAACAGGAATACTACCAGTATAACAAGTCCCAATGCCTGAAGCAGTGTTTTTACAACTTCATCTATTGATACCTTTACAACGGAAACCGATTCAAACGGAACCATATAATCAACATCTTTAGGAAATGATTTTTTTAACTGGTCCATTGTTTTATAAATGCCGTTTGCAACATCAAGTGCGTTACTTCCCGGTGCTTGGAATATTAAAAGATAAGATGCCCTCTTCCCGTCAACAAAAGAATTACTAGAATAGCTGAACTTTCCAAGCTGGACACGGGCTACATCACTAAGGTGAACCTCCGATCCCTGCTGCGTGTTTGAGCGTACTATAATATCGCTGAACTGCTTTTCAGTACTGAGTCTGCTATTTGTAAAAACAGTGTACTCAAAAACCTGGTTGTTATTCTGAGGGGGAGCACCTACTGAACCGGTCGCTACCTGAAGATTCTGTTCCGATAATGAATTTACTACATCATTGGCAGTCAGGTTTAATTGCGCTAGCTTATCCGGTTCCAGCCAGACACGCATGCTGAAATCATCTGCCCGTGTAAAAATATCACCTACTCCGGGTACCCGCAAAAGGGCATCTTTTACAAATATATTTGTATAGTTATCAATGAATTGTATACCATGTGTCCCGTTCGGTGAAAACATAGCAACAAGAAGCAGAATACTAGGGCTTCTTTTCCTTGTTGTTAATCCTAACCGCTTTACATCATCCGGAAGCTGGGGAGTAGCTATACCAACCCTGTTCTGGATATCAAGTGCTGCAATATCAGGATTTGTTCCCACATTAAGATATACGTTTATTGTACTGCGGCCGTCGCTTGTACTGTTGCTCTGCATATATGCCATTCCTGGAGTACCGTTAACCTGGGATTCAATGGGAGTAGTAACAGTCTGCTCAACTGTCTGTGCATCTGCTCCGTTGAATACTCCGGATATCTGAACTGTCGGAAGTGAAATATCCGGGTATTGGCTTATAGGCAAATTAAAAATTGAGATCAGTCCGACCAATACAATCACAATTGAAATTACTATAGCTGTAAGTGGCCGCTTAATAAATATATTTGCAATCATCGTTTATCCTAGCAGAAAATTAATAGCCTCCGGTACTCCCGGAGTTTGTCTTCGTTCCCGGTGTATTAACTGCAACAACCGCATTGTCTCTAAGTTTCTGGGTTCCCTCTGTTACAATAGTTTCACCCGGCTGGAGGCCTTCACGAACAATTATCTTATCATTTATCTGCCTACCGGTGCTGATCCTGCGCTGGGTTACTTTATTACCGTTAACTACAAAAACAGAATACTCTCCCATCTGTTCAATAACTGCTTTGAAAGGAATAAGAATAGTGTTGTTAGAATTCCGGTACAGAACACGCATATTACAGGTAAGCCCGGCACGCAGATTATTTTTGGGATTGGGAAAAACTACCCTTGTTTTGATAGTCCCAGTCTGGGGATCTACTGCACGGTCAAGTAAAATTATTTTTCCTAAGTATGGATATTTTGTCTGGTCAGGCAAAACAAGTGAAAAGGTGGAATCGGAGTTATCTGTTTTCTTCTGAAGTAAATCCATGAAACGATTTATCTGTTTTTCATCAACGGAAAAATCCACAGCCATAGGGTTATCAGAAGATATGGTATTTAGCAATGTCTGGCCCGCTGAAATTGAAGAACTGAGTTTTACAAGTGAGATTCCGATTGAACCGTCAAAGGGTGCATAGATAATGGCGTAGCGAAAATTTGTTTCAACAACCTTTACATTATTTTCAGCAGCAGCCACCTGCATTTTAGCTGTCTGAAGATCAGCTTCTGAATGTTCAACCACCTGTCTTGCTATTGCATCATTTTTTGCGAGCTCTTTGTATCTGTCGGCATCCTGTTGAGCTTTAATTAAATTTGCCTTTGCAACATTTAGGTTTGCAACAGCCTGGTCGTAGGCACCTTTATACTGCTGCTGATCAATACCATACAGTTTCATTCCCTTTGTAACATGCTGACCGT
>OCZT010000740.1_pt1 | contig 33105 bp, 37 predicted proteins | sample 1539031 | NCBI WGS metagenome assembly OCZT01 (sample SAMEA3539308, study PRJEB22396) | soil metagenome | biome: tundra; feature: field; material: soil | place: USA | collected 2010-05 | depth 0.15 m | reverse complement strand
GACCAGTCGACCAAGACGCAAGAGCACGAACTCAGGCAGTACGCGAAGAACCGGGTGTGGACGGTGCAGCGGGTCTACACGGACCACGGCTTTTCCGGCGCATCGGAGAAACGACCCGCGCTCGATGAACTGCTGCGTGACACGCGAAAGAGGAAGTTTGACGTCGTGCTGGTGTGGAAGTTCGACCGCTTCGCCAGGTCCCTGCGGCAGCTCGTGTCGGCGCTCGAACTGTTCCGGAAGTTCGGGATTGATTTCGTTTCCGCGACGGAGGCGATAGACACGTCCCTTCCTTCCGGCGAGTTGGTGTTCCAGATATTCGGCGCAATCGCGCAGTTCGAGCGCGCCCTGATCGGGGAACGAGTCCGTGCGGGAATCGGGGAAGCACGACGAAACGGAAAGCGAATCGGTCGCCCACCAATTCGGACCCTGACTCAGGAGGAGCGCATCCGTCTACGCAAAGAACACAGCAAGGGCAAGAGTCTTCGCAAACTGGCCGAGTCGTACGGCGTAACACTCTGGACGGCGCATTCTGCGTGCCACGCGGAGGCTACATGTTAGGTGTCATAGCCCGGACTCTACCCTGCCGCTTCCTGCCATGCTGTCGGACAAAGTTGTCGACTGTCAGATGACCTCAGTCTGGGTTGTCAACTTCTGGTTTGTCCGTGACTCGGGAGCAATCTAACGTTCCCAGAAGCCATTCATCAACCACTGACGTTGAAGTGTCTGTCCTGAGGGATTGCAGTTAGCGGGATGTTCCCAATTCTCGAATCGGTCACAAATGCGTATTAATACGGTCTTCGAACAAGCTCAAAGAGCGTCTTCAGAGGTTGAAATTGAGTGATTCCGGCGGCGATTGCTTCGGCTCGCGCAAGCAAAATGATCGGATGGTTAGCGGCCCACAATGGATGCACGATAATTTCGCCGCGTGTGCCGGAGCATGCGGTGGGCAAGCCACCAAACGAAGCTGCGTTTGAGCCGAGAGCGTTGAAATAGGGAATTGTTACGGCAGTAAGGAGCTGCCGCCAATACGGTACCGTGAAGTCCACTTGGGCATTTGAGTCGAGTGCGAGACGGGCCATGTCCACTGCAAGCCGCCAGTCGAGAATGCAGTGCCACGCGAGATTAGTGTAATCTCGGAGGCAGTCTGGACACGACGTTTGGCATTTATCTGGGTCGGCATGGTATGGAGCGAGGATTTCACTTAAAAATGATCCATTGGAATCGGTAACGAAACGTAGCAGGCGTTCAAGTTCCGCGGGCTGTGCGAATTGCGAGCAGTAACCGGCACCGTTTTCGAGACTGTCGGAAAGAAAGACTTGGCCTACCACCTGACCTTGAAGGCTACGAACGACTCGTAGACCAACTCGAAGTTCCGATTCGTTGATGTCGAGTAGAGCCGAAACGGCGCGACGCCGCGAAACCAGCCGGAAGTGCCGAGTCGTGCTGGAATCGGGCGGGAATTGCAGGCGTGGGTCTCCGAAGATTCGGCTCTTTTCAGCAACAATCTTGAGGCGTTTCAATCGCTGGACCTGCATCCGACTTATCTAAGGTCCATCTTGGATGCGTTCACTGGCTTGTTAAAAGGTGATCGTCCCTTCGACCCCTATAAAGTTGCGACGACGATTGAATGGCTCTTGAGCAACACCAGCAAGACAGGCGATGAGGCATATGATTGGGATCAAGACCCCGGTTGGAGCTGGTCCCATATGTCGGCGGCACGGTTCCTTACGGAGCTTCTCCTTCACGAAGAGAGGCTGGACACGGCACGTCATGCGGACTTCTGGCCCGCGCTAAAGCTTATCGCGGAAGACGCTTCGCCAACAGAAAAGGATGAAGAGAAATATCGGGAGAAGGCGCATTCCGGTATGCTGGCGCTGAACAGCACGCGGCCTGTGGGGTTGGAAGCCGTGATGCGCTATCTCCGGTGGCTGAAGAGTTCGGCCAAGGATATGACTGTGGACGCTGAACATATGCCGGAGGCCTTTAGCGTGCTCGCCGAACATCTCGATCCCAAGGTCGATAATTCAGTCGCGGTGCGAGAGATGTACGGCATGCAATTCGGTCTTCTGGCGTGGCTCGATCAGGGGTGGTTTGAACAGCAGCTTCCCGCGATGTTCCCGGACGGGGGAAAATTGCGTCCGCTCGACCGCTTTGCATGGAACGCCTACCTGCGGTTCAGTAGGCCGTTTACAGTGATGCTGCCCGCAATGCGCTTCCGATACAGGCGAGCCATTAATGCACTGGACTTGCGCGCCAATGAAGTAAGCGATGAATCGCGGGCGCTCGGAAATCACTTGATGCAATATTACGCAGCAGGCGCTCTGCAGCTCGACGACGAATTACTGACTTTATTCTTCGCCAAAGCCAGCCCAGCGGTAAAAGGACAGACCATCGGAGATGTGGGCTGGCATCTCGGACAGCAGGACGCCCAGGAACTTGATGCGATAGTGCAGAAGCGTTTAGTTGATCTCTGGGAATCCCGCCTCGCCGAAGGAATGAAAGATGTGCGTGCATCGCGGAAAGAATTGGCGGCCTTCGGGTGGTGGTTTGCCAGTAAGAAATTCCCCGAGGAATGGTCCATGCGGCAATTGGTCATGGTGATAGAAAAGTTCCGCAGCATAAACCCTGATTTCGCGGTCATGAGGCGTCTCGCTGAGCTGGCTTCGAAGTATCCATACGACGCAGTTCATTGCCTCGGGATTATCTTCGATGAGGACCACGACGGCTGGGCGATACATGGGTGGGGAGATGCCCCAAAAATCATCATCACTGAGGGTCTGCAAGGTAACGAACGGAGCCGCAAGGAAGCAGATCTGGTGGTGGACAGGTTAGTGGCCAAGGGTCAACACAGCTTCAGGGACATGCTCAAGACGCCCTAGCTTCCAACTGCTCTCTCGCCGCGGCCAGTGTATCCCGCGCCCGCTCCCACAGCCGCTTGTCCCCATGCTTCAGCACGGGCAGCAATGCCTCCGCCTCCCGCAGATAAACAGGCGCAAACCCCTTGTCGTTCGCGGCGATGCCGATGGCGTTATCGATCAGGTCCGCCAGCTTGATGGTCGCTCCGCCCGCAGATGACTTGGCGAGGTGGTCCTTGTCCTTCTCTTTCCGTACGGCGCGGACCCCGTCGCTGGGCCGGGACACGTCGGTCACTTCGAGCACGAAGTCTGTGATGGCGTCGCCGAACACGCGGCGCATCTCCTCCGCGGTGACTTCGGTATCCTCCAGCACGTCGTGCATGAATGCCGCGGCGATGACGTTGGCATCGTCCGTATACTCCGCAACCGTTCGCGCGACGCGTTCGCAGTGGACGATGTAAGGTGCGTCCTCATACTTGCGCCGCTGGTTGCGGTGCGCGCACATGGAGAAGCCCTGGGCGAGGAGGGCGATTTCTGGTAGGCCAGAGGGCGTCGCGAAATGTTCGTTAGAAATGTCCATGATTAATCACGATCTAAAGAACCCACCAAAAACTTTTTGCGCAGCGATACCACCGCTCAATCCAAGAGCGGACCAGATCGCGTGAGGGATATACCCAACCACCTGCTTCATCAGCGCGGCATCATGCACCCAAACAGCGTAGATAAAGGCGGCGAACATCAATATCAAGGGTAGAAGAGCTAAAACGAACGTTTGGGCAGGCAGGGCGGACACCTTGAGGGCGTCCTTCTTGCGGGGAGAAGACCGGCGAGGTAGCGGTCGAGATTTCTTTGCAATCTTTGAAACGCACGACGACTTGGCCGTCTGTGCGGCTGAAAGTTTGTTGCCCTTTCTCTTCATGGCGCGCCTTAGCAACGCCAAGAGGATGCTGCAAGCTACCTGAGACAAGCCCCGAACCTGATCGATCCACTCGGCTCGGATTTTTTCTACTGACCTGATGCTGACCGCGTGTACGTCTGTTTCGGTAGCTTACTCAGGTCCGGGGCACCTTAAAAGCTCAGCAGAGCTGAGCTTGAGAGCGTTTGCATAGATCACTCGTGGTTAATCCTCCTTTGTTTGTATTTCAGGACGCCGCAACGAATGGCAGATGATGGTTACGTCATCCTGGTGGATGTTGCCCAATTTCAGCAACACTCATTTAGAAGCTTGAAGTAGAGAAACGGTTTCAATTTTGTGGTCGGCTCCGCCAGAACCTCGCAACATACTGGTAATAATAGTGTTAGCCGGGCAAACCTCGTACGATGGCCGCGATGTTGTTTACGCAGCCGTTCCTTTCTTAGAACTAAGCTTGGCCGCCCGCTGCTTGCGTCTCACCCGGTTCGCCTTCCTTCTCGCCAACTTCTCGGCGAGCGCCCTCCTCAGTTCATTCCCATATTCAGAAATTCGCTGGCGGAAGGTGCGCGGGGTTTCTTCTCCTGGCATAGGAAAGTACCGGGTGAACAATTCGAACTGGCCGCCGGTTCCTTTCCCACGTTTACCGCCGTGCATGATGTAGGAGCGCACGGCTTCGGGATTCTGAAACTTCTGGTCGGTCGTCAGCGAGTCTTTGTTGTTCTTTTGGCGGGCCTGTCGAAGTACGGCTCTTACGCGGGATGCAGTCATGTGTTACCTATCGGGTTGGGATTGGTGAAATTGTCAGACGATACGTATTGTCGGAATGGCGTTTATGCCGCTGCGCCTTTCTTCCCGATGAATCCGGGAACCTTCTCCTCCTCGGGCGGCAGCGATATGCCCAGCGCCTCGATTTTCTTCACGTCCAGCGCAAGCCCGTGCGTCCGCATCGCTTGCACGAGCATGACTCCGCTGGAGCCGAGAAACACGGCGGTACGCTCGTCTTGGGGATGCGCGGTCAGGACGGCAATGAACTCTGCGGCTGCGGCTTTGACTCCGGCCTGCGTGCTGATGTTGTGGGCGTTGATGTCGAAGGTGGGAAGGACGGGCCTCGGGTCGGTGGGCTTAACCTCTTCGGCCTTGAGCGGGGAGGAGTCGGTGGCCTGCTCGATAACTTCGCCGGTTTCGGGGTCGAACGGCTGCTGCGCCGGGGCCTTCTTGTCGCGTGATTTTTTCTCCGCAAGGATCTGGTCGTTGATGTTGTCGAGCGTGGAGGCTGCTTTCGGCGTAACATCGACGGCATTGTCGGCGCCGTAGTGTGCCGCGACTTCCTCCATCTCTTCCTTCGTGTAAACGCCCATCAGCACGTCGGGGCAAGCGGCTATACGATTACGGTAAATACTTCGGCAAGCCAAACAATTATTGGCGTAAATACTATAGGACCGAATAGTGCAGGAGAATTTACCTGTGAACTTATTGCCGCATCTACGGGGGGAAATTATTGGGTGAGAACGCAAGGAAACAATTAAATCCCCTCTGGCACTTAAACGGAAAGCTTGCCAGCATACGTGGGCCTGGAGGAATGTAATCAAGGATGTGTCGTGAATATCAAATGCTGCGACTGGTGGATTGCCGGCATCATCACCGCCCTGGTCCTGATGGCTGAGTATCGGCTGGTCTTCTACGGCGTCTTCGAGCCCTTCCCTGTGTCCGCCAGCATCGCATTGCCTCTCTTGTCCCGTTCGGTCCATCAACACGCCCCGCGGATCATAACTAAACAAAGCCGCTCCCGGATAAGAGGGAAATCAAACCGTTTGTGACTGTGATTTCACATAAGCCAACTGACGAATTCGAAGTTCTTGTGCCAACCATTTAACCAGCACAACAGAGGCCTCGAAGGCCCGGTCAAACTGTTCCTTCGTGACACGCACAGCAGCCAAAGATCCAGAGCCTTCGACATATTCGGGATATCTCTTTGAAAATCTGAGATCGAGATAACTCTCATCGCCGCCCCCTACCGTACATTTCTCGAACGAGAGTTGGGGATTGGCATCGCCCCCGTCGTGAACGATCTGGTTTCTGACGTCATTTAAGGGCATAGCGAAGGCGATCTTATCCGCATTGGCAGCCAAGTCGATCCCAAACCGCTCACCAATCTCTGCCCATATCCGTAATATCTCGCTCATGCTTGTATCTCTGTATTTCTTATTCCGTGGGCAGAATGTCTCTGCCGTCCGGAGCATCTTACGCAGGGCGTGAATGAGCCGCGTGCCAAGAGCAACGAATGCCATGTTTCGAAGGAATCGTTCCTGTTCAGCGTGGTCCATCATAAGTTCCGCATGGCTATCAACTAGCCATTGCTGATGGTCGCCGGTAGTCTTGTTTATATCCGCTTCGAGCTTCGCAGAGTCTTTTGTGAACTCCATAGCCAATTGCTCCATGCCAGCATCAAAAGAGCCCACGATTATGATGTGCAGGTCACGCTCGAAATAGTCTCTTTCATGATCAAAGAAGTCCGGTCGATAAGTCCAATGCTTTGCAAACAATTCGGCGGTGGTATCCATCTTGTCAAAGCCCTCTGATCTACATTCTAGTCATCCCCCGCCGTGTTTCCCCGATTAATCACCAATCGTAGGGCGTTTATGGAATATGCCGGCCCAATTCTGCCTATGTTGGGCGGATCGCTGTTGCTTTGTGGTGTCCTATTGATGCTGGTGACTGACGGTGAGGAGCAGGCGATTTCGAGGCACATTGCCGCATGGGGAATTCTTTGCCTGATGGGCTCGGCGATTTGCCTTTTGCTTGGCGGCCTATGAAGTGGCTCTCGTTTCTGCTCATCCTCGCGCTGTGTGCCTGCGGAGATCACATTCGCGACGACCGCGCATGGCTCGTCCTTTATGCGTTTCACTTCGAGCATGCAAGCATCTCGGATCATTAATCCTTCCTCGCGCGTTCTGTGCGGGGCAATCAACCTCAACTTTGGAGCAATACTATGAGCATTTTCGCCAACCTCGAAACCGACTTCGAGAATTTCTGGACGAACCACATGAAGCCGTTTCTCAACGATGGTGTTGAGCCTATCCTTAAAACGTTCATGCAGCAGTTTGACAGCCAGTTTGGCCAGCAGGCCATCACGGATGCGTTGGCGGCTGTGGCTTCTCTTTCGACCGGCGCTGCATTTGGGCCGACTGCTATTGCCCTCGCCGCTACGATGTTTGGACAGGCAAAGGCTGATGCGGCCACGAACGCCACGCTGGACGCCGCTCAGATACTCCAGACGATTCAGAGTGCGTTACAGGTAGCAAAGGCGGGAAATAACATCACGACGCCCGCCGATCAACAGGCCGCTCAGGCTATTGCTGCTACTCCTGCGGCATGATGTCCTGGTGGCTGATTCTGTCTTTGCTGTGCCGCCTGCTCGGGCTCGCAGCATGGGCAGAGTCGTTCCTGAAGAAGCACCAGGTAATCGTCCAAGCCAGAAAGGATGCCAATGCCCCTGTCACCAATGAAGAAGAGATTGATGATTTTGGTCGCTGGTAACCTTCTCGCGGCCTGCACGCCGACTCAAGGCCCGGTCTTCTGCCATCACTGGAACGCAGCCGAGACGGCGCAAGTGAAGGCCGCGCTCGCGACGCCCGCCCACGGGGGTCAGTTGCCTGCCGACTCCCCTATCCATCCCGTCATACGCGACTATGAGCGGGTCTGCGGCGCACTGAACAAGTAGCTTCCCATCACGCCAACTCACGGTATTTCCATGCGGTTTAAGCTTGGCCTGCGCCCACAACGGTCCTGGGACCCTCGGGTTGCCCATTACAGCGCTTTAGCTGCGGGGCGGCAACTGTTTACTCCTGCGGATTCCGTTGACTACCTGAAAGACCTCGGTTCGCTCGGCGGAAGACGCAAGATAGTCGGGTTCGTCGAAACCGATCCGCGTAATCAGGACGACCTGCGCCGCGTGATCGACGAATGCGGAAGCGCTCTGGTGAGTCTGAACCTGCGCGCCAATATCGCACCGGAATGGGAAATAACGCCGGACGTGTGGGAGTTCGATCCCAGCAGCCCGCGCGTTGGCCGGCATTGCGTCAACTTCGCAAAGTACGACAAGGACGGCTTCTATGCTGAGTCATGGGGCAAGAATAGTTATCTCGTGACGCCCCCATGCATTGCCGATGCGCTGGATGAGTCCTACGGCGTGATTTCCGGCGCGTGGATCGAGGCCACGGGCCGCACTCCTCTTGGCATGACGAAGCAGGAGCTGGAAGTGCAGATGCAGGGCATTAAGAGGGCGGCATGAGATATTGATGCGCTTTTACCCGGTTCACTGGCTGGTGATTCTGCTGTTATCGATAGCGGGGTTGCACAACTGACGATTTAACGTGCGTACACCATTGTTTGGTTTTTGCGCTCCTCCTTCGGGAGGGGCGCTTTTTTTGTGTCTTGATTTCGTGTTTTCGTTATTTTGTCCGCTTATAAAGCGTGAAAGCTTCCTGCATCACCTTGATCATGTCCATACCGTGCTGCGCGGCAAATATCTTGAACTCACGACGGAATGCCACCGGCACCTTGAAATTAAGCGGCACGAGTTCTTCCGCCGTGGGTGTATCGAGATTCCCCATCGTGTTTCCTGGGGACGGAGGCTCGCCTTTACCGATCGGAGGTGGAACTTTTGCCATGCTATGCAGCCTTCTGAAGTTTGGAAACGAAGTTGATAACGCTTTGAGCCAGCTTGTCAGCCCTGTCCCTGAGAGATGGAAAGCGCGTCTCGGTCAATGCAAGCCCGGCATCGGCTGAGCGGCGGTAGGCTATCTTCTCCGGGATAGATCCGCTGAGAACGCGATAACCGGCGTCCGTGATGTATTTCTGCGCCTCAAGGATTTCCAGGTGGCTGTCACCTACCCGGCAGAGCGCGAAGGCGATCTTGGATTTGTGAATGCCCCTCTCCACCAGTTCGTGCGCAAGCAAAACCGATGGCTGCATATCATCGAGGGAAAGGCCCGTGGGCAGCAACACGGCGTGGGCAGCCTTGGCGGTTCGTAGCGTCGCGGCGTTGGAATTGGGTGGTGCGTCCAGGATGAGAAGATCGAGGGCTGCGGTAAACTTCAGCGCCTGCTCCAGCGTGCCGAAGCGTTCAACGGGGATTACGGGCTGAATATCATTCTGCAGGCGCCTTCCTTGCCAGTGAAAGCTCGTGCCCTGGCCGACATCGAGGTCCGCAATCTTCACGGCCCACCCGGCATTGGCGTACTCGCGCGCGATGAGGCGTGAGAGGGTGGATTTCCCGATCCCGCCTTTTTGGCTAACTACGGCGATGATTACCGGCATATTCTTTCTCTTTGGTTGCCGGTCAATATAACGAAAGGGTGAAAGAGTGCAATAAGGAAATGAGGAAAGGACGAAAGAACGATTTCGTTATTGCGTTATTTCGTCTATTGGATGAGGAGCATCGGACGCGGGCCGGTCAAACCCCTTCTCCACGGCTTCGTCTTCTGCGTCTTTTCGGCGGATGCCGGTTCGCTCTTCCTGGGCCTTGCGGAGAACGTCCTTCTTGTCCTGTATCTTCTTGTGTACATCTCGAAAAACGTTCGTGTAGGGTTTGGTATCCATGCCTCAGTGTACGCTCAGGCGCAGGTTATCAGCTTCAGAATGTTAAGATAACTCGATGAACGTGAACGAGATTGTCCAGCAACTCAGGGATGAACGCAGCAAGCTTGACGCTGCGATACTGGCTTTGGAAGGCGTTAGCGGTGGCTCAGGTTCCGCAAAGCGCCGGGGAAGGCCGCCGGGAAGTATTAACAAACAAACAGCGACTTCGGCTCCGAAGAAGCGGCGCACGATGTCTGCCGCGGCTCGCAAGCTGATTTCTGAAGCGCAGAAAGCGCGCTGGGCCAAACAGAAGAGGGCGGCAAAGAAGTAACCGGGCCACGCAAAGATTCGCTCCAGCAGGCTGACGAGAGTCGGCCTGTTTTTGTTTGGTGCGAGTTCTATGCAGCCAAACGTTACCCCCCTTCGCCTGCGCACTGGACGGCTGGTCGGGACGGCATACGAGGTTCGGACTAGCGGCAGCCGAAGTACATCATAACGGCAAGGGAGGTACGCGCACGGCATACGAAGTACGCGCAATACGGCACTCGAAGTACCTCACACACGGCACTTGAGGTACGCAGCCCAGCAGGTTTCGGGGCAACAAATCAAGTATCATCAAAACGTTTCGCGAGTCATCCCCAGATAGCTAATCTTCTTATAATCCTTATCTAAAAGAGAGGCTTGTATGCCTTGATAATGGCGTTCAGGAATGGCCGGATAGTGATGCGTACCTCGCATGCCGTTATTGGGATCGGGCAAGATACCGCTTTTGCGAGGGGGAAGGGTTGCGCATTACGTGCACCTTATCTGACTCAAACCACCATTTGGTTATCGCTCCAACCCCTTGAAGTTCATATAAAGCTGCTTTCGCGAGTTGCTTGAACTTTCTCAGTGATTTCGTCGAGCTGCCAGACTTTTCATGCAGGAAGGAAATTGTCACAGGGTACGGCTGCGCGTGGCTCGCATAGTATGTGTGCAGCCATTGGGCTAGAGGCTTCCGGCGAAGCATGTTTCGTTGCTCCCAATCGATCTGAGTGAATCCTCGCTGGAACAGGTTAATTAAGTCACGGGTGATTTCCACTGCATACTCACGTCTCTTTAGGGGGCCGGCTCCTGCACCTCTCGGCAGGAGTGAGCCCCAAAAGACTTGCTGGCCATCCTTGGTTATATCAACTGCGGTGGCCGTAAGCTGTAGCAGGGTGCGATAAAGCCAAGCGTGTTGCGAAGCTCCAGTATCCCTACCGATTAGCTTGAGAAGGTGATGGGCGGTGAAACGCACTTTGTTGCCTTCATGTGTACCCCGAGCAATATGCATGATCGCTTCGTAGACATCCAAATGTGTCTGATCGAGACGTTGGCCGGTATAGGTGATTACATAACCATCCTGGGACGCGATGACTTCGGCTGTAACCGTCTTTCGATGTCGAGCCTGGGTGGCTGCAAACAAGGCAGAACGACTGAATTCATTGGGAACCCCTCTTTCGGGATCTGGCCAATTTGCAAATACGTACTGGCGACTCTTTTCCTTAAGTTCAAGATCCGCCTTCGCGCGCTCGTGGAATGGTTTGAATTCTCGCGCGATGGGTATTGAGTCAGCCATGTGTCCTCCGTGACTCTCGTACGACTATTCGAGGGGCGCGTAGCGGTCAAGCAGAATTCGTTGACATGCCGTGGGGATTGACTATGGTGCGAGGGACACCGGAAGCGTGTGACCGCTCCGGCGCCCTCTAACCAAGCAAGGTAAGTTTGCCATGGCTGATGCCGATATACCGCCGCCCAACGTTTCGGGCAATAGTGATTCCCGAAAAGCCTATGTGTATGCGATCAGCGCTGGCGCGGATGTGACTAAGATTGGCAAAGCAACAAATCCCGCGAATAGGCTAAAAGAATTACAAACATCTCATCATCTGACTTTGGTGCTTTTGTACAGCCTAGAGTGCATGGCGGAGGAAGCTGCTGCCGTGGAACGCGAGGCGCATTACCTGTTACGAAGATATCGGCTTGAAGGTGAATGGTTCCGAGTGTCAGGAGAGGACGCGCAGAGGACAATATGCCAGGCCCTAGACGTAGTGCGGATCAGAGAGAACCTTGGTGAGGCGGGAAAGACTCCCAGAACGGATGCTGCCGAGAGGTTTGTTAGCAGGATTCCTGAGCACGCAAGGGAGGACTGTGCGTGGAAAACTGCGCGTCAGTTTGAGTGCGAACTGCGGGAGTTGCAACGCAAGCTGAAGGAGCAAGCAGCATGACCCGCTCCCCGCCAATGCCAGTGCTCGGCCGCACAGACTCAGGCGACCTTTGCATTGATCTCCCCAAGCTCCTCGAAACGCGGATGCTCGTGCAGTCGAATTCAGGTGGCGGGAAGTCTTGGGCTTTACGACGGTTGCTTGAGCAAACTGCGCCGCTCTCCCAGCAGATTGTCATTGATGTGGAAGGTGAGTTTACAACTCTCCGAGAGAAATTCGACTATGTCATCTGTGCAGCACAGGATGGCGATGCAGCTGCAACGCCTCACACGGCAACCGTACTTGCGAGAAAGCTCCGGGAGCTGCGTGTCTCGGCGATTCTAGATATCCATCACTTGAAAGCCCATGAACGCCACGCTTTCGTCCGGAAATTCTTCGATGCGCTCATGCAGGCTCCTCGGGAGCATTGGAACCCTGCTCTGGTGATACTGGACGAAGCACATTTATTCGCGCCGGAACAAGGTAAGGCCGAGAGTGTTTCGTCAGTTATTGACATGGCGACGCGCGGGCGAAAGCGCGGCCTGGCGCTGATTGCGGCAACGCAAAGGCTGTCCAAGCTTCACAAAGATGTCGCGGCGGAGTTGCTCAACAAGCTTGTAGGTCGGACCGGCCTCGATGTGGATGTGCGTCGAGCGGCGGACGAATTGGGCATGACGGCACGCGATGCGATGGCCTCTTTGCGGGATCTTCAGCCGGGCGAGTTCTTCGCCTTTGGACCGGCTCTTTCGCGGACGATAACGAAGTTGCAGATCGGGCAGGTTCAGACCACTCACCCGAAGGTCGGAGACCGTCTGGCCATTCGGACCCCGGCGCCCTCACGCAAAGTCATTGGGATATTGCAGGAGCTTGCCGACATTCCAAAGGAGGCCGAAGAGGAGGCTGTGACTGTAGAGAAGCTGCGCGCGGACAATACAACTCTGAAACGCCAGATCGCGGCCGCGAAAACTATGCGGCAAGGAATTTCAGAAGAGGACATGAAGGCCCGAATTGAAAAGGCCGTGAATGCCGTTCGTCAGGGATTTGAGAGAACCTTGCGCTCTATCGCCGAACTTGCGAGTCAGACCAAGGGGGCGGATCGGCCTTCGCCGGCAGCAGCGCCCGCCAGGGTTGCGACTGCGCCCCCACGGGTAGTGCCGAAGCTGCGTGAGGGGATAACGGGTCCCCAGCAACGAATTCTGGACTCAATGGCGAAGCTCGAAGCCCTCGGGCTATCGGACTTGCATAAAACCCAAGTGGCTGCTGTCGCTGGCGTCTCTCCAAATAGCGGTTCCTATGCGAATAACCTTGGGCGTCTGCGGACGATGGGGCTTATTGATTATCCCCAAGGCGGACTCGTTGCCTTTACTGAAACGGGAAGCTCTCAGGCAAATCCTGTGACCGAAATGCCAACTGTGGAAGATCTCCATGCGGCATGGCTCTCAATCATCACGCAGCCGCAACAGAGGATTTTGCGAGAGATTATCGCGGAATACCCAAACCCTCTACCCAAAGAGGAACTGGCACACCGGATCGACGTTTCGCCCGACAGTGGGTCCTACGCCAATAACCTTGGGAGACTGCGAACTCTGGGGGCAATCGATTATCCCCGACCCGGCTATGTGAGGGGAATGGATGTTTTGTTCCCTGCTGGTAGGAATGCAGCATGAAGCGTTTCCTCCTCGCGCTCCTGCTCCTCCTCCCACTCCCCTCCCTCGCCTGCGACATCCAAGTCGCCTTTTCCCCTGACCGCGGCGCTACTGAGCTGGTCGCCCGCACCATCGAGTCTGCACACAAGACCGTCCGGGTTGCCGCCTATTCCTTCACCTCAAAACCGATTGCGCTGGCGCTTCTGGCCGATGCAAAGCGCGGAATCGACGTGAAAGTGGTCGTGGACAAGAGCCAAGCGACCGCGCGATATACGGCGGCGACGTTCCTGGCCAATCAGGCCATCCCGATCCGCGTGGATTACCAGTACGCCATCATGCATGACAAATTTGTGGTGGTGGACGGGGAAACGGTGGAGGAGGGCAGCTTGAATTTTACTGAGGCCGGTGAGAAAAGGAACGCGGAGAACGCTGTGGTCGTACGCAGCGAGCCTTTGGTGGCCCGGCAGTATGCGTCAGAATGGCAGCGACTCTGGAACGAATCCGAGCCTTTGCCGCCACGATATTAAGGCTGGCCAAGCAATGTCCTCACCCTTTCTCGCTTCATAATCCCCGCAGGACCTTCCTTCGTCGTGCTCTGCGCCCATTTCTCGACCTGATTGAGCCTGATGCGATGCTCTACCGCGGGCTTCTCGATGGCGATCGTGAACTCGGTCATCGTGCCGGGTTGCGAGACCATGGGGTCATCCCTGAATTCGGCCACGGCGAGGGCTACCGCTTCATAGAGGGATTCGGCTTGAACATGGGCTGTATGAGTGGCGGAATCAGTGTCGATGAAGGAGACGCGGCAACGGGCGAGCATTTGGGAATTATAAACCGACTTTCGCCGTCTATTCGCCCCCAAAAATCCGCTTCCACAATTCGTTCCACAAATTTGCTCTTCTTGTATGCCTTACAGGTACTTCGGCAGTCTTCACGTACTTGTAAGTCGTTGTAAAACCTAATAGGGTTTCACACGGTGGAAGTCACAGGTTCGAATCCTGTAGCGCCCACCATATGAATCAGCTACTTACAGAGCTTTCGGCTGGTTTGCGTTGCTCCAGATTGCTCCAATTGCTCCGCTAAGTGCCTCAAATCCTTGAGCGATGGCGAAGCCCGTCCACGCAGATCGCCCATGGGCAGTCGCGCTCATGCTCCTACGACATCGGAACGCCCATGGATCACGGGTGCCAATCCATCGTTCTCTTCGGAGAGAATTGTCTGCACGAGCCGCTGTTGCGCCTGCCGCTTCGCTTCGATCCGCGCCTGCGTATAGACCTCGATTGTAAAGCGGGTGCTGGCATGGCGCATGAGTTCCTGCACGACCTTTACGTTCTCTCCATTCCCGATCAGTAGGGTTGAATACGTATGGCGAAACGTGTGCCACCCGATTCTTTTGCGGATTCCAGCGCGCACTGCTGCCGGACGGATGATCTTTTGCAACACGATGTCTGGCCAGAACGGTTGTTTTCCGTCAACGCGAGGGCTCGCAAATATCCAGTCGCTGGGATCCTGATATTTGCTGCTCTCTTTCCAGAGCCATAGATCAGCCGCCACGCGCTCATCCAAGGGGACCGGTTTGCGGGATGCCTCGGTCTTGCAGGTTCCAATCTTCCCTAAGTAAATGGACCGCTGGACATCGATGGTCAGATTCGAAAAATCCACATCGAGCCACTTGAGAGCGAACAATTCGCTGCGTCGTAGCCCGGTCGTCACATCGAGCATAACCATCAAGCGGAAGCATGGATCCAACTGCAGCAGAAGGCTCTGGATCTCATTGGGGTCCAGCACCTCCGGGGTACTCTTACGCATGGCGCTTTGACGAACGAGGGTGATCGGATTTCTCCCCTGTTCGAGCCACTCATAGCGGATTGCATGATTGAACAGCACGCTGAATAGATTGCGGATCTTTGCTTTCGTTGGGTTGGCCAACGGGGTGCCGTCGGCCCGTTGTAACCCTCTCAGCCAATGCTGAACGGCAATTGTTCGTACGGCACCAAGACCCATCTTTCCCCAATGCGGCTGAATCCACTTCTTCATGAAATACCTGTACGCAATTCGCGTCGCGTGAGAATGCCAGTCGGCATTTGGCGAGAGCTCCGTCTGCACATAATGATCGATCAAGTCCGCGATCAGAAGAGGATGCACAGGCTGGCGATTGCGATCCGCGTTAACCTGCATTCTGAGCCCGTTTACGGCATCGAGCGCCTCCTCTTTCGTCGGATACTGCTCGACCGTCCCAATGACAGCGGTCCTCCGCACGCGTTTTCCTGCCTCGTCATCTTCCCGCCAGAGAAACTCCCAGCAATACGATCCACTTTTCCGTTTTGCACACCTGAGATAACCGCGTTGATAATGCCGGCCCATATTGAATCCCTCCTGCTACGACCGTACCAACTCACCAATGGTTGTCGTCTGGCCTCGTGCTGTTCTCTTATGCAGACACAACGCATCCGATTTCCAAGGCAGGGCTTGATGAAACGAGGGGCTAGATTCCGGGTGCGGCGGCCAAGGTTGCCATTCGGCCCGAACTCAGGAGAAATCCGGATCCTGGGTGTTCTCGCAGGGTATCGCCATTTCTCCGCTCAGGCGAAGGCGATTTTTCATCAACGGACACGAGTGTGGACGACGCATGGAGTAGGAAAGTCGGAGTCGATGGATGCTAGGGCGTTTCCCGTTCCTAATCCGCGAATATCAGCAGCGAGGAAGCCAGTTCGGCGGTTTGGGCGTTTTACGTCCAAGTGGCGGTGCCAATGCGGTTGCCGGATGCTGGCCGACTCCCGAGGAACATATTCCATCCGGTTCAGATAGGGTGCGAGTTGGCCTGATTGCAACACCTAATGGGTCGTGGAATCTCAACCGGCCCGTAACCTGCCGTTGGGTGCGGGCTTCTGCTCGTTATTGTTGACGTACATCGCTGCGTGTCTGGCGTCACTGACTAGTGGTCGCCCCACGGGTGACAATTTGCCCTGCACCTCGGGGGAAAGACCCTCGGCCTGTTCCCTACTGCCATTGCGCTCGCGGCGGCGAGAAATTAGACCCTCGATTCTCTTTCTCCCTGGCGTTCCCATGGTGCCCGTCCGTTTGGGTCCGATTCATTGCGGCACATGACGAGGAGGCGAAGCCCATGTACAGCAAACAGCAATTTTGCAATTTACTTTCCCGCATAGCCTCGCTGGCGATGGAGATTGTGCTAGCGCTGGCTGCTGTTCCCGCGTTGGCGCAGAATACGGTCCCACCCACGGCGCGGCAGGCGGCGGCGGACCCGGCTTTCGCTGCTCGCCTCGCCCGTCAAGTCCCAGCGCACCCGGCAACCAAGTCGCAGGCACAGATTCGGTCCCGTAGAGCTTCGCCGCAGGACCAGATCCTGTATGACAACGGTCCCTACAACGGCACCACCGATGCCTGGACCATCAACTTTGGTCTTACCGTTAGCGACTCGTTCACGGGAGGTGGCCCCGTCGCCGGCCTTCATTTCGTTTATTGGGATGCCTCAACGTCAGATCTTCTGACTACGGTGGACATCTCGATAGGCTCTACGTCGTTTGGTGGCACTCCGCAGACGTTGACCGGCGTCACCAACACCTTCCTGGGCATGAATCAGTATGGTTATGCCCTTTACCAGGCGGACTATTCGTTCTCCGGTGGATCGGGGAGTTACATCACTCTGAGCAATGCTTGCACCACCTCCGGGTGCTCCGTCAGCAACCCGATCTACTGGGATGAGAACAGCGGCGTCGGCTGCACATCCCAGGGCTGCCCGTCCACCGCCTATGAGAGCACCATAGGCTCGATTCCTTCGGAAGCGTTCAGCCTCGACGGAGGGCCGCCGCCTCCGCCGCCTCCTCTTCCCTGCTTTGAACCCGGCGGAAACCTCCAAGTCATCCACGATTTCACGGGCCAAGAAGGCGGAGGTGGGCCTGGCCCGAGCGGCCTGACCATTGACACCGCAGGAAACGTCTACGGAACTACACCTGGAGGTGGCGACTATGGCCGCGGCCTGGTTTATAAGATGTCTCCAAAAGGGCAGGACTGGCTGTTCACTCATCTGTACAGCTTCACGGGCGACTATAACGGATCCGGCCCTGCCGGGGTCGTTCTCGGTGCAGGGGGAGCTGTGTACGGAACGGCGGATGGAGGGATACAAAATTGTGGGTATAACGGTGGGTCTTACTGTGGCTTGGTTTACAGGGTGAGCCTGTCGCCCTCCGCCTGCCCCACAGCTTTGTGCAGTTGGACCGAAACCGTGCTCTATCGCTTTACGGGGGATCCTGACGCTTGGCGGCCGACTGGCTATCTCGTCTTCGACCAGGCGGGCAATCTGTATGGAACAACGTCGTCCGGCGGGGCATACGGGCAGGGTGCTGTCTATGAGCTGACGCCTTCGAAGGGCGGCTGGACCAAGAAGGTCATTTACAGCTTCACAGGAGGAAGCGACGGCTGGAACCCTAGTTCAGTGCTGGTGGGCAGGGACGGCAATCTGTATGGTATAGCCGGCAACGTAGTTTTCCAGTTAGCACCCTCAGGAAACGGCTGGGCAGAAACCGTTCTCTATACTTTCCAAAACACTCAGGGTGACGGCGCTTTACCTCAGGACTTGGTCCAGAACGGCTCCGGCAATCTCTACGGGATTAGCACCTGGTTCTATCAGCTAGACCCGTATGGGGATTATCGTAAAGCTGCCATTGAGTTCGAGCTGTCGCCTTCCAGTGGCAACTGGGTTTTCACTGAACTCTTGTTTGTACAGCACGATCCCGTGTGGTACAACGACCTCTTCAACAGCTTGGCAATCGATACGGCAGGGAACACCTATATCGCGGGAACGACCATTGTCTACGACGGAATCTGCGATACCTACCTCCATTGTTATTACTACATCGATGGGCGGCTTGGGGCTAATTACGTTGATGAGGAGTTTTCGGCCTATGGTTTGGCGCCGGATGCGCAGGGCAACCACCTCTACGGCGTTACTCCCGATTGTGGAAGATATGGCAATGGTACGGTCTGGCAGATCTCGCCGTAGATGAAATCTGTGCTTCCACAGCGCGTCCGGATGGCGACGCCTAGGGATTCGGAGCCGTCTTCAAGCTGACACGCTCAGCTGGTGCATCGATCTATACATCGCTACACGACTTTACTGGGGGCAGCGACGGCGGAGGTCCCCTCGGCCAGTTGATATCCGATTCGAAGGGCAATCTCTACGGCACCACCGCATTAGGCGGCAGCACAGAAGGCAATTGTGGTTCAACCGGCTGCGGCGTCCTCTTCGAGATCACGCGGTAAACTGACATTATGCCACTCAGCAGCAGCCGGCATCTTGGAGAGGCAAGGTTTCGATTCGTTAGTTAGATAGTGCCAACCAGCCGCTGCCTTTTTTGGAAAGTCCCGATTGTGATCCGGTGTCGCGTGCCGCGCTGACCACTGCAGCCGCACCGAGAGTTTGAGTTGCTACTGCGGTAGGTGTCGAGAAATCGCCATCTAGAGGTAATCCTGAAGCATGGCCTTCAGTCGCCACACAGTGGGTGACCAGTCGCCGTCAGAGCGGCTCTGCCTATACCCGGACAGCGGCTCATTGACGCGGGCCAGAAATCTCGTTCGGGGAAGTCACTTGGACGTGTTGTCGCCTACGCGCGGAAGTGTGACGGACCCGCGCTTTCGGTGCGCCACATCCGCGCGTAGGGCGTTTTACGTCCAAGTGAATTACTTCCGAGTTGCCCGTCAACCACTCAGAATCCTCGCGACTGTTAACATGGGGTGTGAAGAGGAAGGTCGACTATTGTCCCTCCCAACCAATGCGACCTGCAATTCATCCCTGCCGTTGCGCATCGAGGGTTTAGTTAAGCGCTTCGGCCAGTTGAATGCCGTTGACGGCATCACGCTCGAACTACGCAGCGGAGAATGTCTGGGACTGCTTGGCCCAAACGGCGCCGGCAAAAGCACTCTCATCCGTAGCATCGTTGGCCGCGTGATCCCCGACGCCGGCACGATCTTAATTTTCGGCGCGAAGGCCGATTCGACTGCCGCACGATCAACGCTCGGATGGGTCCCGCAGGAACTGGCGCTCTACCCCAGGCTCACTTGCTTCGAAAACCTCCGGGCGTTCGGTCGTTATTACGGGCTAAAGGGTATCGTACTTGAACAGGCCGTGGCGCGATGCCTCGATTGGTCCACCCTGACCGACCGCGCTCATGAGCTGGTCAAGAACCTTTCGGGAGGCATGAAGCGCCGCCTTAACATGGCAGCCGGCCTCATTCATCAGCCCAAGCTGGTTCTGATGGATGAACCAACCGTGGGCGTAGACCCGCAATCGCGTCACCATATCTTCGAAATGATTGAGAAACTACGAGACGAAGGCATGTCTCTCATCTACACGACCCACTACATGGAAGAAGCCGAGCGTCTGTGCGACCGCATCGCCATCGTCGATCATGGCAAGATCATCGAGCTGGGCACGAACGACGACCTCGTCCGCAACGCATTTGGCACGCGCAGTCAAGTGCTGGCGCGTTTTGGCGGTTCGCCCGACCGCGTCGTCCCCTGGGTTGCCGCGCACGGCGGCCAGACTACTGATGGCATTGCGTTGTTCACGATCTCACATCCGGTTGAGATTGCAAGTTTGCTTGAGGACTCGGCAAAGGCCGGACTCGAACTGGTTGACGTGTCGCTGCGCAAGCCGAATCTCGAATCGGTCTTTCTTCATTTGACGGGAAGGGAGTTACGCGATTAATGTTCGCCATTATTCGCACCGCCATGGTCTCCCTGCGTCGCGACCGGGGCGGGCTCGCCCTGAGTTTCCTTTTGCCTGTTGTCTTCTTCAGCATCTTCGCTGTTATCTTCGGCGGCCGCCGCGACACGACGCCCAAAGTCCATGTGCTGGTTGTGGATGAAGACCACAGCCCCGCCTCCGAGCGACTGGTTAAGGGTCTGAAGCAAGAAGGCTCACTGGTGGTGACGAGTGGGCCTGAGGCCGTCAAGGGCGTCGACCAACCTGACTACACCGCGGCGACTGCTGAGATAGCCGTCCGGGAGGGGGTTGCGCCAGTTGCCGTGATCATCCCCCATGGGTTCGGAGAGAACCCAATTTCGTTTGGCCCCGCAGATACCAAGCGCCCAACTGTCCAACTGCTTGAAGACCGCAGCGATATGATTGCTCCGCAGATGGTCACCGGGCTACTTCAGAAAGTTGCCGTGACCTCCATGCCCGACCTCATGGCTGAGCAGGGATCAAAATACTTCGATCAGTTTAGCGGCGGCCTCACGCATGAACAACGCGATCGGCTGAACCAAGGCATCCGTCAATTGCGCGAGCGGCAAGAGAGCGACTCGTCCACTTCCGCCTCCAGTAACGAGAGCGGCGGAATTATTGCAGTCAATGCCCGCCCCGTTGTCGGGGAAAACAAGAACAACCCCATGGTCTCGTTCTATGCCGCTGCGATTGGCGTCATGTTCCTGCTCTTTACTGCAAGCGGCTCGGCAGGAGCATTGCTTGACGAGGCCGAGAGCGGCACGCTCGACCGCGTGCTCAGTTCCCGCGTCACTATGACCTCGCTGCTTTTGGGCAAGCTTACTTACAATTCGTTGCTGGCCTTCTCGCAACTCGTAGTGATGTTTCTTTGGGGATGGGCGATATTCAAGCTCGACTTTTGGTCGCATATTCCGGGATTCATGGTGATGGGCGTCTGCACAGCGGTGGCCGTGGCCGCTTTCGGCATGTTGCTGGCGAGCATCTGCCACACGCGCGCGCAACTGGGCGCACTCTCAACCCTGGTCATTCTGATTATGTCATCCATTGGCGGCAGCATGTTTCCACGCTTCCTGATGCCGGAAGCGATGCAGAAGGCTGGGTTGCTGACCATCAACGCTTGGGCAATTGACGGATTCACCAAGATCTTCTGGCGGGACGAGCCAATCTCTCATCTCTGGCCACAGGTTCTGGTTCTCGTAGCGGTTGCCATCGTGCTCTTCACCATCGCTCGGAGAGTGGCTCGACGATGGGAAGTCGCATAGTTTGTTGCTTCGTACTGTACTCGGCTTTTGATTCCAAGATCATGCAGTTGGCGAATCGTCGGCCACCCGGAAGTATCCAGTTTGACGGGTTGTCGGCTACGCTTCCTTGTGCTCGGCCCCTGGGGACGGTTCAGGCAGGAGAGTGGAACGGGCGTTACACGTCCGAGTGACGCCGGTCTGTCGCCCTAGCTTCCCACATCGCCACGAAACGCTCGGTTTGGGGCGGACGATTGACAACATAGCCCTAATAGATATATATATATTAGCCATATGGCAAAACGTACAAGTTCGAGCATGGACGTGCTTCTTGGCCTGCTGACGATCGCGCCCATGTCTGGCTACGATCTGGGGCAGGCCATCCGCGAATCGGTGGGCTTTTTCTGGAACGAGAGCTATGGGCAGATCTATCCAAATCTGAAAGCTCTAGCGGCTGAGGGGCTCGTCACCTCGAAGACCGAACGGCAAAAGGGCAAGCCGGACCGGCACATCTACTCGATCACGAAGACCGGACGCGAGCGATTGACGGCCTGGCTGGCAGTTGAGCCGCAGCCGGAGATTCCGCGCAATGAACTGTTGCTGAAGCTGTTCTTCGGCGCACAGGTTCCAGCGGAAATCCTGATTGGATACGTGGGACGGATGGTCGAGAGGACGCGGCCGCTGGTGCAGAAGTTCACGCAAGCCGGAGACGCGGTGAGCGCCCAGGAGCAGTTTCCAGACACGCCATATTGGAAAATGGCAGCGCGCTTCGGGCAGTTGGAGTTGGAAGCGCACCTGCGCTGGGGAGAGGAGACACTGGCCGAACTGCGCAAGATCGCCAGCAAGCAGCAGCGACCCACAAGAAAGGAGAAGCGTCATGCCGGCAAGTGAGTTACTCGAAGAAACGAATCCGGAGCAGGGCCAGAGGCCGCGGCAGATCGCTTCGTGGACACATCTTGTGGGCTTTCTCCTGATTGGGGCCGGCGTGGTCGCATTAGGGTCTCTAGCCCAACACGCACCTGCCGGAGGCGGGGGAGCAAGCCCCGGCCAACTCGCCAGCCACAGCAAAGCCATTCCCATCTACCTGACCGCAATCCTTATGGACTGGGCGCTTCTCTATTACTGTTGGGGCGGCGTCCATCACGCTGGCGGCAATCTGAAGACACTCTCCGGCGGGCGTTGGAGCTCATGGAAAAGCGTTGCGGTGGACCTGGGGATTGCTCTGCCGTTCTGGGTGCTGTGGGAGGGCTCAGCCTATGGCGTTCACTGGCTGCTTTCCGGAGTGCCTGGCGCAAGCAGCGCTAAGTCCGTCGATAGTCTACTGCCGCAAAGCCTGCTTGAGATCCTTGTTTGGATGGGAGCTTCCGTCACCGCGGGCGTTTGCGAGGAGATGGCCTTTCGCGGCTATCTGCAGCGGCAGCTTCAAGCGTTGAGTGGAAGTGTTGTGCTGGCCGTGCTGGGCCAGGGATTGGTCTTTGGCCTCTTTCACAGCTACCAGGGATGGAAAAACGTGATTGTGATCAGTGTGCTGGGAGTTCTGTACGGAGCGCTGGCTGCGTGGCGCAGAAATCTGCGCATCAATATCGTGACCCATGCCTGGACCGACGTATGGGAAGGCTGGCTGAAGTTTGTGGTCAGGCCTGAAAGGTTATGGACATTTTAGCTTCACAGATGACGGCGTCTTCAGTCTCGCAATCTGCGTATGACTGAAGAGAAAGGTCAATCCAAATGAATCGTCGTTCTTTCCTCGCATCAGGGGTTGCCGCCGCAGGTGCAGTCGCGGTGAATGCCGCGCCCGCGCAGACCGTGGCGCAAGAGTCAGCGCCCATCTCACCCTTTACTGACGCGGACTTCGGCTTTGCCGCGCAGATTTCCCTGGGACACTCGTACTATCGCGCTGGAGAACCCGGCAAGCTGCTGGCAATTGTCTCCAAAATCAAGACCGGCGATTTCGAGTCTGCCTGGGCAGCCTATCACCAGGCTGGTGTGGAGTTGCGCACACTGGCTGAGTCGGCAGTGGCCAAACGACACAACGTGAGTGCAAAGGAAGCCTATCTCGCGGCCGCAAGTTACTTCAGCACTGCCTTGCGTTTTCTGGACGGTACAGAGGATCCCGCGCGAATGTTTCCGTGTTGGCAGGAGTATGCAGCTAGCTGGTCCGCGGCGGCAGCGCTCTTCAACCCGCCCATCGAGCGGCTGGAAATTCCCTACGAAGGCACCAGCCTCACAGGATGGTTTCTGCGTGGAGACAACTCGCGCCGCCCAAGGCCGCTTGTGGTGATTAATAACGGTGCCGACGGCATGGAGATAAGCAGCTATGTTCTGGGCGGCGCTGGTGCCCTGGCGCGCGGTTCCAATTGCCTGATCTTCAACGGTCCCGGTCAGGGTGATTCACTGTGGGCGCGAAAGCTCTACTTCCGTCCGGACTGGGAGAAGGTGATCACGCCGGTGGTCGATGCCATGCTGCGCCATCGGGAGGTCGATCCTAAGCGCATAGCCCTGATTGGCGTCAGCCAGGGTGGATACTGGGTGCCGCGTGCGCTGGCCTTCGAGCATCGCATTGCCGCCGGGGTCGCCGATCCGGGCGTATGGGATGTGTCAGCGCCCTGGCTGGGTCATTTGCCCGCATTTGTTCGCAGCGTGCTGGATGGCAAAGACAAAAGCCAGTTCGACCAGATGATACAAATGGGCGTCAATTCGAATGTGAGGAGCAGAATGACGCTGCGCTTTCGAATGCGGCCGTATGGAATGAACTCTTACTACGACGCCTTTCACGCCGTGCAGGAATACAATCTCACGGAGGTTGCCGGCCGCATCCATTGCCCCATGCTGATTACCTCCCCGGAAGGCGAACAGTTTTTTCCCGGTCAGGCACAGAAACTCTACGATGCGTTGAGCTACCCCAAGACGATGATCCACTTCACGCACGAGCAAGGGGCGGATCAGCACTGCGAAGTTGCCGCTCCTGGTTATCGGGATTCTTGTATCTACAACTGGCTTGACGAAATACTGGCGTGAGAGCCGGATGGAAACTGGGTTCTCGTTCGTTCCTCTGGGCAGTCGAAAGCCCGATGAGGCGCGTTTAACTCTAGGCCTGACTCAACCCGGAGTGAAATAAGTCCCCGTAAACGCGCATAGCGACTGGAATCCACTTGGCTGGTTTGTCGCTAGCCTTGATCGAAAACGCCTCGGACCCAGTCTTCCGCCCTTGCTACCTGTCCTGCCCGAGGCGTTTCCGATCAAGGCTAGCGACCATCCGGGCAGAACCCACGATTTGACCTTCAGCCTGTCTGGGTGAGCGCATTGGCCATCTATTCTCGTCAATCGAGGATCATGCGCAGACAGATCAGCGAACCCTGGCTGACTGGGGAGATTTTCCGCTCCAACAACGTTGTTCTAAACCGCAGACGAGCCTCCAGAATGACCAACCTAGGGAAAATTACTCGCAAAGTAACTTGCCAGGCTCCTCATAGCACGGCGCGATCTCCATTGCAAACCTTCATCGATGCGTCGAAGCACGCTAATCTTGAATAAACACAGTCCTATTATCGGTATCGGGCAGCCAAGCAGACACACGCCCGCCATGCAACGGAAGATCGGCAGTGCCAGAGCATTTCGCACGCTAATTTTTGCACTATTTTGGCCTACGCCTGTGGATTTGTAATCCAGAGCAAAGCGAAGAACCCGCAGTTCGGGAAGTCCTTTCAGCAATAATGCGCCGTGCCCCACCTTTGGCGCTGTTTCATCGCTCCAAGGGTGGGAGACGACGAACCCCAATCAACCGGTCTCCCCGTTTCATCCCCTCCCACTGGCGCTTCATCCACCCCAATCCCCCTCCCACCCGAATCCCCGCGCCGCCGCACCACCATCCCCCGTACCTTCCTCTCAGAGCAACCGGCTCGGAAAGGAAACGGCCCGATGCACGCAACCGCTTCCATCGTCAGCATAGAAAACGTCCGCCGCGTATTTCCGCTGGACCACAGTGAAGTCACGGCGCTGGATCAGGTCAACCTGACCGTCGCCCCCGGCGAATTCCTCGCCATATCCGGCCCCAGCGGCAGTGGCAAATCCACCCTCCTCAACCTCATCGGCTGCATCGACCGTCCTACCTCCGGCCGTATTCACATCGACGGCGTCGATACCACCACCCTCAATGCCGCCGGCACCACAAAGCTGCGCCGCGAGAAAATCGGCTTCGTCTTCCAGACCTTCAATCTCATTCCCGTCTTCACCGCCGCCGAAAATGTCGAGTACCCGCTGCTCGTCCAGCAGATCCCCGCCCGCGAGCGCAAGCAGCGCGTCGCGGAAGCTCTCGAAAGTGTTGGCCTCTCCGCCCGCGCCCATCACCGCCATGACCTGCTCTCTGGCGGTGAGCGTCAGCGTGTCGCCGTAGCCCGCGCCATCGTCCATCGTCCCGCGCTGGTTCTTGCCGACGAGCCCACGGCCAATCTCGACACGCGCAACGCCACCCAGCTCATCGAGCTGATGCGCGATCTCAACCGCCGCCTCGGCCTCACCTTCATCTTTTCCACCCACGACCCGCGCCTGCTCGAGCACACTCCGCGCATCGTGCGACTGACAGACGGCCGCATCGCGTCCGATATCACCAACGAAGGAGAAAGCCATGGGCAAGTTCTTGCTGCTAGCGTTTCGTAATGTCTTCCGCAATCGCCGGCGCACCGTCATGACGCTGCTCATGGTCGGCGGCGGCGTGGCCGGCCTGCTGCTGGTCGGCGGATTCTTCGCCTTCATGTTCCGCGGCCTCCGCGAAAGCACCATCCGCACCGGCCTCGGCCACATCCAGATCTTCACCGCCGAGCACTTCAGCCGCGACGAAGTTCACGTTCTCGACACCGGTATCGCCAACTGGCAACAGGTCGCGCACTCCGCGCCTCACGTCCGCGGCGTAGCCCCCCGCATCGAGTTCTACGGCATGCTCTCCAACGGCGTAAAGTCGTCGGTCTTCATGGGCAGCGCCGTCGATCCAACCTCCGAGCGCGCCATGGGCTTCAGTCCCGACTTCGCCTCCGGCCGCGACCTCAGCGCCAACTCCAACGGCGAAGTCGAAGCCCTCATCGGCACCGGCGTCGCGCGTTCCATGAGCGTCAAAGTCGGCGATGGCCTCACCATCCTCGCCGTCACCGCGGACGGCGCGCTCAACGGCATCGACGTGCAGATCGTCGGTATCGTCTCCACCGGCTTCAAGGATCTGGACGATCGCTACCTGAGGATCTCGCGTCCTTCCGCGCAGCGCCTGCTGCAAAGCGATCGCGTGACCAACATCGTCGTCGGCCTCGACCAGACCGAAAACACCGACGCCGTGGCCGCAGCCCTGCTGCCGCGCCTGCAGGGCCTCTCGCAGCCGATGGTGGAGAAGAAGTGGATCGACCTCGGGGCTTATTACAAGCAGGTGCGCACACTGTTCAGCGGCATCTTTGCCTTCCTCGGCGTGATTGTCTTCTGCGCATCACCTTCCTCGACCTCGACGCCGTCACGCACTTCTCCGCGAAGGACAAGCTGACCTATGCCACAATCAACGGTCGACCGCACTGCGTCGACCAGACCATCACTGATCTCGAGCACCGCCTCGACCCCGCACACTTCCTGCGCATCCATCGAGCAATCCTCGTCAACATCGACTGGATTCAGGAACTCAACACATGGTTCGCCGGCAAGGTCATCGTCACCCTCAAAGACGTGCAGCACACGCAGCTAACAGTAGCCCGCGATCGAGTCCGCATCCTCAAATCCAAGCTCGGCATTCAATTAAATTTGTCACCTTGAGCGACCGAAGCGAGTCGAAGAACCTGCTGTTCAAGCTGCGACTTCCAGCACGATCCGCCCCCCGTCCAAACCCCAGTACGAATCTCCCGTGCCCCATCCTTGCGATTTTTCTTTATCGAAGCTCTATCCGATCCTCGACACTTTCCAATCGCTTTCTTAGCGTGCTCATGACGGCTGCTCCCAATCCATCATGGCCTGGTACGTAGAAGGCTGCGTCCTCCTGGACAACTGCCACATCGGGCGGCGCGCCAATCCGGGCGCAGTGCTGAGGGATGCCGACCAAATCTAAAGAATTCGACCCTCGGCCAATCTGACAGGTGATTTCCATGCATTTCAGCCGTCAACTCAAGACGCTGCAGGCAACAACGCCGCGCCGGACAATGAACCGATTACGGAAACTCGCACAACATCATTGCAGCCTAAGTATCGTTCTGGCGACTGTGCCTGAGCTTAGTCGTTAGGCTAAATTCCGGTTGGGAAACACTCTGTTTGTTGCAGTGCAACTCCCTGACTCCCCCGAAGTCTTGATCTGGGAAGTCGGCCCTAGACAACCCTTGGGATTCCTCCCGAGCGGCGGGCAATACAGCAGCACAGCGCCTAGGAAGTCGGTATCTGGGCAGGGCGCGGCTGGCGCGCCCTGCGCCTTGTCCGGCAATCTGTAGTATTGAGAAAGGTGACGGTCGAATCAAGCGCCTGTGTCGCTGGGCGCCAAGGCAGCATTCGATGGACAATCCCGAGAAGAACCGCGTAGCCAAGGCGGTAGTAGATCGATGGTGCTCTTTCCAGGAGGCGCTTTGCGGAACGAAGCGGAAGTATCCGACGCGAGAATTCCTTTCGTTCGCAGAGGCCGCCCGAAGCTACATCGACTTGACGCGACATGATCAACTCATACACAGAGACGTCGCCAACGCCATAAACGGCTTGACAGAGTTTCTCCGGCTGGAGAGAAAGCGAGTGCCAGGCAGAATTCTCTCTGAGGCGGACCGGCTGGAGTGCTTATTCTTCGGCGGGTTCGATCCGCACTTCGAAGGCGACGAGCCTCCCGGCCTGTAGAGCGGGAAGACTGCTCGCCGCAACTTCGGCGGCTAGGGCGTTTTACGTCCAAGTGGCGGTGCCAACGCGGTTACCGGATGCTGGCCCACTTCCCGGGAGTAATCCCCCACATGCCGGTTTATGGCCCATCAGCAACTAATGGCACCGCCATCAAATCCCCGGGCGAATCTAGCATTCTGAACGGTTTGTCGCGGACCGAGGTACGTTTCGAGACTCGCCCTCACTCAGGGTCCAGAATTCGCTTGCATCCTGCGACCAGCCCAGAGATGCGTTTAGGCGACAGGTGGGTTCCGTTTCGCCATCATCGGCGAGTGCAAAGGTTCCGAAGTGCGTGGCGACCGAGGTCTGAGAGTTCAAAATGCGGTGGGCTTCGACGGCTTCCTCCGGCGTCATGTGCATTGGTCCCATGAACCACTCAGGCTTGAAACCACCAATAGGGAGCAGGGCGAGACGGAACGCGTCGAACTGCGCGTTGATGGCGGCGAAGTGATTGCCGAAACCTGTATCGCCGGCAAAGTAAACAGGCCCATCGGCGTATTCGACTACCCATCCGCACCAAAGCGTGCGGTTCCTGTCGAAGGGCGTTCTAGCAGAAAAATGCTGTGCCGGCACGCAGTGAAGGCGTAAGCCTTTCCACGCATGCAGTTGCCACCAGTCGAGCGAGTAGACCTCCTTGAATCCGGCCCTGGCCATGAGTCCTGCAAGTCCATGCGGGCAGAACACCGCACTCTGGTGTTGGCTCGCGAGTCTCTTCAACGTGGGCATGTCGAGGTGATCGTAGTGATTGTGGCTGATGAGAATGCAGTCGATGGCACCGCCAGGCGTTGTGCGCCCCGCTTGCCTCCGAACAAGTCATCCGTTCCCAACCTCAGCCCAAAATCCCGCTCCCACCACACGCAAACTCTCACCAAACCAATCCTCGACTCGCTCTTGCCGGCTCCAGTAGCTCTTCACCGAGCTTCTCTCCTAACCCCAGCACGATTGAATAGGCATAATCGCCTCCCCACGGGCGGCTCCCTTCAAACCGCTGTATCGGACGCGCCCCGCAGCACCGAGCCCACCTGCATACTCACTGTGGGGCGCATCCGATACAGCACTAGGGTTTCTGGACAACTTACGGTTGGCCGACCAGACACCTACAAACAGTGATCGGCCTTCCGGGAAGTTTGCGTGAGCCAAAAGGCTTGTGTAAGAGATGAGGCTGTAGGCGTAAAAATCGCCTTTGCGTCCATCGACGGACTCAGGTCAAGCGAAGCCCTGTGATCGCCAACTGATAGCCAACCTCCGGTGGCGCGTCACTCGGAATGAATTAGCAGGGTTTCGGTCAAACTTGCTTTACCGTACGTCCGTAGGGCTCCTGTGGAAACATTTGGGGATGCTGGTTGAGATCACCTAGTCCGCTCAGACAGGATCGGGACTGCGGAGAACAGTAAACCCTCGTGGTCTCTACATGATCGGGAATGAGTGCGGCTCGCAAACTACCGCAACCCAAGAATTCTTCGCCAAAACAAATCCATTCCGAGACTGGTCGCGTACTTGAGTTCGTAGACGAAACCACTCGTGGCTGCTGAGATGCGGCGCCGCGTCTTGGCAGCCAATCGAACGATGGGCGACGTCCACCAATCCCAATCCCGAGGAAATCTATGAAGCGATTCCAAAGCATGATGGCCTTCGCCACAGCGCTGCTCATGCTGGTACCAACCAGCCTGTTTGCGTCCAGCCATCGCGAGGCGCCGATAACCGCTCTAGACCACTCTGCCGACGTGACCGACTGGTACGCGTTCGTCAGCTACGACCACCCGGACCGGGTCACGATGATTCTCAATGTCGACCCATTTCTGGAACCTTCCAACGGTCCCAACTACTTTCCGTTCGATCCCAACGTGCTTTACGAGATGAAGGTTGACAACAACCTCGACGGGAAAGAGGACATCACGTTTCAGTTCCGTTTCACCACGGAAATTCGCCTGCCGGACGTGTTCACCGGATTTGTCGGAGGCATTGCCGGTATTCCACCTATCACCGCGCTGGACGGGCCCGGTTCGGAAGGGTTTAGCCTACGGCAGCACTACACCGTCACCATGGTGAAAAACGGTGTGGCTACCGACTTGACCGGCGGGAAAACCCTTTACGCCATGCCCTCGAACGTGGGGCCGCGAACCATGCCGGACTACAACTCCCTGTTCCAGCAAGGAATTTACAGCCTGAACAATGGTGTGCGGGTGTTCGCCGGCACGGTGGATGATCCTTTCTACATCGACTTGGGCGCAGCCTTTGACTCGCTGAACTTTCGCATGGGAGTCGGCGGGGTAATGAGTGAACAGGAAGACAACGACGACAAGGACAACTTCGCTTCCGACTCAGTGGCGGGATTCAACGTCAACTCCATTGTGTTGGAGGTGCCCATCACCATGCTGACGGTGGACGGCCAAACTCATCCACCCAGCGATAAGCGGGCGGTTATCGGAACCTATGGCGCCACCTCGCGGCAAAAGATATCGGTGCGTCGTGGAGCCAATGCGCTGCCTTTTGTGCAAGTGCAACGCGAAGGGAACCCGCTGATTAATGAGCTCATCATTGGAACGGGTTCCAAAGACACGTTCAGCATCAGCGATCCCGACAATGATTCACAATTTGCCAACTTCGTTCTGGACCCTCTACTGGCGCAAATTTTCGCGTCCATCGGAATTCCAGTGCCTCCAGTTCCTCGCAACGACCTGCTGCTGCTGGTGCAATACCAGCCTCCCATCTGCCCGGGGTGCGGGCCGAATGATGCGGGTCCGGTTGCCGATTTGCTGCGGCTGAACACCGGCATTCCGCCGACCCAGGTGGACAAGCAAAAACGCCTGGGCTTTCTGGTTGGGGACAATGCGGGATTTCCCAATGGACGCCGGCTGATTGACGACGCCGTGGACATTGCCTCGCGCGCCGTCGGCGGCATCCTGGTGGACCCGGTGAAGTATGGGACCCGCATTGGCGATGGCGTCAACATCAACGATGTGGGTTATGGCGCCACGTTCCCGTACGTGATGCCAGCCCATAGCGGTCGTGACAGTCACCACATTGGTCCTGGCCAGGTAGGTTGCAGCGGCCAGCCCGGTGGAGTCTGTCCGGTGAACTAACCACGCTCCGTGGCCGCCGTAAGCAGTGAATAGGCGGCCACGGGTTTTTCCTGAAGGAGTTCGAAGACGAGGAGTGACATGAAGAAACTTGCCGTCCTGGTACTGATCATCGTGGGTGCGGTCGCGGCCTTCGCCCAGACAAGCACAAGCGCGCAACCCAAACTTTCTCCCGCCGAGCAAAGCATGGCGGTAGCCAACAAGCTGATCGAGAAGAACCCGAAGAACTATGAGGCGTACAACGCGCTGGCGCTGGCCCTCTCCCGCCGTGCCCGTGAGACTTCCGACGTCGCCTTCTACGCCCAGGCGGAAACGGCGCTACAGAGGTCGTTCGAAATCTCTCCCGGCAACTTCGATGGAGAACGGATTCACGTCTGGTTGCTGTTGGGCAAGCACGAGTTTGCCGCGGCACTTCAGGAAGCTACCAAGCTCAACAAGAAAATGCCTGACGACGTGATGGTGTACGGCTTCTTGACCGACGCCAACGTCGAGCTCGGCAACTATAAGGATGCGGAGAATGCCTGCCAGCGGATGCTCGATTTGCGCACCGGCAACTTGCCCGGAATAACCCGCGCCGCCTATTTGCGCGAGCTGTTCGGCGACATCGACGGCTCGCTCGACCTGATGAACACGGCTTTGCAGTCAACCCCGCCAACTCAGGCCGAAGACGGTGCCTGGATCCTGGCACAAATGGCGCACCTGAATCTGGCCATCGGAAATCTGGACAAATCCGAGAAGCTGCTGCACCAGGCGCTGGTCATGTTTCCCGGCTATCACTACGCTCTTGGCAATCTCGCTAAGGTGAGAATCCAGCAAAAGCGATATGGCGAAGCCGTGGAACTGCTGCAGCAGCGCTATCAAGCCGCGCCCCACGCCGAGAACCTTTACGATCTGGCCGAAGCCCTGCAGTTGGCGGGGCGGACCGACGAGGCCCAGAAGGCCTTCGCGGAATTCGAGCGGAAATCGTTGCTGGAAACGGGCCGTGCGGACAATTCAAACCACGAGCTGATCTTCTACTATGCCGATCACGCGAACCAACCCGCGAAAGCGCTGGCTATCGCAAAGCGTGAGATCGCTCGCCGCCAGGATGTTTTCACGCTGGACTCCTACGCGTGGGCGCTCTACGTGAATGGGCAGTATGGTGAAGCGCGCAAGCAGATCGAGACCGCACTGGCTGTGGGTATTCGCGATGCGAGGATGTTTCGTCATGCCGGAGAAATCTCGTTACAAGCCGGAGACAGGGCCGCGGCGGAACGTTACCTGCGTCAGGCTGCCGAGCTCAATAGTCTCGGCTCCGAGCGGGCGCGCACTACCTTGGCCGCTGTTTCACCGGTTGCCGGGAAGCGTTAGGAGCTGATCGTGCGACAGCTGCTCCAGACCATAGCGACGGTGCTTCTGTTGGCTGGCTTTGTACTCGGAGGCGACTCCGGTCCAAGCCAGCCAGCAGCCCCCAGACGGGCGCCTGGGTGGGACTCGAAATCGCCGGCGGAGACGGCTTCCTGGCCTTGCCGGAAAACCGCAAGCAATACAAACTCAACGCTCGGCTTCCTCGTTGTGCTCCAGGCGACGCTCGCCTAACTCTCCGGTCTCCGTATCTACAAACGCAATTTGTTGGAAGCCCGGGTGGTAGTCACAACCCATAATCAGCATGTTCGGCTCCTTTCTCCCGAGCCTTTTGGTTGGTTGGTACCACCCAAAAGTCTAACCGGGCCGGGAGCCGACATTGTTATGGAATCAATATCAGAAGTAATCCGCGCCTCCCTGAACACCAAACGATATAATCCCGCTCAGAACCGTAGAAAACCGTAGCCGGATTTCGCAATGGCGGAGCATCAGTCCGGCGGACGCGGGCCAGAAGTCCTGTTCGGGGAAGTCACTTGGACGTGTTGTCGGCAAAAAGCGCGTTTTTCCGCGGATCGCACACCACTAGCTCCGTGACATGTGGCTTCAGTA
>OCZT010000739.1_pt1 | contig 33110 bp, 21 predicted proteins | sample 1539031 | NCBI WGS metagenome assembly OCZT01 (sample SAMEA3539308, study PRJEB22396) | soil metagenome | biome: tundra; feature: field; material: soil | place: USA | collected 2010-05 | depth 0.15 m | reverse complement strand
TCGCTGCATTCCTGATCGCGGCGAGTCCTTTCGTCGTCAGATACAGCCAGGAAGCTCGGCCCTACGCGATGGTGCTGCTGCTGTCTGCGGCAACCTCGCTGGCTCTTCTGAGGGCGATCGAGCGGCCTACCTGGCGTCGCTGGAGCGGTTACGCGGCTCTGGCGATCGCGTCCTTGTACGTCCACGACACCATGGCTCTGGTCTTTCTCGTGCACGGGATGTGGGCCTTGACCGCCGTGCCGATTCGGGAGCGCCAGTTCTGGCGATTTGCAGTCGCTTTCGGTGCGATCGGGCTGTCCGCCCTCCCTCTGGCCGGTTTGCTCTCGGAGCCCATATTCACCTGGGTGCCACCGCTCACTCTCTCCTGGCTGACCAGTGTCCTGAGCGGCGTGGCGGGAGGGAGTGGTCCGCTTCTGGCCTTCTGGCTCGGCGCGGTAGGGCTCGGCACCGTGACGGCCCTCAGCCGCCTCAGGAGGGGACGAGCCGGGTGGTCGATGGCTCTAGCCGTTGCGCTGGGTCTCGTTCCCATACTCGTCGAGGTTGCGATCTCAGTCCGACGCCCGATGCTGGAGGACAGGTACCTCATGGTCTCGGTCCCGGGTCTGGCGGTCTGCGCAGGCATCGGTCTCGCGGCCATACCCTGGGACAAGATCCGTGGGCTTGGCCTCGCGCTTTTCGTGGGATTGGCCGTCGTCGCGCTGATCCCCTGGTATACGGGCAACCCCAAGGAGGGCTGGCGCGAAGCGGAGCAGCTTATCTCGGCCGAATTCCGCCCCGGCGATGGGATCGTGGTCTACCCGAGGTATTGCCGCCTGCCCTTTGACTACTACATCCTGCAGGACGAGTCGGTGAGTTCGCGCGCAGTGCCCGTGTACCCGTTCGCAGCGTGGGGTAGCTTCTTCCCCATACCCAACGGCGAAACCTCGATCCCGAGTTCACTCGAAGACATGCGGCCCGTCCAACGAGTGTGGATCGTCAGCCGATATGCACCCCTGGATACGTCCACGTCCGACGGCAAGACGCTGTGGTCCCATCTGCCGGGCTACAAGACGCTTGAGACCGTCCACTTCACAGGCGTGTACGTGCAGCTGGTGCAATCGCCGTGACGCCAGGCCCCGTTGCGCAGAGTCAACTCATCAGCGCATCTTGGCGAAAGTTCCATGCGCCCCGAGCGTGGCATTCCGATAGACTGACTAGCCTGGATCCGAACACGTTCGCTTGCGCTGGGTGACGATGGATATTGCCCTCGTTCCGGGCCAAACCGATTACTACCGGATGCTCGGGCTGGATGCATCCGCACCTCTGGATGCGCTGCACGGAGCGTACCGGGTCCTGGCTCGCAAGCTCCATCCGGACGTTTCGGGCAATCCTGCCACGGCCCTGGCCATGAGCCGCGCGAACGCGCTCTTCGACTCGCTGCGAGTGCGCCGGGACGCGACGGCTTCGGGCTTCGATCTTCTCGCCGCGCGGCAAGAGGCCGACTCCGCCGGCGCCGATCCTCTATTCCGCTACCGCGAGACGATGAGCGGACGCGCCGGCACTCAGGGGCAGCTGGTCGACGTCCTCGCCTGACGGGCGCGAGAGGGGACTGGCATTCACCCATGCACGAAGTCCCACGCCGAGGAACGATGTCGGCGCTCCCGAGCGCCCGTTCGACCGGGCTTCTGGGGCTCGCTTCCACGGCAACGATCCTCGGCGGCGTCCTGATCGCAGCCGTTCCCTATCGCGGCTGGGCCGGTGAGAGCTACTCCCCGCTGAACCACTTCGTCTCCGAACTCGGCGAGGTTGCGCGGTCGCACATGTCGGCGGCGTTCAACCTGGGCGTCGTCTGCGGCGGCCTGGGGCTCGGCCTGTTCCTCATCCTGCTCTCGCGCCACATGACCGGCCGCTACCGGCCCGCACTCGCGGTGGCCGGGGTGGTCGCGGACGTCTCCGGGACGCTGGTCGGCATCTTTCCGATGGACTACCACGCGATCCATGGGCTGGTGGCGGCGGTGTTCTTCTGCACCGGCTGGATCGTGATGGCCATCTTCAGCGCCTGGCTGCTCACGAGGCGGAGACAGGGTTTCGGCCGCCGGCTCTTGATCCCGGGCGGGCTCGGAACCGCGGCCAGCATCTGGTTCGTGGGCGTCTTTGCCGGCTACAGCCCGCTTCCAGCAGATGCCCACATCATCGAACGCCCGGCAGTCTGGACGGTTCCGATGCTCGAATGGGCGGCGTTGCTGAGCCTGCTCTTCTGGTTCGGGTGCGTGTCGCTCGAACTGCTGCGACTCAAGTCCGAGTAGGACGTCGGCCGAGCCAGCGGCCGAAGCGCGGCCTCGATGCACGCCGCGCGAGCGGCTCGGAGTCGAAGCCCGAGACCTCCTCGATTCGCGCCTCCAGACGTGGAGGAGGTGCCGGCTCCAGCGGCAGATCGACGTCGAATCGTTCTCGCCGCAGCGCCGCCTCGCTGGGCTTCAGATTCCGCATTTCCCCGCCTCCCTGTTCCCCACGAAGGATTCGGGCCTTGAGACGCCCGGATACGACCGAACGTTTCGAAGCGCAGCAGCGAAGCCTCGCTCGTTCAGCCGCGAGTCCCGGCCTCGCATATTCTTCCCCGCATGCCGCACCCGCCAGCCAAACGTCGAGGGCGCCTGCGCAGCCTGCTGGTGGATCTGGAGCCGGTCCGGCGTGACCGTGACTTCCGGATGCTCTGGCTCGGTCAGCTGGTCAGCGGCGTGGGCCGCCAGGTCACCGTCGTCGCGTTGCCGTTCGAACTCTGGCAGCTGACCCACAGCTCGCTGTCGATCGGGCTGCTGGCGCTCGCGCAACTGGTCCCGATCCTGATCTTCGCGCTGGGCGGCGGGGCGGTGGCCGATGCGGTCGATCGCCGGCGGCTGCTGCTCGTAACCCAGCTGGCCCTTGCCGCCTCGAGCTTGTGCCTCGCGCTGCTGGCCCTCATGCCGAGCCCGCCGATCGTGGCGCTGTACGTTGTCGCGTTCTTCGCGGCCGGCATCGGGGCGGTGGACCAGCCTGCCCGATCCTCGGCAATCCCGCGGCTCGTCCCTGGGGAGCGGCTTCCTGCCGCCATCGCCGTCAACTCGCTCAGCTATTCAGCCGTGAGCGTCGTCGGGCCTGCATTCGCGGGAGTGCTCATCGAGACCACCGGGATTGCGTCAGCTTTCGCCTTCGACGTCGTCACGTTCATTGCCGCGATCGCAGTTCTGCTCGTCATCGCCCCGATCCCGCCCCACGCCGGGGCGGCCAGACCCAGCCTGCGCGCCGTCGCCGAGGGCTTGAGCTTCGCCCGGGCGCGCCGGATCGTGTTCGCGACCTTCGCCATCGACCTCGACGCGATGGTCTTCGGCATGCCCAGCTCCCTCTTCCCGCAGCTCGCATTGACCGTGTTCAACGCCGGGGCCGCCGGATATGGCCTCCTCACCGCGGCGCCGGCCCTTGGGGCGCTCGTCGGCGCCACGCTGACGGGCTGGATCGGTCGCGTCCGCCGGCCGGGCCGGGGCGTGGTCGTCGCGGTCGCAGCCTGGGGAGTGGCAATCGCCGCGTTTGGCCTGCTCGCCGTAAGCTTTCCGTTGGCCCTGGCGTGTCTGGTGATCGCCGGAGCCGCGGACGTCATTAGCGCCGTCCTGCGCAGTTCCATCGTCCAGCTCGAAACTCCGGACCCGTTGCGCGGACGGCTAATGTCGATCCACACCCTGGTGGTCACGAGCGGGCCACGCCTGGGGGACGCGGAAGCGGCAGGAGTCGCGGCCGTGGCCGGCCCCCAGTTCTCGGTCGTGTCCGGCGGCGTCCTGTGCCTCCTGGGGCTGCTGGCGGTGCTTCGCCGCTTTCCGGAGCTGCTCGCTTATGAACTACCACGCGACGCGTCGGCCCGGATGGGCGAGGCCGAAGGACTCGCCGAGCCTCCCGCGTAGCGACTCTGCGCCACATGAGAAGAGCCGGCGGGTTAGGCCGGCTCTTGAATAGGCTGACATATCACCGCTATTGAATGGAGGAGGACGGCCCCGAAGGAGCCACCGACGGCGAGACCGGCAAAATCGGGGTCGAAGGCGCCGGCGTTACCTGGCCCGGCGCAGGGCCGCCGATCTCGAGCTGGCCGTTCACTCTCGAGTACTTCGAAGAGAACTGGTCGAAGTGAATGACGTTGCCGGCGGCGTCCTTGACCGTCCGGGTCACGAAGGCATCGAAGCCGTCGGTCTTGTATTCGAGTTGGTTCATTTTTCCGGGCGCGATCGTATTCGTATAGATCGGAGCGTTGTTGGTCGCGGTCGCGTAGTTGGTGATCACCGTCTTCGAGAAACTGACGGTCCGGCCCGTGGGTACGCTCCAAAGCTGGAACGTGATAGTGCTGGTGGCTCCGGACGTCGTCGAGCCGCGGACGACTATCGGATAGGCGGTGTCGTTGATCCACTTCAAGTCGAACCGCGACGAGCCGTTGTAGTACACCGTGGCGTCGGTACCTTTCGGGAAACGCGAATCCGCATAACGGTCGATGAAGTAGTAGTGCGGGTGTCGCTCGACGATCTGAAGCCCCGCTGCGAGCGCCGCGTGGAACATGGTGGTCGAGGCGGAGCAAATGCCACCTCCGATTGCGCCGGTGTGATCGCTCTTGCCGCCGATGATGACGCCGCCCATCTTGAAGCCGTGGGCCGCATCGATCGAGCCGACTCCGTCAAGGAAGCTGAACGTTGCCCCGGGCGCTACCACCTGACCGTTCAGGAGTTGAGCGGGGACTCGGATGTTGGCGCCGAAGCCGTTCGACTCCCCGGGAAAGAAGACCACCGTGGCACTGCCGATAAGTTCCATCTTGTTCATGGCGGCGGCCGCTTGCTCGTCGGTGAGTTTCGGCTTCGACACGGTTGCTACGACGGCGACGTTGGCCCCGGGAGTCTTGTCGGTGGCCAGAGCATCGAGATAGGTCTCGACGGCCTGTGAGGTGCCGTTCACGTCCACGGCGATGCCGTCCTTGCCGCCCGTGACCCCGACCGGCTTGCCAGTGTTCTTGTCAGTGAGGAAGGTGGGCTCGACGGGGTCCTGGTTGATCGTCTTGGTCGCCAGCGAGCCGATCCCGCTGGACACCTGAGAAGGATCCGCGACCGGCCCGTACGTGCCATCGCTTCTGATTCCGAAAACGATCCAGGTCCGAACCGTTGCCGCCGGAACCGTCCAAGTCTGGGTGCCCAACGCGAGCGGGAGATCCGCGACCATCTTCTGGACGAGGACGATGGCCTGCTGAGCCTGAGCGTCCGTCACGCGCGGCTGGACTTCGACGAAAGTACCGCCGGTTTGGAAGTCCGTTGCGGCGGCGGGCTTGCTCAGCTCCGCCAGGATCGAAGCGGCTATGGCCGCCTCATCGATGCCGTGTCCCGGGGCTCCGGGGATCACCTTGTAGCTCGAGCCGTCGGGAACGACCTGAGCATCCCTGGCCAGCGCCGCGCTGGAGCCAGTGAGAGCGCGAAGGCGAGTGGCGAGGAGTGTCGGATCCACCTTGACCATGAGCGGGACGTTGTCGCCCGCGGCGACAGCTCGGACGGTGGTAGCGGCGTTGGTGATCGGGTCGCCCTGTCGTCCAACCTCGAGCGCGGCATCGGCCATTGCACCCACGTCCGGACCGCGACCGATCTCCTTGTAGGTGATCTTCGCGGTTCCGACAGGCGTCTTGACCGTGACCTGGCCGTCGGAGAGATATGCGTAGTCGGCGGTCAGCTTCTCGACGGCCTGCTGTCGGGTCAGCCCCGAGAGGTCGACGCTGCCCACATGAACGCTCGGCAGGATGCGGCCGCCGTACATCTGGGACATGCCAACGGCTACGGCGGTGCCAAGGGCGAGAAATGCGACCACGGCAATCACGAACGCGAACACGAACGGCAGCGGCCGAATGCCCGCCCCGCGCTTGGGCTCGGCCTCATCCGACACGGACGGGCCTGTGGGCTCCGTCAGCTCCGATTCAACGAGCGGATCCGTGGTCATCGTCATTCCTTCTACGGCACCCAGCCGCACCTCGTGGCGTCAGCCCGAAACTATATGAAATAGCCGACCCGGGCCGATTTTGCCGGGCTCCAGCCATAGACGAGCAGTCGCCTCTGCAGGTGACGCCCTCTTCAGTTAATCCTGAGCACACCAATACAGTATGTCACTCCCCAATGTGGGGCGTGACGCACCGTACCCCTCTACTCGCTTTGGGAAGTTGCGGCTAAAGCTCTCGCGGCAGTACGACCACTCTACGGTTGGGCTCTTCGCCGATTGACTGCGTGGCCACCTTGCCGTGTTCACGCAATGCGAGATGGATCCAGCGTCGCTCGAGGGCCGGCATTGGCTCGAGTTGGAGCATCTTTCCCGTCGTCATGACCCGTTCCGCGGCCCTGTTGGCCAGGTCGCGCAACTGGCGTTCGCGCCGGCCGCGATAGTCTTCGACATCGACCAGGACTCGCGTCCACTCGCCGACCTTTCGGGACAGGAGCAGGTTCACGAGATGCTGCAGCGCCGACAGGCGCTCGCCCTTGCGGCCGATGAGGACGCCCAGGGCTTCCTTCTCGTTACCCTCGCCGACAACGTTGAGGCGATTGGTCTCGCCGCCCTCGATCTCGACTCTGACCTGGAAGTCGAGGCGAGCCATGAGCTGCTCGAGAATCTCCTTGGCCGCTGCGATCGCCTCGGGCGTGACCTCAGCCGAATCGTGCCGCTCGACCGGCGCCGCGTCACGGGCGGCAGCCACTTCGGCGAGCTCCTTGGCGGTGAGACCGGGCTGCGGGCCGCGCTGTCCCGAGTCCTCGCGAGGGCGCGACGGAGTCATGGGTCGGCGGCCGCGATCGCCGCCGCGGTCACGATCGAAGGATGAGCCACCTGGGCCGCGGTCTGGACGAACACCCTGCACGGGTCGGGGGCTGGGTGCACGCACCGGGCCGGCGTCGGGACGACGATCGGGCGGGCGTGGCCCGCGGTCGCGATCGGGTGCACGGTCGCCCCACGCGGGGCGGGCGCCACGGTCGCCGCCACGGTCTCCGCCCCGGTCGCGATCGGGCATGCGGGGCCGCTCTTCACGTTCCTGGTCGTGGGTCGGGGCGGGCAGCGGAACCTGGGCGGCGGCTTCGCGCTTGGGGGCGCTGCCACCGAGCAGCGAGCGCGGAGCTGCGAGCACTCGGGCCAGCTCTGCGCCCATGCCCAGCACTCCCCGGCTACCCGGAGTCAGGATTTCGAAGTCGATTTCGTCGAGGCCGGCCCCGAACTCTTCTCGGGCGTTACGCAGGGCCTCTTCCACAGTCTTGCCGGTGAACTCGCGGTAAACATCGCGAAAGCCAGTCATGTCAGCGTCGTCTCCCTCGTCGGCTTTGCCGCCGCTGGGCGTTGGGCCGAACCGTTGAGGCCGCCGATGCCGCACGCTCTACCGGCTTCAGCCGGGAAGCCGCCAGCGACTTACCCGTTTCGGTGGGCTGAGGCATCGTGACCGGGAACCTGGGGGTGTAGCCACGGGCAAAGGACGGGCTCCAGCCGAAGAGCGGGAACATCGAACCCCACCCGACAATGAGGAACTGCTGAATGAGCGAGAACACTGAGGTCGTGATCCAGTAGATGAACAGGCCGGCCGGCAGGAAGCCGCCGTACAGGATGGAGATGAACGGCAGGAAGATCATCATGGTGCGCTGGCTGCTCGCCGAGGGATCGTTCTCGACAGCCGGCGGCATGAGCATTCGACTCTGAACGAACTGGAGCAGGGCCGAAACGATCGCTATCGCACTCACGCCCAGGATGAAGAACCCCAGGTTGAGGTCGAATATCTTCTGCGGTTGGCCCATGTCGACGCCCAGGACGTTGCTGTTGATGCACGGGAGAGACTTGTTGACCACGCCGTTGACGATGTTCCCGCAGATGAGGGGCAGCTTGGCGCCGAAGACGGTCAACATCGCGCTGGGGTCGTAGTTGGTGAGGCCGTCGCGGATGACCCAGTACATCGGGAAGAGCAGGCCCATCTGCAGGATCGACGGCAGGCAACCCGCGGTGGGGCTGACGCCGCGTTCTTTGTAGAACGCCTGGGTGGCCGCGTAGACAGCCTGACGATCGCCCTTATAGCGCCGCTGCAGCTCCTTCGTGAGTTCGCGGAGCTCGGGGGCGAGCATCTGCATGCGCTTCTGGGACACGATCTGCTTGGCCGAGAGCCGCATCGTCACCAGGCGGATCAGCAGGGTCATGATCACGATCGCGATCACGACGTTCCCTGTCAGCACGTATAGGCCCGCGAGCAGCAGGAAAAGGCCTTGGAAAATGGGCGTGAACAGGAACGCCAGGATGCTGCCCGGGTCGGCTTGGAGCTTGGCCGGCCGGATAGGCTGCGGCTCCGGAGTCGGGCTCGGCGACGGCGACACGGTCGGCGTCGCACTTGTGGCGGGCGCCGCGTTCGCGGCCTGGAGCCCGGAGGATGTGGAAGCTGCCGCGACGACGACCGGGCTGGCGCTCGGGTCCGCCGCACGAGCAGTGCCGCACGCGACCGCGGCGATGGCGACAAGCGCCAGCAGCAGCCCGAGTGCGGCCCAACGCGCTCGAGACATCGATCGGTGCGTGGGGGCCATCATCTAGCGCACAGGATCGTAGCCGCCCGGATTCCACGGGTGGCAGCGGGCGATTCGACGCATTCCCATCCAGCTCCCTCGAAGCAGACCGTATTTGCGGATAGCCTGTTCGGTATATACGGAACAGGTCGGCTCGAAGCGACAGACCGACGGTCGCCAGACAAACAGACGGCGATAGAGCCTGATGAGCCCGATGCCGACCGCTTTCACGGGACGGTCCGCCCTCCCAGAACGCCCCCTCGTCGGAGGAGGTTGTGCACTGCGCCCGTCAGCGCGTCGTAATCCGCCGAGATGACGGGCGGTCGGGCGATGATCAGAACGTCCCAGCCGGTCTGGAACGAGGGCGCCATCACCCTTAGTACCTCACGGAGTCGCCTGCGCACTCGATTTCGAACGACCGCCCCGCCGAGCTTCCGTCCGGTCGATAGTCCGAAGCGCGTTACCTCGAGGTCAGTCCTTCGGACCCGAACCACGAGCAGGGGGTGGGACCTCACGGTCCCTTCATTCTGCAACGCGGTGAAGTCCTTGGGCCTGGAGAGCATCACCATCCGCGGCGAGTTTTGGCCGCGGTCCGGTGTCAGACCGTGAGCTTCTTGCGGCCGTGCGCGCGGCGGGCGGCCAGAACCCGGCGTCCCCCGGTGGTCTTCATCCGGGCACGGAAGCCGTGTTCCTTGGCGCGATGCCTCTTCTTGGGCTGGTAGGTCTGTTTCATCGGAGGTTAGGGTTTGTCTCTCCATTCAGGCCTCGGGGTCAGCATACCCCTAAAGGCACGCGAACGCGTCTGGCGCCCACGAGCGCTTCGACGCGTCTGCCGGCGGATTATAGGGAGCGCGGACGGAACGTGTCAAACGCCCAGGCGGGGTAGCAACCCGGACGGCCCACGGCATTTGATACTCCCTGGGGGTATACGATTCCGTAGGCCTAGAGCCTTGATACAGCGTCGCAGCCGGTGCTATTCTTCGGCGGCCCGCGGCGCCGGGACGCTCCAAAGCATCCGCCCAGAGAGGCCAGGAGGGCCGACGGATGCTCCGAACGAAGGTCTTGGCGATCTGCAAACCACTGCGCCGGGCGGGGGGAGCGAACACGGTGTCCATCTCGATTGCGCAATTCCACGTTGTTTCATATAGGGGATGAACGCTGCCTCGATGGATGCGAAACAAGTCTGGCGCGCGGCAATGGGAGAGCTTCAGGTCTCCCTGTCTCCGGCCAACTTCGAAACCTGGCTCCGGGATACGTCTGTCATCGACGTCGATGACAACCGGTTCAAGATCGCGGTGCCGAACGGTTTTGCGAAGGATTGGCTGGAGACCCGCTATCGCTCGCTGATCTCCCAGACTCTGGCCCGGATCGTGGGATACAGCGTCCTGGTCGAGTTCGTCGTGCGTCCCGCAAGCGAGTCCAGCGCCGCGAACCCGCGCGCGACTTCCGTGCCCGTCCCGCAGACGGTCCGCGTCGAGGCTACCCGCGTCGGTGCGCCTGAGGGTGCCTCGACCAACATCAACAACCGCTACACCTTCAGCAACTTCATCGTCGGCTCGGCCAACCGGCTCGCCCACGCCGCCAGCCTCTCGGTTGCCGAGCGTCCTGGCCACGCCTACAACCCGCTCTTCCTGTATGGCGGGGTCGGCCTGGGCAAGACTCACCTGATGCACGCGATTGGGAACGCGGTGATGAGCCGCTACCCCCGCAAGAGGGTGGTCTACGCCACAAGCGAGAAGTTCACCAACGAATTCATCACGAGCATCCAGCAGGGCAAAATCGACGAGTTCCGTTCCCGCTACCGCCGAATCGACGTGCTCCTCATCGACGATATCCAGTTCATCGCCGACAAGGAGAGGACCCAGGAAGAGTTCTTCCACACCTTCAACGCGATCCACGAGGACGGCAAGCAGATCGTGCTTTCGTCCGACAGGCCGCCGAAGGCGATCCTGACGCTCGAAGAGCGTCTCCGGAGCCGGTTCGAATGGGGCCTCATCGCCGATCTGACCGCCCCCGACCTCGAGACCCGTATCGCCATCCTTCGGGCCAAGGCCGAGGAGCAGGCGGTCCCGGTCAATTCCGACGTGCTCGAGTTCATCGCCCGCAAGGTCGTCAGCAACATTCGAGAGCTCGAAGGCGCCCTCAATCGAATCGTCGCCTACGCCAGCATGGGCGCCATCCCGATCACGATCGAGCTCGCCCAGGCCGTCCTTTCGAACGTCCTCTACAACCCCAAGAAGCGCCAGGTCACGCCCGAACGTATCGCCCGAGCGGTGGCGGACTATTACGGCGTCCAGCTCGACGCGCTCAAGGGCCAGAAGCGCGACAAGGCTATCGTTGTGCCGCGCCAGATCGCGATGTTCCTGATGCGCGAGGAGACCGATGTCTCGCTGCTGCGCATCGGAGCAGAGTTGGGCGGCCGGGATCACTCCACGGTCCTGCACGCCTGCGACAAGATCAACCGCGAGATGGGCATCAATGACGAGTTGCGCCGCGAGCTTGCAGCCGTCCGGGAGCTCATCTACTCCGAATAGGGGCGGCAGTTCAGGCGGCCGATACCGATACCATTGTTGCCGGTTTGGACGATGGTTATTGCTCTAGGGTCTCGGGGTCGGTTGATAACCTAGCAACGTGGGTGGAGAAACCGGGGTGGGAGTGGAGAAAACCGCCTCCGCGGGGGATGAAGGCGTGATCCAATAGAGCCCTCGGGGGTACGGGATCGGCCGCGGGCCATTTCATCCACGGTGGGGCACCTGGCCCGTCCTCAATCCAGGGCAGGCCATCCACCGTAAACCGGCAGTCGTCCACGGTCCGAGTGAGCGTGATTGAACGTGGGGACCCACAGTCTCCACACCATTATGAAGATGATGACGGGATGAGAAGATAGATGGACAATCCACCAGTAACCCGTCGGGCCGCCCGTCGCCAACCAATCGGTAGTTCCGCCGTCTCGCCGACCTCAGGGGAGTGAAGCCGAAGTGAAACTCTCGGTCATGCAGGAGAACCTCGCACGAGGGCTCCAGGTCGTCAGTCGCGCAGTGTCCGCGAGGAGCACGCTGCCCGTCCTGAACAACGTCCTTCTCCGGACGGAGGACGGCGGTCTGAAACTGACCGCTACCAACCTCGAAATCGGGATCATCTACTGGGTGCCGGGCAAGATCGAGACAGCCGGCGCCATGACGGTGCCCGCCCGCCTATTGACGGACATCATCAACGGTTTGCCGGCGAACGAACGCGTGGATCTCGAGCAGCAGGCCCAGGAGACACTACATATCACAGCCGGGCGGTTCGAGACGCACGTAAAAGGCATCGACGCGGAGGAATTTCCCGCGATCCCTTCGGCGGGCGAGCGACCCACGACCCGCATTCCTCAGAACATCCTCCGTCACGCGCTCGAGGAAGTGACGTTCGCCGCGGCAACCGACGAGGCTCGACCGATCCTGACTGGCGTCCTGGCCAAGTTCGAGGGCAACCAGCTCACTCTTGCGGCGGCTGACAACTACCGGATCGCGGTCAAGACGATCCCCGTCCTCGACGCGGTCGAGGAGACGAGTGTCGTCGTGCCGGCCCGTTCGCTGCACGAGCTTTCGCGCGTTCTGGCGGACACCGACGACCCGATCGACCTCGTGCTCTCGCCCAGCCGAAACCAGATCCTCTTCCATCTCGAAGGCGTGGATCTCGTCAGCCGGCTCATCGATGGGCAGTTCCCCAACTACCAGCAGGTGATCCCGAAGAGTTACACGACCCGTGCGACCGTGGATCGCGACCAGCTTCTGAAGGCCGTCCGGCTCGCCAGCCTCATCGCCAGCTCCTCGGCCAACATCGTCAAACTCCATGTCGGCAAGGACACGGAGACCGGCGTGACCGTCAGCGCCGCCGCCGACGTGGGCGACAACAAGAGCGACGTCGAGGCCCAGGTCGAGGGCGACGGCACCACCATCGCCTTCAATGCCAGGTACTTGATCGACGTTCTCGCCAACGTGGGCGCGGACCAATTCTCGATCGAACTGAACGGTCCCCTTTCGCCCGGCGTCTTCCGGCCGGTCGAGGATGGGCAATACGTCCACGTGGTCATGCCGGTCAAAACGACCTCGTAGGAGCAGCCAATTCCGGTCGATCGTCCAGTCGGCTCACGGTCGCGCCCACCGACGCTTCTTCGATCTCTGTCTATTCGGAATCTCCGGGGCTACGGCTCGCTGGACCTCGATTTCGGTCCCGGGCCGCAGCTCGTCTGGGGACCTAATGCCGCCGGCAAGACGACACTGCTCGAGGCGATCGTCCTGCTTGCGCTTGGGCGGTCCCACCGGACCACGACCGACGCCGAGCTGATCCGCTGGGGCGCGGATTTTCTCCGGGTCCTGGGAGCCGTGGGAGCGGCCGGCGCGGGTGGAGTCGTGCCGGATCGCATGATCGCGCCGCTCAGCCCGACTCTCGCCGAGGGGGTGACGCTCGGCTTAACTCTCGCGTCCGGTGGCGGTCGCAAACGCATTGCTGTGAACGGGGTTCCCCGCCGATCGGCGACGCTCTCGGAGCACCTGCGGGTTGTGCTGTTCGCGCCCGAGGAGATGTTGCTGGTCGTCGGCCCGCCGGCGCTCCGTCGCGCGGCCCTGGACACCCTCACGGCTCCCCACGACCCGACCTACCAATCGAACCAGGCCACCTACGGTCATGCCCTGCAGCAACGCAACAGCCTCCTACGGGCCATCCGTGAGGGCGAGGCGGATCGAAGCCAGCTGCGCTACTGGGACGAGCCCCTGCTCGTGTCTGGAGCGGCTCTGGTGGCCGCCCGCCTGTCGCTGCTGGAGCTGCTCGCCGACCCACTGGCCGAGGCTCACGGCGAGATCGCGCCCAGCGAAGGACGGCTAACTGTGACCTACGCGACGAACGCGCCGGCGCTCCCCGGGGAGTTGGCGCGGGACGCGCTCGCCCGGCGCCTGGTCGAGACCGCGGAGAAGGAAGTCTGGAACGGCTCGACGTTGATCGGGCCGCACCGCGACGACCTGTCTTTCGCGCTGGACGGCCGCGAGCTCACGACCTTCGCCTCTCGCGGCCAGCAACGCACCGCCATCCTCGCCCTCAAGCTGGCCGAACTCGACCTACTCTCCTCACTCGACGGCAGGCCGCCGCTGCTGCTGCTCGACGACGTCTTCAGCGAGCTGGATCCGGTCAGGCGAGGCCACCTGGTGCGCCGAATCGCAGAGTTGCCACAGGCATTCATTACCACTACCGCTCCCGACGACATCGACCCGGAGTTGCGGCGCCAGGCTCGGGCGTGGCACGTCGTGCCGGGTAAGGATGGCGAGAACGGCGCGCACGTCGAGGAAGGCGAGGAATGAGCGACGACGAGCGTCCCGACGGCCGGCGCCCGGACGACCGGCGCGGCGGGCAACCGGAACCCGGATCGCGTCGTCACGGCGACCCAGACGAGCGCGGCCGCCGGCGGCCGATGGAGAAGTTGGGCGAGCTGCTGCCCAAAACGGCGCGCCGCCTGGGCCTCGACGAGCCGCTTGAGCTGGCCGCTGCGATGACCGCCTGGCACCGCATCGTCGACCAGCGGGTGCCGGAGGCGAGCGGCGCCTGCCGCCTGACATCGCTCGAGAAGGGCGTGGCAATCGTCGAGACGAACGCTGCCATCGTGGCCCAGGAGATCCGACTTCGCTCGCCGGAACTCCTCGCTGCACTCCGCTCGGAAGTCCCCATCCCGATCCGCCAACTTCGCGTCACTCTACGCCACGTATAATCGCGACCGCCAAGACGACCATCCGTCAACCAACCCAGACGCTGGGTATCGCCAATGACCGTCCGCCTCCAAATGAAGCTCGGCGTGGTAGCCGACGCGCAGCGACTACCTGACTCGCCCGACACGGTCCTCGTGGTCGAACCGAGCGTCGGGTCAACGGCGCGCACCAAGGGCAACCTGTATCTCCTGGTCACCGCGTCCGGGGGACGGCGGCTTCGCGACGCCACCCGCATGGTCGCCGAGCGGATTCGGGACGAGTATTACTACGACGAGTCGGCCGGGATCTCCGTGTGCCTGCAGAAGGCGATCAGATCCGCGAACAAGCGCCTCCTGCACTCCAACGACCGGCTCGTGTCTCGTCAGGGCGAGCCGGGCCCGATCGGCCTCGCGGTCGCCGTGGTTCGGGGCAACGAGCTCTACGTGGCGACCCTCGGACCCGCCGAGGCCTACCTGGTACGCCAGGCGCGGCTACTGACTCTGCCTGAAGTGGACCCGAACAGCGGCCTGCCGGCCCAGGATGTCGCCGACACCGAGGTCTGGCATGGCGAGATAGTCGTGGGCGACTGCCTGGCGCTCGTCACGCCGAACGTCACGCGACGCCTGGGCCTGTCGCCGATCCAGGACGCCCTCGTCCAGCTCCACCCGCAATCCGCGATCGAGCAGATCCACCGCCAGCTGACAGGCGGCGGTATCGGCGTTACCGGCGGCGACGGCATGATCGCCATCGAGGCGAGCGAGGTAGGGGCCACGGTCAAGACACAGCCGCTCAAGCCGGTCTGGCCAAGCGACCCACTCGCCGGAACTCCCGATCGCTCCCCGATCCCACTCGCGGACCAGGTGAGCGACGGCGTCGCCGCGGTCCAGAGCGGGGCGAGGCACGCCAGCGAGACTGCGGACGGCATGGTCCGTGGGGCCGTCTACGGCCTCCTCGACCGGATGCCGCGACGTCCGGCGCCGCGCTCCCGAATCAAGTCCGTCACGCTCGAGCGCGAGCGCCAGCGGAGCATGGCGACGGCGATCCTCGGGATGCTAGTGATCCTGGTGCTGGTCGTTGCGAGCGCCTGGGTCTTCGCCGGTCACAACGCCGGCGACCAGATCGATACGCATCAGAAGGCCCAGCAGGCCTACGCACAAATCGGCCAGGACCTCGACTCCGTCTTCGGCAACGGTGGGGACCTGCTCAAGAGCGACCCGAACAGGGCCGCCGGCTTTCTGACGGACGCGTACAAGCAGATCCAGATTGCCCGGGACAACAACTACCCGGAAGCCGATCTGGCGGCCTACAGCAGCCGGGTCGTGGCCGGCCTCAACCGCTACTACGACGTCACTTTCCTCAGCCCCCAGACCGTCGCCTCGTTTGGATCCGATGACCTCGAGGATGTGGTTCTGGGGCCCGACGGCGCGGCCTACGTCCTCGACAAAACGGCCAATACCGTCTATCGAGTCGATCTGTCCACGGGCGTCAAGACGACCGCCGCTTTCAAAGGGGAACAGGATGAGTTGCGCACCGGAACAGTAGGCGCGCCGCAGCTGCTCTCGGTGGGCGGGCAGGATGTGGTCATCCTCGACGACAAGAATGCCCTGTGGCGCTGGCGAAACGAGTCGAGCACTCTCGTCAAGCTGAGCGTCCCGGATGCCTCGACCTGGGGCGCCGGGGTTCGCGGTTTGGGGACGTTCACGTCGGACGCGGAACGGGGCCAATACTACCTGTATGTCGTGGTTCCGAGCGCCCAGGAGATCCTGAAGTACACGGAATCGACCGATGGCAGCATCTATCCCGTCAGCTCGAGAACCAACTGGCTGAGCCTAACGCAGGATGTCTCGAGCGTGGAGGACATGTTTATCGACGGCAGCATCTACCTGGTCCAGAAGGGCACCGTTTCGCGGTACGACAATCAGACGCAGACCCGCGGTTGGTCCGCCAAGCCGCCTGGCGACACGATCCTTCGGCCCGGCAATCCGGCCTATACCCACATAGCGGCAGACAACTCCGCCCAGGATGCGGGCGACCTGTACGCCTACGATGGCCTTAACCGGCGCATCGTCGTCATCGCCAAGAGCGACGGCTCGTTCGTTGGCCAGTACATGGTCCAGACCGGGTCGCAGCGGCTGACGGCACTCAAGTCGCTGTTCGTCCTCAGCACGCCGAACGGAGCCTCGCGGATCTACTGGGTCGAGAGCGGGGACCTGATGAGCGCGCCTATCACGACGGCCGTGACCCCGGCGAGTCCGGGACCGTCGGTCTCGGGGGCCTCCGGATCGATCAAGCCGTCAGCCAAGGCGTCGGTCAAGGCGTCGGCCAAGCCCTAGACCGCCACCCGGCCCGAACGGCTCCTCGGGGGCGATCCGAAACTGGGCGTGGGATAATCCCTCCATGGCCGAGCCGCTGATCGAGGTCGTTGTCGAGAGCGTCCGCGTTCATATGCTCTCGAGCCAGCACGTCGTTCTCCTGCGGGAGACCCAGCGCGAGCGCTATCTGCCGATCTGGATCGGTCCCTGGGAAGCCAACGCGATCGCCACACGGCTTCAGGGCGTCACGCCGGAGCGCCCCCTGACCCACGATCTCTTCGCCAATGCGCTGGGCCAACTGGGCGTGACGGTCCGGCGGGTCATCGTGTCCGATCTTACCGAGGAGACCTATCACGCTACGCTCGAACTCGAGCTGGGCGGCCAGACATTCGAGATCGACGCGAGGCCGTCGGACGCGCTGGCACTGGCGGTTCGGGCAGGCGTGCGGATCTTCGCGTCGACGGCAGTCATGGATCGCGCCGGCGTAGAGCCCGAAGTCCGAGAAGACGAGAAGCTCGAAGTCTTCCGCGAGTTCATCAACTCGCTCGACGTGAACCTCGAGGAGGGCCACGGGGACAGCCCGGGCCCCCTGGAGTAAGGAGCGAAGTTCGCCCCGAGGCAGTTCGCCCGGTCTCAGCCGAGGATCGGTTCGCCCCGACGCATCGCCTTGCCGCGGCTCACCCACAGATGGAGACGCAACGACCAGAAGTCCCGCACCGCGCGGAACACGACCTTCGGCTTGGCTCCCGTCGGCGACCCGGCCGTTCTCGCGTAGTGGGCCACGCCCACCTGGCCGATGCGACGCCCTTCGAAGCGAAGCTTGATCAGCAGCTCGGCCGTGAAGAAAGCGCCGCCCGACTCGACCCGGATCGGCTCCAGCGCCTGGCGCTTGAAGAGCTTGCAGGCGCAGTCGATGTCGCGTACTCGAACTCCGAAGAAGACCCTGTTCGATAAACGGTAGATCCGGGCATACCAGCGGCGAATCGGGGGGTCGGCGCGCTTGAGGCGGTAGCCGACAACCACGTCGGGGGAATCGTCGGCGGCGATCCGCGCCGTGAGCAGGCCCAGATCGACCACCTTGAACTGGCGGTCTCCGTCGATGAAGGCGATCAGGTCGTAGCGGGCAGCCCGGAAGCCCGACCGAAGTGCCGCCCCGTAGCCCAGATTGACAGGGTGGTGAACCACCCGGAACAGGTCCGGATGGCGGGCGGCCAGCTCGTCCGCTATCGCAGGCGTGCGGTCCTTCGAGCCATCGTCGACGGCGATTATCTCGAACTTTGCCGCCAGTCCCGGTAGCACCGCGAGCGCCTCATCGACGAGGCCCTCGAGGTTTGCCTCCTCGTTGTGGGCTGGAAAGAAGAAAGAAAGCTCCGGGACCCGTACAGGAGAAGTCCCGGAGCCGGAAGCCGTGGTTTCGACGCCGTCTTGTGCGCTCACTGGGTTCCCTTTGTTGCGGTGACCTGCTTGATCGTTGACCCATCGGGCAGCTTGAAATCTTCCATCTCAAACATCTTGCTCAGGGCGTCCATGCCGTCCGGTCCCACACCGAGCCTGTCCACGAAGACGGGCCGGTCTCCCAGGTACATTCTGATCACGTCCGGGACTTCGCCAAGGTTCTCGTCCAGGCGCGTACTGTCGTCCACGACGAGGACGTCCGGCCGGAGGCCCTCGACCTTCTGACCGTACCAGAGAGTGGTCGAGATGCTCCACCAGCTGACGACCACGGAGTCGGCAGGCAGACCGCCGAGCTCCGGCGACGCCAGGATCCCGTGCAGCCATGTGGCGTCGCCGGTCTGGTTGGCCTGGCTGACGCCTTCGGGATGCTGGGCGCTGGCCGGGAACTGGCGTTCCGGGACCACGCCGACGGCCGGGACGAGCAGGAGCACGGCCAGCAGAGGCGCTCGAATTGCGCGCCGGCGCCAGTCCTCGTCCCGATTGCTCTCGGAGACGGTCCACCCGCCGGCCACCTTGCGAGCCAGCGCGGATGCCGCGGCTTCGACGATCGACCAGGCGCGGAGCGTCGTGAGCTCGGCCGCGGCGATGGCGATCCACGTATACGCCGCCATCAGCGGTACCAGGTAGTAACGGTCTTTGTCGGCAGTGGTGTAGGAAGCCAGGAACCAGCACGTGGCGAGCGCCGAGAGCCCGCTGAGGAGTGCATACCGGGGCCGCCGGACGATGGTCACGATCAGGCCGGCGAAAGCGACGTAGGTGAATGGCCCGAGCCACCCGGAAAGCTTGCCGATCACCTCTGCGGCTTTCGTGCCCAGGTTGCCGAACGGGTCGACGAGGGTCCCTCCGAACTGGGCGCCCGAGATCACCTGCAGGAAGCCCACCGGCGTGTCCGGGCGGCCGTACACGATGGGGGCGTGCATCGCGGCACGAATGGGCAGCTCGAGGTAGAAGCCGACGGTCGTGATGGCGAAGGCGCCGGCGCAAAAGGCCGCGATCCGCCCTCGGGCCAGGATGCCCGGCTCGACCGACAGGACGAAGAGTCCGATCGCGGGCGCCAGCAACAGCACCAGCGAATGGTTGGTCCAGGCGACGCCGTAAGTGGCCGCGGCGGCGATCAGCCAGCGATCGCCTCGGCCCGGGTTCTCCGCGTCTCCGAAACGGCGGTGCCTCTCCCACACGAGCAGCATTGCGAAGATGAACGCGACGAGGGCGAGGTGGAGCATGTCCGGGTTCGCGTGCGTGGAGAAGCGCCAAAAGAGCGCGGTCCAGGCGAGCAGCAGTCCGGCCGCGACGGCGATCCACCGCAGGCCGGTCAGAACCTGGACGGTCGCGATCGTGCCCGCGACTGCGAAAGATGCGATAAGCGCTTGCAGGAGGTTCATTCGGTAGGCAGGGTCGCCGAAAGGCTGCAGCACGATGGATGCGAGCCAGCCGAGAACGAGATAGCTCGCGTAGCCGGTGGGGTGGGCAGTGCCCAGGAGGGGCGCGACCGTCTGGAACTCGGCGGTGTCCCAATTCGAAACGCCCGGCATGACCGTTGGCAGGATCAGGCTGAAGGCAACCGCCGCGCCGAACAAGGGGGCCAGCGCCGCGGCGACCAGGCGAGGGTCGGTGAGCCATGCCGCCACGGTGCCGAGGCGCCTGGAGTCACCAGCCAAGCGCGACTCCCCAGATCACGCCCCACAAGTTGACGGCGATGGACATGGCTACCAGCACCGCGAGAATCGGCCACCAGCGACCGAGTCGACTCGCGCCAAGCGCCACCAGAATCAGCGCGAACGGGGCGAAGTCGTTGCTGAAGCGGTAGCCGAACTGGACCCAGCCCTGACTGAAATGCATCAGGTTCACGAACGCGATCGCTACGACCGCGATCGCGGCGCCGGCCGTCGCCCGGTCGAGCTGGCGCAAGCGCGCCGGAACGAAGGCAACCGCGGCGAGCAGGTATGCGGGACTCGTCAGAAGAACGCTCATGCCCAACGCGCTGGGGAGGGCGATCGGGCAAGCGAGACTGAAGAGGCCTCGAGCCTGGTGGGCTGTGCAGACCGCGGCGCCCTCATTTGGAAGTTGCGTTGGGAATAGCGTCGGCATCCCGAACAGGAAGATGCCGATGTTGTGAGGTATGTAGCCCAGGTCTTCGATCGAGAAGTGCGGGTTGTAGTCGAGCCCGAACGACGTGCCGTAACCGAGCTCCTGGTGGTACAGGTAGTCGTACGCGGGGTTGAATAGGTGACCGGTACTCGCGAACGTGTAGACCAGCAGCGCCACGAGCGGAATGGCCGCCCCGGCGCCGGCGAGCAAGCCGCGACGAAGCCAGCTCCCGCCACCGCCAACGAGGAAGAAGAACGGAATCCCGAAGAGGATCGTCAGACGTGCCGTGACGGCCAGGCCGAAAAGGAGTCCAGCCGCGACCTGGCGCGATTCGGGCTGGGCCAGCATCTCCCCGAAAGCGGCGAGAGCGCCGTCGATCTTGCCGGGCGAACGCAGCAACAGCACGAGGAGGGCGGCCACCGCGCCGAACGCCAGGACGTTCGCCGCCAACAGAATCGAACCGGAATGGGCCCCGGCTACGAGCATCGCCGGGAAGACGACCCCGAGGACTCCCAGCACGGTCAGCGGGGCCAGGACTGCGAGCCGCCCCGCCACGAGGACCGCGAGCCCGGCCAGCAGGACGATTAGCACGGCACCCAGTGCGACCAGCGCCGCCGTCGCGCCGGGGCCCGTGCCCGCCACGGCGAAGAAGAGCCCGCCGACGAAGCCAAGCAGCGCGAGCACCAGGAGTGACGATGGGTGGGGCCACTCGACGTGCCGCACCGCGGCCACGCCCTGGGATAGACGCCGCGGTTCCGTGGCGTCTGCATCCGCCGAGAGCGCCAGTCCGACCGCAAGCAGAAGACAACCTACCGCAACCACGTGGGCGAAGAACCACGTCGTGCCCAGTTCGCTGGAATACCAGAGCACGGTGCCGAGACCGAGGAATAGCGCCGTCAAGCCGCGGATAGCCTGACGGATCGGCAGGAAGCCCAGCATCCAGTAGGCGATGGCGACGTCGATCGCGCCGAAGATCGTCGCCAGCAGCTGCTGGTTCGTCGCCGCGCCCCAGATCGATACGAAGGGCAGCAGAACCACAGCCGGGAAGGGCGGGAACGGGATGATGCCCTGGCCGGTGCTCTGGCCCGCCGCGTTCAGGATGGGCATCGTGTCCTGGTAGTCCGGCAGCGGGATCGAAGTGTGGCCGTCGAGCCACGCCTGCGCCTGCGTCACGAAGTGGACGTAGTAGTTCCGCCGGTCTGGATTCGTCAGGATGTACGCCACGAGGCAGAGGGCCATCAACGCCAGGCACCACTGCAGCGGGCCGATCGTCAGCTCCGCTCCTTCCGGGGCGGCGGCGGATAGACTCTTCGAGGCGCTCCGTTTCCCGTTGTGGAGCCCGTCGACGTCCCCGCCGGAAACGCCGTCTCGCGGTTCTCCCTGGGGTATACTCCGCTCCACCTCAGCCCTCGTCCAGGAGGCCGTTTCGGTTGGCAGGCCCGAGCACAGGAAAGGCCGGCCCGCGAGGGCGCACGGCGGCGGGAACGAGCGGTTCCGCCACGTTGGTTTCCACGTTCGTCGTTCTCCTCGCGTTGGGCCTCGCCCTTCGTCTCATCATCGCATACGTACTTCTCCCGGGCTCGGGCTTCAAGTCCGATCTCGGGTCCTTCCAGTACTGGGCGAACTCCATCGCGGCCCAGGGGACTGTCGGCTACTACAGCAACGGGGGCTTCCTCGACTACCCTCCCGTCTACCCGCTGCTGCTCGATCTGCTCGGCCACTTCGTAGCGGTCGCGGACGGTCTCCTGAGGGGACTGCCTCTCATCGGGAGCCTCGTCCCGGCAGGTGACGGAGTTGGCGAGACCGTCAAGCTGATCCCGATCGTGTCGGACGCGTTGCTGGCGATCGTCGTCCGGCAGATGGCTCAGGAGTTGGGGGCGTCCAAGCGCCGGGCCACCATCGCCGCCGCGGTGATAGTCCTCAACCCCGTGACGTGGTTCAACAGCGCGATCTGGGGTCAAGCGGACGCCGTCGGCGCCGTCATCATGCTGCTGAGCCTGAGAGAGCTGATCAAGGACCGCCGCGAGTCGTCGGCAGCGCTGGCCGTGCTGGCCACGTTGACCAAGATCCAGCTCGGCATCGTGGGCTTCCTGGTCGTCTTCGTGATCGTGCGCCGCTCGGCCGTGCCGCGATCCGGCGCCGCCGATCCGATGCGGATCCTGACCTCGGGGGCCGCGGGACTGGTCAGCGCGGCTGTCGTCTGCCTGCCCTTCACCGGGTTCGACTTCGCGGGACTGGGGCAGCGGCTCGGCTCCGCCCCTGGCCTGCTCACCGTCGGTGCGGGCCTGATTGCCGGGTTAGGCGTGTTCGTCCTCGCCGGACGCCTCATGACCGAGCCCGAGCCCGAGCCCGAGCCCGAGCCCGAGCGAGAGGGCAGCGAAGACGCGGAAACCGGAGTCCGGTCCAGTGCCCTGTCCGCGGGCCGGATGGCGGTGGCGCTCGTGCTTGGAGCGGTCAGCGCCATCGTCTTCGCCGGCATGGTTTTCGACTCCATCGCCAGCCACATCGTCAACACTTTTGGCGAATACCCGTACCTGACCCTGAACGCGTACAACCCGTGGGTGCTGGCCGCGACCGCGACGGGCGAGTCCATGTCGCGGACACTCTCCTGGATCCACGATGCAGCCTGGGTGGATTCGGGCGGCAGTGGCCCCGGCTACCTGATCGGGTTCTCGACGGCGGGCAAGACAGTAGCGCTCGCCGCGGTCGCCCTGCTGGCCGTCGGTGCGATCGTGGCCTGGAACTGGGCCAAGGCTTTCCGGACCGAAGCCGTGGCCGAAGTCGTGGCCGAAGTCGAGCCGGGTGAGCCGGATGCCGCTTCGGCGGCCCTCGCGTCGGCGTTGGATGCCGCCGCCTCCTCGGGCTCCGACTCCCCCGCCGCCGCCGCCCCCGACTCGACCGGCCCGAGCTTCAGCGACGCGGCGCTTGCCGTCTGGCGGAGCGAATTCCGAGCCTTGGCCGTCGGCTGCGGCGTGGTCGCCGTCGGGCTCGGGGTGCTGGTCGTGGCCCAGTTCTTCGGACCACTTTCGGCGGCATTCGTGGGCGATGCAGCTCTTCTCGCGGTCCTGGTCGGGGTCAGCCTCTGGGCGGCCTGGCGCGACGATCCTCGTTCGCTGGTCGTGGCCCTGGCGATACTCGCCATTGCGTTCTTCGCGATCCCCACCCGCTCGCACGAGCGCTACCTGTTCCCGTTCTTCGGAGTCGGCGCGCTCCTGCTGGCCGTCTCGTGGCGCTGGCGCGCCGCCTACGTGGTCCTCGCGGTCGCAAACGTGGCCAACTTGCTAGCCGTCCTGGTGCAGTACGGCGGCATCCCGGATTACTCGGCCACCTGGGCTACCCAGAACGCGGGCGCTACCGCCGGGAGCAAGGAGCTGGCAGGTCTGCTCATCGGCTGGGGCAGCTTCCTGGAGACGGCGACCTGGTTCGGCGGAATCATCTGGCCGATCGCCCTCGCCGGCCTGACGGTGGGCCTCGTGCTCGTCTGGTCGCTTCTCCAGCTCCGCGGCCGGGCGGTCGATACGCTGGCCGAGGAGGCCCTCGCGGCCGGGCTCGAACCCGACGCCGACGCCACCGCCGACGCCAACGCCGAAGCCGAAGCGCTGACCGAGTCTGCCTACGACTTCGATGCCCCCGAGGACGCCGCGGCGATGGCAGAGTCGGGCGAGCAGCCGGCGCTCGTGCCCCATCAGGTGATGAGGCTATGGCGCCGCATCTACCGGCGTCCCGCGTTGCCGGATCGATCCGCCGCTCTGAATACGGAGCCGCGGGGCCGACTCGACAAGCTCGACCTCTGGCTCGTGGCCCTTCTCATAGTGGCCACGTTGACGATGCGTGTGTATCGGCTCGGGGAGCCGCTCCAGATGCACTTCGACGAGGTCTACCACGCCCGAACCGCCACCGAGTTCCTGCAGGACTGGCGATACGACATCCCCCATTCCATCTACGAGTGGACCCATCCCGACTTTGCCAAATACGCGATCGCTGGCGGGCTCATCCTGTTCGACGACCACAAGGTCACGGCCACGAGCGACCTGGGCGTCGGCGTCAAAGATGCCGTCGTGCAACCGAGGATCGTCCCCGGCGGTGCCGGCTACCCGACCAACCTCGGCACTTCGGCCGTTGCCCTTTCCAACGCTGATGCGAGGCTGGGCGACCGGCTGTACGTAGCCGCGAGCGATGGGGTCAGGGTCTACGACCTCGAGACCAGGGCTCTCGTCACGACCTTCCAGATCGGCGGCGCATCGGCCGTCGCACTGGACGCCAATCAGACCCTGTACGTGGGCACGGCAGACGGGCGCATCTTCCGGCTCGATACGGTGTCGCTCGACGAGGTTCGGCTGGGGCTGATAAGCGCTCCGACCGCGCCGGTGGAACTGACCGTCCAGACGGGCTTCCCGATCGTCAAGCTCAACGCCGGAGTTCTCTCGACGGTCCTGGCCGTGGCGGGCAACGGCGACATCGTGTCCATCGATACGACCTTGAGCGGCGGCGCGATCGTCGGCCGAGGTAACGTCCCGGGCGCCGCCGACTTCGCCGCCCTCGACTCCAAGCCCACCGTCCTGGTGTTCACCCCAACCTCCGGCGCGACTTCGTCGCCGACCTCCGGCGCGAGCCCGACGCCCAGTCCCGTCCAAGCGGAGGCGAGCGCGCTCGCCAAAGCGCTGTTGGCCGACCCCGCCCAGGCCAAAGCGCTGTTGGCCGACCCGTCCGTCGTCCTGTCCGCGCTCGAAGCCTCGGCCAGCTCCGAGCTGGAAAAGCCACTGAACCTGTTGCCGCTGAATGCCGACGCCGTGGCCTCGGTGCAGAAGCTGATCGACCAGGGTGAGCTGCCGGGCATCTCGCTCTCGATAGGCACGCCGCAGGTCGTGGTCGCGTACCGCGATGGCGTCGGCCTGATGGACGCTCGGCATGTCCGCGTGGAGTCGACGGTCCCCACAGATCAGCCTGCTACCTCCATCGCTCTTCGGCCGAACGATCCTGCGGGCGCCGAGAACTCTTACGTCACGGCCGGCGCCTCGATCGTGGACTTCAGGATTTCCTCCGAGAAGGGCACGATCGAACTCGGCCCCGACCAGCATCTGAAGAACATGCCAGCCCTCGTCACGCAGGTCATCTTCGACGATGCGACGCGGATCGCGCAGGCGCTCGGCAAGACGCCCGACGGCACCGGCTGGGCTGTATATGCGATTGAAACCAACGGCGACGCCGTTTTCTCCGACGCCAGGCTGCCATTCCAACCGGTGGCGCTCGGGGCCGACGTGACTCCGCAGATGCCGAACGTCGACCGCGAGCAGCTGCTGGCCATCTCGGCCGACGGCAGTGTGGCTACGGTGGACATCGGCCAGTTCGCCTTCGCCTGGCGGATCGTCGGCGTCTTGTTCGGCGTCCTGATGGCGGCCTGCCTCTTCCTCCTGGCGCGGCTCCTCTTCCGCAGGCGTTCGGTCGGCGTGCTCGTCGCTCTCTTCTCCGCCGTCGACGGCATGTTATTCGTTCAGTCGCGGATCGCCATGAACGACGCGTACGTGGGCGGCTTCCTGTTGCTCGCCTATCTGCTCTTCGCGGCGCTGTGGCTCGGGGTCTGGAAGCGCCGCCTGGCGTTCTGGGTGGGGATGCCGATCATCGGCGTCGTTCTGGGTCTGGCGCTGGCTTCCAAGTGGGTCGCGCTCTATGCCATGGCCAGCATCGGCATCCTGATCCTGATCCGGTCGGCCCTCGGCAGACTCCTCACCATCCTCGGGCTCGCGGCCGGAACGGGCGTCTTGGGTTGGATGGCCATCGCCGAGATGAAACCCGCAGACGGCACGGGCAGCCTTCCGGCCATGATCCTTCTGGCGCTCGTGGCGGCCGGAGTCGCCTGGTGGGGGATCTCGTGGGCCCTCCGAGCCCGTACGACTCCGGATCGGGTTCTGATCGGAGTCACTACAGGGGTGGTCGCGGCGGCCATTCTGGGTCTGTCTCTGCTGTTCCTGCCCCAACCGATCCAGTTCGGCGCGCCCAACTACACCTTCTTCCTCATCATGCTCGCGGTCACCTCGATGGCCGCCGCGGCGAATGCCTATCACCCGGTCGCATGGGCCAAAGAGGAGTTCTGGTTCGCAACCGCCGGACCGATCGTGGTGGGCGCAGCCGTGGCCCTTCTCGGTGGGCTGATCGGCAGCAAGACGCTTACAGACCTCCTTCCATGGATCTCGGTGCTCACTCCGATCGGAGTCATTACCGGCGATCATTTGGTGCGAATCGGCGCGGAAGGCGTCGGCCTCGGCTTGGCCGCCGGCGTCGCTTTCTGGCTCGGCGGGCAATTTGGGTTCGGGCCGCTGGCTCGGCCGGCCGTCGTAGCCCTGGAAGCGTCCGGGGAGCCGGTAGACGAGTCGGCTCCGGAGCCGGCGTCGCCCGCGCCGCAAGGCTGGCTGCGCCTCGGTTCGGGCTGGGGGATGCCGGCCGTATGGATGGTCGCCAGCCTGCTCGTGCTTCCCATCGTGGTCTACGTCGGGTCGTATGTCCCGTGGTCCATGCCGTGGCAGGCGCAAACCGAGACCGCTTCGGTCGCGTATCAGGCCTTCGGTCTGCCCGTCCTGTGGTGCCCCGATCCGGACGTGAACGGCAACTGCGTGAACGGCGACGGCTGGCCGAACGGGCACACCGGCAAGACGTTCTTCCAGCAGACCGTAGAGATGTACAACTACCACAACGACCTGCGGTCCGGCCACCCTGCTTCCTCGCCGTGGTGGGCCTGGCCGATGGATCTCAAGCCGGTCTGGTTCGAGAACGCGAACTACGCCGACTCGACCGCCACGAATATCTACGATGGCGGCAACCCGATCCTGTGGTGGGTCGCCATTCTGGCCATGGGCTTCATCTGCTGGCAGGCGTTCAAGCGGCGGAGCCTCGGCCTGACGCTCATAACCGTGGCTTTCTTCTGGCAGTGGCTGTCCTGGTCGCGGATCGATCGCGCCGCGTTCCAGTACCACTTCTATACGGCCCTGCCGTTCTTCTTGTTAGCCCTCGCGTACTTCATGGCCGAGGTCTGGCACGGGCCGTCGCGCCGGACATGGCTCCTGGCGCGCGTCGCGGCGGTGCTCGCATTGATGTTCCCGGCGGCGGTGTGGCTCCTCAAGGAGCCTGTCTGCGGCCTGGCTCGCGTCCAGCTGAGCGACTTCTACAGCAACACCTCCTGCGGGGCGACGTCGGGAGATCTGCGGGTGGAAACCCGGATCTTCATGATCGTGGCGATTCTCGTCGTTGCCCTGGTGGCGCTCGCCGCGGTGCTGCTGCGCCTGGAACGGCGCCAGAACCAGGGTCACGGGGAACGAGGCTGGATAGTGCAGCTCATGGTGCCCGTGGTCGTCGCCGGCGTGCTGCTCTTCTGGGTCGGCCAGAACGGGCCGCGAGACCTCCTCTTCGAGGTTCCGGTTCCTTCGGACCTGGTCGTGCTCCTGCTTCTGCCGTTCCTGGCCGTGCTGGCGTTCATCGCCCTCACGGCGGTCGACCCGCGCAGGTTCGTGCTCGGTTTCTGCTCGGTCGCGGTGCTGGCATTCATCGCCTTGTACCCGAACCTTTCGGCGCTGCCCATGCCGGACACCATCGTCAGCGTCTACCAGGGGCTGCTACCGACCTGGCTCTACGGCTTCGAGTTCTCCGTGAATCAGCAGGTGTCGACGCCCGTGGGTCTCGTCAGCGCCAACTCGCTGGTCCTGGTTGCGGCGACTCTGTTCGTAGCCGGCGTGGTTGCCTATCTGGCCTGGCGGCAGCGAGTCGGATACGGACCGAAACCGGCCGCCTCCGGCGCGTCGACCGAAGACGGAGACGCAGGCGACGAGGGCCCGTCGGCGCCAGCCGACCCGTCTGCCCCGGCCGGCCCGTCTGCCCCGGCGGTGGACTCGGCCGTACCGGTGGACTCGGCCGCGCCAAAGGACTGACGGTGCACCGGTTCCCCGGCGCCGATCCGGTCTAGCGAACCTCGGGCTTAGCCTCGCCCAGGACAGGATGCGGCGGTGGCGGCACCTGGGCGGCGAACCCCGGCGGAAGCTGGTTTTGCGCGGCGAGCCTTCGGATGACGAAGCCGTAGTAGGCCTCGACCCGTGCCGTGACCTGCTCCCAGCTGAACTGCTGGACTCGCTCCAGGCCGCTGGCCGCCATCCGGGCCCGCAATTGCGGATCGTCGAGCAGCGTGGAGATGGCTACGGCCAGCGCCTTGCGATCTCCGGGCGGCACGAGGAGGGCCTGCCGGTCGCGCTGGACCACGCCCTTGTAGCCGTGGATGTCGCTGCAGACGATGGGCGCGCCCGCCGCCATGGCCTCCAGCAGGATGATCCCGAAGGACTCGCGTCCGGTCGCGGGCGAGACGAAGATGTCCGCGGTCCGGAATAGCTGGGTCTTCTCCGCCTCGCTCACCCGGCCCAGGAACTCGACGTTCTGGAGGCCGCGCGTCATGACGTAGCGGCGCAACTCGCGCTCCTGGGGGCCCGATCCGACGACCAGCAGCCGGCATTCCGCGCCGTCCTTGCGAAGCACGCGGAAGGCCTTGAGGAGGTAGATAAGGCCTTTGCGGTCTTCGAACCGGCCGACGAAAAGGATGTTGGGCGTGCCGTCCTGCCACCGCGCGATCGGCACCGCACGCCTGTAGTGGGCGACGTCCACGCCGTTCGGGATGACCTTGTAGTCGCCGGGGAAGAAACGGTCGATGAAGTGGCGGGCCGCCGCGCTCACGGCGATGCGGCCGTGCAGGCGGGCGGCGTAGCCCTTGAGCAGCTTGCTGCCCAGCTCCATCGCCGGCGAGAAGCCCGCATAAGCGTGGAAAGTGGCCACGTTGACGCTCGTGGACTCCCGGAGAGTGACCAGCGACAGGAACGGCACGAACGGCTCGTGGAAGTGAAGCAGGTCGAACTGCTCGCGTTCGAGCACGTTCCGAACCTGTGAGATGTAGCGTGGCGAGACCGTCACGGTGCCGACCGAACCGTTGCTCGGCACGCTCAGCCCCTTGCCGATCCTGATGACGTCGCCCTCGGACGAGCGTTGCAGACCGTGGCTGCTCGTGATTATTCGGACGTCGTGGCCGCGGAGCCGGAGGTTCTCGTAGAGGAATCGAACATGCTGGTTCACGCCACCCGGCAATGGGTAGACATAGGGCGTGACGAGTCCGATCTTCACGCGGGCGGCTCCTCCGCCTCTTGCCTCTCCGCCGCCACGGCCATGCGCCTGGCCCGCTGCCCGCGCAGACCGGCAAGCAGCGAGCGGCTCTCTCGCCCCTTGCGGCCGCCGGGGCCGGCAGAGCCGTCCGAGCCGTAGGCGCTGTGAGCGGTCGGATCGCCGTCGCGACTCTGACGCTCGGCCCGGTAGCAGGCCTCGCGCTCACGCTGGAGCTCGAGCTGCTCGCACGGCACCCCGAGGTCGCGCGAAGTACCGTCGCGCAGGAAGTTGCGGCGGCCCCAGCGGGATATGTCGCGGCTGTACTTGCGGACCTGGCGGGTGTAGATCAGCGCCTCCCGCACGAAGCCCCAGTCGACGCAGGTGCCGGTGGTGGTCCTGGCGAGGATGGCCTGCCGGTAGTCTTCCGCGGTCGAGCCGGCAAAGATCGTTCGTCCGTCGCCGATCGTGTCGAGGGTATGCCCGTCGCTGTTGCCGACGAGCGGCAGGCCCAGCTCCGCGGCCAGTCTGGCGGTCGCCGCACGTCCGTATCGGCCCGCCGTCGAAGGATTGAAGCCCTCGAGAGCGTCCCAGTAGACGAGGGGATCGGTCGAATTGTGGACGCGGAGGATCGCGTTCTTGCGCATTCCGAGGGTGAAAGCCGAGAACGGATGCGGAACGATCGCCAGCCCGCCCTGCTCGTGGATCTCGGCCACGGTGGTCTCGACGCGCAGGTTGCGCTTCAGGCGAGCCTGGAGGAAGAGCCCGAGAAGATGCCCGCTGCGGGTCGTGACTTCCTCGCCGACGACCACGTCGACCCGACTCCCGCGTTCACGCGCTAGACGCTGGCACTCCACCGCCGCTTCGGTGCGCTCATGGTCGCTGATCGCGATCACGTCGAGGTCGGTGTTGGACTCCACGTAATCGAGGATTTCGGCGGCCGAGGCGGTTCCATCCGAGGCGAGCGAATGGATATGCATGTCGGCCATGCCATGGCGGATTCCGTCGCCTTCGTTCACCGATTTCCTCCGGAGTCTTTGCGTGCCGGCCGCTCGAGGTCCGGCCAGATCTGGTGGAAGCAGGCGAGCCACTGGTCGGGTGCGTCGACGACAACGCGCTCGAACAGCTTCGCCTCTTCCTGTAGCATCGCCCGGCTGCGTTCCCGCCTGCTACCCAACGGCGGTACCGGTACCGGCCAGAGCTTGCCACGATAACGGCCCGGGCCCACCCGCCGCACGCCCGAAACGTACAAGGGAGCTCCGGTTTCGCTGGCGAGTAGTACCGGTCCTGCCGGGATCTTCGTCGTGGCCCCGAACATCTGGACCTCGATCCCGCCGCCGGTGATGTCGCGGTCGGCGATCAGCCCGATCGGCTCGTTGCGCCGTAGCGCGCCGATCAGTTCCGTCCCCGCCTCTTTCAGGCCCACGATTCGCAGCCCGTACGAGACGCGAATCCGGTACAGGTAGCGCTGGATCCGCTCGTTGCGCAGGGTCTCCATGGCGGTGGTGATATCGCCCACTCGGCTCATGGCGAACAAGCCCGGCATCTCGATGGAGCCGAAGTGCATGCCCACGAGAATGAGCGCCCGTCGCGTCCCCAGGGCTTCGTCGACTTCGGCGACGGTGTCCAGGACGATTCGTTCGTTGACGTAAGCCGCCGTGAAGCGCGGTGTCCTGAGGACCTCCATGTAGTAGTGGGCGAGGCTGTGGAATGCCGAGCGGACGAGCTTCTCGAGGATCCGAGGGTCGTCGGCGGCGCGGCGGTACTTCTCGTCGCCGACTTCGTGGGCGGCCATCCACACCACCACGCGACGCAGGTTGAGACGGGCCCGATCGCGTCGGTCGCCCGACACGGTGTAGGCGACGCTTCCGGCGATGTCGGCGAGATGCCAGACGATCCGGTCGGGCAGCTTGCAGATCAGAGTGCCGCCCACGATGACGAGGCTGCCGGCGAGCCACGCTCGAAGCCGATCCCGGCGGCTCGGGCTCGGGCTCGGGCTCGTGGCGCCGGCACCTTCGGCTGCGCCGGTACCGGCAGCGCCGTCCCCGGCGTTGGCACCGTCGGCGGACTGCGACCTGCGAGCGCGCGGGGAAGCCACTGCGGACTCCTCGGCGGTCTCAGGCGCAGTGGCGGTCATTTCTCGGCGCGGTCCGAAACGGACCCTCCGGCTAGAGCGGCGATCCCAGTTGCCAGCTGACGCTCCTCGTCCGGCGACGTGGGCCAGATCGGCTTGAAGATGTACCACTGCTCGGGGGCGCGGGCGATGAAGCGCTCGAGCGCATGGGCGATCTCTTGCGTGGCTCGCGCAACCTCGGCCGGTTCGGTCGAGGCGACCATGATGGGATCGCCGGCGACGGCTCGGAAGCTGCCGTCGGGCAGACGCGAGACCGCGACCGGCACGATCGTGGAGCCGTGGCGCCCGGCGAGCTGCGCCGGACCGGCGGGCAACGTGGTCCACGCGTCGAAGAGACGAACCGGGATGCCGTCGGGGCGGTAACCCCAGTCTACGAGCAGGACCAGGGGCTCGCGGCGGAGCAGCACCTTGTAGACGCCCCGCAGGTTGCGCCACGAAATGATCTTGACGCCCCACTGGGCCCGCTGGCGGTTGAGCAGCTCGTAGAGGCCGCTGAATGCCGTGTCGTCGCCGACCACGCTGATCGGCAGACCCTGCGACACGAAGCCCGCGGCGGCAGCTTCGTTGTTACCGAGATGGGCAGCCACGAGGATCAGCCCGTTGGCGTTGTGGTAGATGTCGAGGAAGCCCGCGAGATCCTCGATCTCGAGCATCCCTTCGCACTTGTCGCGCGGAACCCAGGGCAGCCGCATCAGTTCGAGGATGTATCGACCATAGTTGCGGTAGGCGGCGCGGGCCATTTGCCCCACGGCTTTGTCGCTCGGCGGCATGCCCAGAACGTGGCCGAAGTTGGCGCGCAGCCAGCGCCGTCGCGTGGGGCCCAGGGCGTAGCCGATCATCGAGAGCCAGCCACCGACGCAATACGTCGGGCCGGCCGGGATGTGGCCCACGATCCACGATGCGGTCCGCCAGAAGCTGAGCAGCAGGAAGCCCGCCAGGCGGGTGAGCCGCGTCTCCTCTTCACGGCGATGCGGCGCCTCGAGTTTGGCGGGCTTCGCGGCCCTGGTCGCCCCCGCGACCTCATCGGGCAGGGGGGCACCGTCGGGGCGGGGCGGTCGAGACGGGCGGCGCCGCTCGGGCGCCGCCACGTCGATAGGTTCCTGCGTCACTTGACCTCGGCGGCCACTTTGCCGCCGTGGACAGGAGCTGACTTCTTGACCTTCTTGGGCAGAGTCTCCGTGCCGACGAGGGTTTCGTTGTCCTCGCCGCGGATGAAGGCTTCCACGCGATTGAAGGCGATGTCGTCGTGGATCTGCATCGGGGGGCTCTTCATGAAGTAGCTCGACGGGCCCACGAGGGTGCCCTTGAGGCCGCGATCGAGGCCCAGGCGCAGGCAGCGGATCGCGTCGATGACGACGCCGGCGCTGTTCGGGCTGTCCCAGACCTCGAGCTTGAGCTCCGCCTTGAGCGGCACGTCGCCGAATGTCGTGCCCTCCATGACGATGTAGCAGTACTTGCGGTCGAGCAGCCAGGGCACGTGGTCGCTCGGGCCGACATGGACGTTGTCGGGATCGATGTCGTAGTCGAGCATCGAGGTGACCGCGTTGGTCTTGCTGATCTTCTTGGACTCGAGCCGCTCACGCTCGAGCATGTTCAGGAAGTCGGTGTTGCCGCCGAAGTTCAGCTGGTAGGTGCGGTCGAGGCGGACGCCGCGATCCATGAAGAGGCGGGTCATCACGCGGTGGGTGATCGTCGCGCCGACCTGGCTCTTGATGTCGTCGCCGATGATCGGCAGACCCTT
>OCZT010000737.1_pt1 | contig 33216 bp, 29 predicted proteins | sample 1539031 | NCBI WGS metagenome assembly OCZT01 (sample SAMEA3539308, study PRJEB22396) | soil metagenome | biome: tundra; feature: field; material: soil | place: USA | collected 2010-05 | depth 0.15 m | reverse complement strand
CGATGCGTCCCGTGAACGATAGCGTCCAGCCGCCGTGAAAAATCCTGCCGGCGATCGCGAGTTCGAATTCGGTCACGGGGGTTTCCGCGGCGGCGCGGGCCCGGAGCTCGTTGTGCCAGTGCGTGCCGAGCTGGGCGCGCCAGAGGCCCGCCCGGCCGCCGCCCGCATCGTGCGGACCCGTGGTGAAATCGGCGAACTCGCCCACGCTCAGGCTGGCGGTGCGCTGGTCGAGGTTGAATTCCATCAGAACGTTGAAAAGGCGTGGAGCACAGAGCGCACGGAGGAGGCACGGAGGCCACAGAGGAAAACTCGGTGAACTCGGATTGACCGCTCGGTGAGCCCGGTGTCGGACGATTTCATGGCGATGCTTGGGACACAGAGAGCACGGAGGAGGCACAGAGTACACTGAGGAAGCCTCCGTGACCTCGGATTGCCTCCGCTGCGCGCTCTGTGACGAATGTTTTCATGGCCGTGAACTTTCTGCGTGTCAGTCCAGCAGGATTTCCGTGTGCCCGCGGAGGTAATCCTCCAGCCGTTGCTGCAGCCGGGCGACGACCGCCGTCGTCGCGGTCTGTTCCGCGAGCGGACGGTTGAGCAGCGTGGCGACCGCCTCCCGGTCCGCGGCCGCCAGCATGGGGAACCACTGTTGTTTCACGGGGTAACCCTCGTCGCGCGCGAAGCAGTAGAGGCTCTTGAACCAGACGAGGTCGGGCCGGGCGCCCGCGGCGAACGACGCAAAGGCCTGCCGGAGCAGCGCCGCGACCTGCTCGCGACTGTCCTCGTGCACGGGATTGCGGGCGACGAGCGCGGCCAGCGAGGACGCGTGGCGCAAGGTGTCATAGCCCCGGCCGATGTCGGCGTGACGCGTGAGGAGCCGCACCTCCTGCACGAACCAGGTCTGGCCCTGGTTGGAGCTTTCGAGGCGCAGCGAGACCTCGTCGAACAGGTCGAGCGCGACGGTGGTGGCGGCCCTGGGCGAGGCGCCGGGGCGCCGGGACGAAGGCTTGGGCAAACGCTGATGGACGAGCAGGGCGCCGTGCTCGGCGGAAAATACGTTGAAGCCCTGAAACGCGTCGGACGGCGGGCGCTTCAGCAGCACGAAGGCATCGGCTTGGAGCGGGAGACCGGGCACGCGCTTAGACCTTCGCGGCGGGGATTTTCCTGGCCTCGGCCGATTTCCAGACTGGCACCACGGCGCCGCCGGAAATGACCATCTTCATGCCGTCGCCGACGGTCATGTCGAGTTCGGTGATCTCCTCCGGCGGGACAAAAAGCACAAAACCGCTGGTGGGGTTGGGCGAAGTGGGCACGAAGACGGCCCAGAGTTCGCGTCCAGCCCGGGCCTGCGCCTCCGCCTGGGTCTTGCTGGTGAGAAAACCGAGGGTCCAGACGCCGGGGCGGGGATATTGGACGAGGACGACCCGGCTGAAGAGATTTCGGTTTTGGGAGCCGAAGGTCGCGACCACCTGCTTGACGGAGCCGTAGACGGCGCTGACGCCCGGGATGCCGGTGATGACGCGCTCCCCGAGGTCGAGGAGGTATTTGCCAAACAGGTAATGGGAGATGAAACCGAAAAGCGTGATGAGGGCGAACACCACGACGGTGACGGCGACATCCCAGACGAACGGGATGGTCTGCAGCCGGGCGGGTAAAACGAGGTCGAATAGCGGCCGGAAACTGCCGCCGACGACGCCGATGATCCAGAGAAACGCCCAGATCGTGACGGCCAGCGGGGCGAGCAGGAACAGGCCCGAGAAGAACGCGGTGCGGATGGTGACGATATGCTTGGTGGAGGGAACGGCCATGGTGCGCGCCTAAGCTCGCGCAAAGCGGCGCAGACGCAAAGTTTTTTGCGAAGATCCAGCGAAATGCCCGGCACTCACTTGAAGTCGTGCAACCCTGAGTAGTAATAACCCAAGCTCAGCGACCCGGCCCGCGGGACGCATGGCTTACAATCGCTGCGCGATGGCCGGATTCGCTGCAGCGCATGGTTAGGCGACATCGTGATGAATGAATCTCCAATAAAACCATGGCATAGCTGCAAAGATAACGAGCAGTACATAGTAGGCAGTTCCCGAAACCGGATCCCGATCCAACAACAATTCCATAGGCGATACTTTCCGAAGCACCACTCCAAATCCAACTTCTGCAGCCACCGACAACGCAAACGCGAGGACACCGATCCGCACTCGAATTTGCCCCCCACCCGTCGCACCGATGCGACGACTGATCCAACGCGCCGCCAAGACCAGCGCAAAGAACATGAATGGCATCTCCAGAAGCTCAGAAGTCCTGATTCCTAAACGTGGAACAAGCCAGAGCGTTCGAAAAATCCCCAACACAAACCCCGTGCCGAAAACCAAGGCGAAGTAGGCAGCGGCCAATCGAAAAGTGCGCATTAGGACGTCGGTGTGCAATATCGCCTAACGCGGGCGCAGGGTGAAATGAGGGAGGGCGTCCGCGGCCTGCAGCAGTTTCAAAGCGCGCGCCTCGGCGCGGCGCATGCGGCGTTTCTTTGCCGGCTGGAGGTCATCAAAGCCCGCGAGGTGCAGCCAGCCGTGGACGAGATACAGCGTCAGCTCGGTCGAGAAGGCGAGAGGCGAGGGGCGAGAGGCGAGAGGCGAGGCCTGGTGCAGGGCGGCGTCGGCGGAGACGCAAATCTCGCCGGCGGTGCCCTGGGCGGGGTCACCCTCGAAGGTGATGACGTCGGTCGGCGAAGGGTCGGCGAGAAAATCGGCGTGGAGCTGCGCGAGGGCGGCGTCGGTGAGAAAGACCAGCGACAGCTCACCCGAAGGAATGGCGCCGGGCGCAAGGCGGAAGGCGGAGACTTTGGCGTCGAGGGTGTGGATGACGCGCGCCACGGCGCGGCGGTTGAGACGCAGGCGCGGGTGGCGGTTGGCGATCTGAATTTCGCGAAGCGGCATACGGAGGTCAGATGGAACGAAATGAAAAGGCCGGTGCGGTATCGCAGGCGGAGTCCAAGTGGATTCTTCGCTTTGCTCAGAATGACAAGCTAGCTCACGCCTTTTCCTCGGCCCGGGCAGGCTCGCCTGCGGGGTAGGCGACGCGGGAGTGCAGCATGTTGAGCAGCGTGAACTGGAAGCTGTTCTTCACCTTGGAGAGCTCCTCAAACGTGAGCGGGGCCGCGTCCAGCTGGCCGTCGGCGATACGATCGGCGACGATGCGGTCAATCAGTGCGCTGAGCTGGCCGGCGGTCGCGGAGCGGAGCGAACGCGTGGCGGCCTCGACGGCATCGGCGAGCGCGATGACCGCGCTCTCCTTGAATTGCGGCTTCGGGCCATCATAGCGGAACGCGGCCTCCGCCGGGGGCGGGAGATTTTTCTCGGGGAAGGGCGAGCGGGATTGCTCGACGGCGCGCAGGTAGAACGAGCGCACCAGCGTGGTGCCGTGGTGCTGCACGATGACATCGGTCACCGCGCGGGGCAGGTGGTGGCGGCGCGCGAGTTCCACGCCGTCGGTCACATGCTGCCGGATGATGCGGGCGGAGTCGGCGGGCGCGAGGGCGTCATGGGGGTTGAGGTGGTCGCGCTGGTTTTCGGTGAAATAGGCGGCGTGGGCCGTCTTGCCGATGTCGTGGAACAGCGCGCACACGCGGGCGAGCAGCGGATTGGCGCCGATGGCGTTGGCGGCGTTTTCAGCGAGCTGGGCGACGACGAGCGAATGGTGGTAGGTGCCGGGAGCGTCGAGCTGCAGCTGGCGCAGCAGGGGGTGGTTGTAGTCGGTGAGCTCGAGGAGCGTGATGTCGGTGGTGCGCTTGAAGAGCGACTCCAGCACGGGCAGCACGCCGACCACGGCCATGCCGGTGAGCAGGCCGGTGGCGACCGCCGCGGCCATCTGGCGGCTCAGCGTGGCGAGGGGCACCTGGTCGGCGAAGCCGATGGGCAGCGTGAACAGCGCGAACGTGAGTCCGCCCGCCACGGCGGCGCGGACGACGCGCCCACGCTTGTGCACCTCGCGGCAGCCGAAGATGGCGACGAGCGACGCGAGGAACGTCAGCACGACGAGATCGAGCCGGTTGCCATAGATGACGCCGGTGAAGATCGAGATGAGCAGCGCCATGAAGATGGCCGAGCCGGCATCAATGAGGATCGCGACGATCAGGGGCGCGAGCGCGGTGGGCGCGACATAGGGCAGGGTGGAGGCCCACGAGCCGTCGTGAATGAAGAAATCGAGGCCGCCGATGGAGTAGACGAGGCGGACGAGCGCGAGATTGACGATGACGACGAGCGAGAGGAGGCCGAGCCGGCCGTTGCGCTGGAGGGTTTCGCGATCCTCGAGCCGGATGTAGAGCACGCTGGCAATGACCATCGCGAGCACGAGGAGGATGCGCGCGAAAAGCGTGAGATCCTCGTCGAAGGGCGCATCCGTGTGCTCCCGCAAATAGCGGCGGTAGGCCATGAGCATTTCAAACTGCTCGGGCGACACGCGCTGGCCGGGCTCGATGATCGTCTGGCCGCGGGCGACGCTGACGAGCACCGGTTTCACCTGGCGGCGGGTGTCGGCCTCGCGGGCCGAGGTGGCGTCGCGATCGAAGAGGAGATTGGCGGTCAGGCCGGTGCGGAAGAAGCGGAAGATCGCGAGCGCGGAGGGGCGCGCGAGACCCTCGACGGCGAGGTTCACGCGCAGAAAGGTCATCGCCTCCTCCATCGATTGCACCGACCGCAGCGCCACCTCGCCGGAGGGCCGGACGACCTGGAAGACGGTGACACTGCCCGGGACGGACGCGCCGAGGTTGTCGTCATGCACGCCCTGGCTGGCAATGTCGCGCAAGGCGGCGAGGCCGGTCTCGAAGAGCGCCGCGCGCGCCTTGGCCTCGCCGGCGGTGAGCACGGCGCCGACGTCCTCGACGGTGGCGTGATAGGGGCCACGGGCGTTGAAGGTCTCGACGAGGGCGGCAAAATCGGCGCGGCGGTCGCTGAGGACGAGCGCGTTGGCGGGATGATCCCGCTCGAAGGCCTCGAGCTGCGTGAGCAGGCCGCGGGCGGCGGCGTCAAACCGCCGGGACGGCTCGAGGTCGATCCGGTAAACCGGCGGCAGGCGGTTGATGAGCTGCTCGCTGGCGGCGCTGGTCTGCTCGACACTCTGGTAGGTGAAGGCGGTGCGGGCGACGACGCGCACGGTCGCGAGCTGATTGGGCAGGACCGGGACGTTCAGCGTGGTGAGGCCGGCCGAGCTGATGAACACGATGGCGGCGACGGTCGCGACGAAGATCAGCATCGCGACCACGCGGCTGCGGTCGAAAAACTCCCGCGTCGCGGAATGCACCGGCGCGGTGCGCCCCGCCCGGCGCGCACTAAGGCCGCCGACGAGGAGCTTGAGCTGGTTGCGAACGGACATCAGGGATTTACGATTTCCGATTGGCGATTTTCGATTTACCGGAAACCGATTTGACGGGGCGGCGAGGTCGCTGCTTGGCGGAGATTGACTTGATGATCAGTCGAGGACGGACGGCGGGATCGAAGGGGACGGCCATGCGCCCGATAGCGGCCGCGATCAACGCCTCCACCGCGGGGTGGTCGAGCGTGGCGGCGTCGGGCAGGCGGATGCTGCGGACCTGGCTGCCGTCGCCGCGCAGGAGTTTTTGCGGATCGGGCAGCCTGCCCCCATTCAGGAAGCAGAGGGCCACACCGCGGGCGTGGGCGGCGATGGAAAAAATTGCCTCGGACGGACGCTCGCTCGGACCGTAACCGATGACGAAAAAATTATAGTTGTCGTAAACCAGCTCGTGGGCGTGTGGCAGGCGCCGGCGCATCCGGGCGCGCACGGTCTTGATCAGCGCGGCGATTTCCGGCGTGAACTTGGCGATGAAGCCGGTGAGCTGGGTTTGGGGTGACGCAGGCATGAGCGGATTACGATTTCTCGGCAGCGCCGTTTTCCTCGTTCATGGGGTTCCGATAATGGTCGTAGGCCTCGATGATTTTTTGGACGAGCGGGTGGCGGACGACGTCGGCGCCGCTGAACGTGTGGAAATCGATGCCCGGGATGTCGGCGAGGATGTGGCGAACCTCGAGCAGGCCGCTGTGCTTGGCGCGGGGCAGGTCGATTTGGGTGATGTCGCCCGTCACGACCATGCGCGAGTCCTCGCCGAGGCGGGTGAGGAACATCATCATCTGTTCCGGCGTGGTGTTCTGCGCCTCGTCGAGCACGATGAAGGCGCGCGAGAGGGTGCGGCCGCGCATGTAGGCGAGCGGCGCGATCTCGATGATGCCTTTCTCGGTGAGCCGGGCGGTGTCCTCGGGATCGAGCATGTCGCCCAGGGCATCGTAGAGCGGGCGAAGGTAGGGCAGGATCTTTTCGCGCAGGTCGCCGGGGAGGAAGCCCAGCGTCTCGCCCGCCTCGACGGCGGGGCGGGTGAGGACGATGCGCTCGACCTCGTTGCGCAGGAGGGCAGACACCGCGGCCGCCATGGCGAGGTAGGTCTTGCCGGTGCCCGCCGGGCCAATGCCGAAGACGATCGGGTGGGCGAGCATCGACTGGAGATAGAGTTTCTGGCCGAGGGTCTTCGGGACGATGCTCTTGCGGTTGGTGGCGATGACCAGCGGTTCATCAATGAGCGCGCGCATCTGCTCGCCCTCGCCGCGGGCGAAGCCGTCGGTGATGCGGTGAAAATCGGGCGTGCGGATGGTCATGCCCTGGCCGCGGGCCTCCTGCAGGAAAGTGAACAGCGCCACGGTGCGCGCGATGGGCTCGGCGGCGGCGGCGTCGGTGACGCCGTCGGCCGGTTCGATTTTGAGCCAGCCCTCCCGGGTGACGAGCCTGACGCCGAGGGTGCGCTCGGCGTGGGCCAGGTTTTCTTCGCGGCCCGCATAGAGCGCGTGCAGATGGCGCGGACTGGGAAAATGGAGGGTTTGCGCGGGCAAGGGCGGACGGAAAGGAGGAAGGAAGAAGGAAGAATTAAGAAACGGAAAGCGGCGGAAATGGGGAGGTTACTTGCGCTTGACGCGCTTCGTTTTTTTCAACTTTGCGACGACGGCGGCCAGGCGCTCCCACGTCGCCTCGAGCGATTGCGGGAGGAGGCGGGTCTGGCCGAGGACGGGCATGAAATTATTGTCGCCGTTCCAGCGGGGAACGATGTGGCCATGCAAATGGGGGATGCTGCCGCCGGCGGCGGAGCCGAGGTTGAAGCCGAGATTGAAGCCGTCAGGCTTGAGCGCGGCTTTGAGCAGGCGCTTGGCGAATGTCATGGTCTCCATCAGGTCGGCGCGTCCGGCCGGGGTGAGCTCGTCCAGGTCGGTCACTTCGCGATACGGCACGGCGAGCAGATGGCCGGGATTGTAGGGATACCGGTTAAGAATGATGTAGCTCAGGGGGGTGCGGTGCAGGATAAACGCGGCGCGATCGTCGCCCAGGGCGGGCAGGTCAGTGAAAGGGCGCTTGAGCGCAGCGGGATAACGCGGCGCTTCGATGTATTCCATGCGCCAGTAGGCGTGCAGCTGCGGCGTGTTCAAAGGGTGTCGAGCAAAACGGTCGCCATGACCAAAGTCAAAGCCCGGCTATGCGGCGCTTCGCCGCAGGCAGCCCGTTTCTGCGGGCCGCAGTGAGGCAGGCCGGGTGGCGAAGGCGCGGATCAAATGCGGCCTAAGCAATAGTATAATACCAATCGCCGCTAGCTAATACACTTTAGATTGGCACGCCAGAGTTTACCTGATCGGCGAGCCAGGTGTGGATGAGGGCGGCAACGGCGGCCGGGGTGGACCAAGGGCGAGCCGCGGCGGCGAGATGATCTTCGAGCCGGCGCAACGTGGGATAGAGGCGGTTGGCGACGGCGGCTTTGAGCAGCCCGCCGAAGCGTTCGACCGGATTGAGCTCGGGGCAATAGGGCGGCAGTGGCAACAGCCGCAAATTGGCCGGCAAGCGGGCATCGTCCTCGGGCAGATGAAAACCGGCCTGGTCGGCAATGACGATGTGCAGCGCGGCCGGGTCGGAGTTGGCGATCTGCTGGAGGAAGAGGGCGTGGATGTCGCGGTCGATGGCCGGGGTGAACAGCAGTTCGACGGCGTGCGCGCCGTCCACTTCCAAGGCCTCGTGCAAGTAGCCCCATTGGTGACGCGTCGCGTAGGGCGCATGCACCCGCACGCCACGTCGGCCCCAGACCCGGCGGATCACCGGCAACAATCCGTAGCGATGCTCGTCGAGCACCCACACCCGCACCGGTTGCGCCGGCGCCGGACCCGCCACGGCGCGCAACCGCGCGGGCAGTTCCACCTTAAAGTTGGCCGCTTTGACCGGATCCTTTTTCGCGTGGGACTTGCGCGGGACTTTCAGTTTCCCGCCCAGTCGCCGCAAAACCTTGAGGGCCCCGCTCACACTCAGCGTGCGGCGGGTGCGCTTTTTGATCCACGCCTGCGCGTCCCGCGCCTGCCGAAACTGGCCCGCCTCCAGCCGCTCGACAAATTCTTCGGCCACCGCCCCACGCACCGCCGGGGTCCGCCCGCCGGCCCAGGCCCGCGTGAGCAACTCGGCCACGCCTCCGCTCGCCACCTTATCGCGATAGTTGAAGACACTCTTGCGGCTCACCCCGGCGACTTTCGCGATCCGCTCGGTCGTCAATTCATGCTGCGCAATCAACCGCACCACCAGCAGGCGCTGCCGCGCCCAGTCCTCCTGCGGCCGCGCCCACGCGGCTTCGATTTCCTTCACCATTTCTTCTCCCAACGGCGGTAATTTGCGGGCCATCCTCTTTTCTTGCACATCTTCGGCCTGCTTTGACAGCGTAAAAGCTATGGGCGATTGGTATAACAGAATGTTAGGGTGTTTTGTCAGCCGGGCGATTCGTTCGCTAGCCTCCAGGAGATGACGCGGTGCTTGGGCAATCGCTCAATTGCGCTTGCCGATTGGTATGACGATCGTCATTTAACGTTTTCCCATGCGCTATCCACCCAGCCACAAGCACGCCACCCGCCGCCGCATCGTGGCAGCGGCCAGTGCGGCGTTTCGCGAACGCGGAGTCGAGGGAGCCGGCGTGGACGAGGTCATGCGCCGGGCCGGACTGACCCACGGGGGCTTTTATGCGCATTTCCGCGACAAGTCCGAGCTGGTGGCCGAGGCTTGCGCCGAGGCGTTCGACGAGGCGGTCGTGAACCTGGACCGCATCGCCGCACTGCCCACCGCGGCCAAACGCGCGCGACTGCTGATCGACAGTTATCTTTCCACCCATCACCGCGACAACCGCGGTTCCGGCTGCCTGGTCGTCGCCGTCGGGGCCGACATGGCGCGACTCAGCGGACCGGCGCGCGGCGGTTATGCGCGGGGTTTCGTGCGCCACATCGACCGGTTGTGCGATGCGTTGCGGCTCGCGCGTGACCCCGGGGAAAACCGGGATCGCGTCACCCACCTGATGAGCTCGCTGGTGGGCGCGTTGATCTTTGCCCGGGCGACGGACGATCCGGCCCGCAGCGACGCGCTGCTTTCGTCCTCCCGGCGCATGCTGCGAAAAACTTTCGCTTCCGTCCCATGAATCCTGCGTCCACTCCCAAACGCCGCGTCGTCATCACCGGCATCGGCGCCGTCACCCCTTGTGGCAACTCCGCCGATGACACCTGGGCCGCGCTCATCGCCGGCCGCAGCGGGATCTCCCGCATCACGCGCTTTGACGCCACCGCCTGTTCCGCGCAGCTCGCCGGCGAGGTGAAAAATTTTGATCCCGCCCGAACGCTGCCGGCGCCGCTGCATCCGCGCGGTTCCGGCCGCGAGCCGTTGACGCAGTCCATTTCGCCGAAGGACCTGAAGAAATTTGGCCGCTTCACCCATCTCGGGTCCGCCGCGGCGGTCGAGGCGTATGCCAACTCGGGGCTCGACGCGCACCGCGCGACGCTGGATCCCGAGCGGATGGGCGTGAACCTGGGCGTCGGCCTCGGCGGCCTGCCCGAGATGGAGGCGATGCACGACACCTGGAAAGCGGGCGGTTTCCGGAAGATCTCGCCGTTCTTCATCTTTCAGATCGCGCCGAACCTCCTCGCGGGGCACGTGAGCCTGCTGCTCGATTTTCGCGGGCCCAACATGAGTGTGGCTTCGGCGTGTGCCACCAGTGGACACGCGCTGGGCGAGGCCGCCGCCGCGATCGCGCGCGGCGATGCGGACGTGATGATCGCGGGCGGGGCGGAGTCCACCGTGACGCCGCTGGCCATCGGGGCGTTTGCGCAGATGCGCGCGCTGTCGACGCGCAACGACGCCCCGGAGCAGGCGTCGCGGCCTTACGATCGCGACCGCGATGGATTTGTGCTGTCCGAGGGTTCGGTGGTCTTCTTGCTCGAGGAGCACGGGCAGGCAGTGAAGCGCGGAGCCCGGATTTACGCCGAGCTGCGCGGGTACGGGGCGACGGCGGATGCCTATCACCTTTCGTCGCTGGCGCCCGGGGCCGAGGGGTCGGCCCGCGCGATGCGCGCCGCGGTGTCCCGCGCCGGACTCGCGCCGTCGGGCATTGACTACGTCTCCGCGCACGCGACCTCGACGCCCGGCGGCGATGGCGAGGAAGCGGCGGCCATCGCGACGGTGTTTGCCGGCAACACGGCGCACCTCCACGTGAGCGGCGTGAAATCGATGACCGGCCACCTGCTGGGTGGCGCGGGCGCGATGGGGGCGTTTGCCGCCGTGCTGGCGATTCGCGACGGCGTCGTGCCGCCGACGATCAATCTTGCCAACCTGGATCCGGAGTGCGCCGCCACCGGCCTGAACTTCACGCCCAACACGGCCGTCCACAAGCCGGTCCGCGCCGCGCTCGCCAACAGCTTCGGGTTTGGCGGCACCAACGCCTCGCTTGTGTTCAGCAAAGTGTGAGACCCATGGACCGCCGCCTGATCTGGTTTCTGGCGCTGCTCGCGCCGGTGATCATCTGGTCCTGGATCGGGCCGCACGACCGGTTCACCTGGTGGTTGGAGTCGGCGCCCGCCGTGGTGGGCGTGCCGCTGATCGTGGTCCTGCAGCGGAAATTTCCACTGTCCTCGCTGCTGCTGGTTTTGATCTGGCTGCATTGCGTGCTGCTGGTGGTGGGCGGGCACTACACATATGCCCAGGTGCCGCTCGGCGAATGGGCGAAGGGCTGGTTCGGCTGGACGCGCAACAACTACGACAAGCTCGGCCATTTCACGCAGGGCTTGGTGCCCGCGATTCTGACGCGCGAGATTCTGCTCCGCACCTCGCCGCTCAAGGGCAGCAAATGGCTCGGTTTTCTGGTGGTCTGTGTCTGCCTGGCGTTCTCGGCCTTTTATGAACTCGTCGAATGGTTCACGGCCGTCACAAGCGGCGAGGCGGCCAATGACTTCCTGGGCACGCAGGGCGACCCGTGGGACACGCAGACGGACATGCTCTGGGCGTTGATCGGCGCGGTGGTGGCGATTACCCTGTTCCGCCGGCTGCACGACCGGTCGCTCGCGAAGGTGCCGGCGCGGAATTAGCCGCGCCCATTTGGCGTCCCCAGGGGACAGCACAAATGTCTCGGCAATTCGGGCCGGGCCTTTTGAACTGACGCGGCCTGTTTCCATCCTCCGCCCGTGCTCTGGCTTTACCGCATCTTTTATCTTCCCGCGCTGCTGGTGATGTCCCCGGCGTATCTGCGGCGCATGCGCAAGCGCGGCGGCTACGGTGGACATTTCACGCAGCGCTTCGGGGCGCATGGGCATTTGCCGGCCAAGCGGCCGGGCGTGCGGCGCGTGTGGCTGCAAGCGGTGAGCGTCGGCGAGATGCTGGCGATCGCGCCGCTGATTGAGGGGCTCATTGCGGCGGGGAACGTGGAGATCTATCTGACGACGACGACCAGTACCGGCTACCGCCTGGCCCAGGAACGCTACGGAAAGCTCACGCTCGGCATCGGCTATTTTCCGCTCGATTGGTGGCTGTTCTCCTGCCGGGCCTGGCAGCGGATCTCACCCGACCTTGTCATTTTGACGGAAGGCGAACGCTGGCCCGAGCACATGCATCAGGCGGCCACGCGGGGGGTGCCGGTGGTGGGCATCAATGCGCGGGTGTCGGACCGCAGCTACCGGCGCCTGCGAGCTTTTCGGCCCGCCGCGCGGCTGACGCTGGACGGGATCACGCGGTTGCTGGCCTGCTCCGCGCAGGACGAGAACCGTTTTATCGAGCTGGGTTATCCCCGGGCACGCCTGCAAACCACGGGCAGCATCAAGCTCGATGTCACCATTCCGCCGCTGACCGACGCCGAGAAGTTGTCCTGGCGCCGCGAGCTCGGGTTGCCGGCCGGCTTGGTGCTGATGGGGTCGTCGACGTGGCCCGGCGAGGAAGCGGCGCTGCTCGATGCGCTGCGGCTCGTGCGCGGACGCGGACAAGCGTGTTCACTGCTCATCGTGCCGCGTCACGCGGAGCGTCGCCCCGAAATCGAACAGCTGCTGGCTGGCTCCGGGTTGCGTTTTCATTTTCGCACGAGTGGCACCGCGCCGGGCGAGGTGGCCGTGGCCGTGGCCGATACGACTGGCGAGATGCGGCAGCTGCTCCAGCTGGCGGACCTCGTGTTTGTGGGCAAGAGCCTGCCGCCGCACACGGAAGGCCAGACGCCCGTGGAAGCCGCCGCGCTGGAGAAGCCGATCCTCTTTGGTCCGGGCATGGGCAACTTCCGGCTGATTGCGCGCGACCTCCTCGCCCGCGGTGCGGCGATCGAAGTGGCCGACGCGGCGGCGCTCGGAGCGCGCGCGGCGGAACTGCTTCCCGATGCGGTGCGGCGCGCGGAACTCGCGGCGGCGGCGGGCCGGTGGCACCGCGAAAATGCGGGTGCGGTGGAACGCACGCTGGTCATTCTCCGCGAGGAACTCGCCAAGCTTGGCTAGACTTCCAGCTCGGCGGCCTCGACGCGGGTTTCCTCGCCGGTTTCCATTGCGAAGGCCGGCTCCATCGGAAAGGCCTGCGCGAAACTCGCGAAATCCACGAGCTCGTAGCGACCATCCCGGTGTTCGACGATGGCGGTGAGGGACTCGACCCAGTCGCCGGAATTCAGGTAGTGGACATCGCCGAGCCACTTGTCCGCCGGGGTATGGATGTGGCCGCACATGACGCCGCTGCAGCCCCGCTCGCGGGCGAGCTGCACGATGTGCTCCTCAAAATTCGAGACATGGCTGACGGCTTCCTTGACGCGGGCCTTGATCGCCTTGCTGAGCGACCAGTATTCCTTGCCGCGCCAGGCGCGCCACGCGTTGTAGGCGCGGTTGATCTGGAGCAGCAGGCTATAGCCCCAGTCGCCGAGATGCGCGAGGAAGACGAAATTCTTGGTGACGGTATCGAACACGTCGCCGTGCAGCACGAGGTAACGGCCGCCCGGGCTCTCATGCACGTAGTCCTCCACGATCCGGAGGTTTTCGAAATCGAGCGGAAGAAAGGTGGCGAGGATGTCGTCGTGATTGCCGCGCAGGTAGATGACCTCGGTGTCGCGTTTTTCCAGTTTCTTGAGCACGATGCGGATGAAGCGGGTGTGGGCCTTGGTCCACTGGCCGCCGCGCCGGAGCTGCCAGCCGTCAATGATGTCGCCGTTGAGGATGAGCCGGTCGCAGCGGAGATGGCGGAGAAAATGGTTCACCTCGCGGATTTTGCAGTCCGCCGTGCCCAGGTGCACATCGGAGAGGATGACCGTGCGGACGCGAAGGGCGGGCTTCATGGGAAAACCGGCATAGGCGCGTGCGTCATTTGCACCACTGTACCGGAGGCAATGTCATTTAATAGGTGACAAGTTCCAGCAGTAGTCTGGATGCGTTTGTCACTTAATAGGTGACAAATAGGAGGAAGGGAAACGGTCGGGGTCATGACGATGGGAGGGCGAAGGTCGGGGCGGGGAGGCGGGGAGGGGAACGGCGGCGGTGACGCGGCTGTGCACCGGCACGACGAGGCGCAGGCTGCGCGGGTGCACCTTGATCTCGATCAGGGCGCCGGTCTCGTGTGTCTCGCCATCGGTGTGGATGAGCCCAGGACCCGCGCGCTCGATGAGAAACCGCGCGCTCCGCAGGCGGAACACGCGCGGGCTGCCGGAAATGCTGCCGAGAAACAACCGGGCGATCAGCGGCGCCGCGCTGGCGAATCCCACGGGGCGGACGGCGACGAGGTCGAGCTGGCCGTCGTCCACGCGCGCGCCGGGCGCGATGCGGGCACCGTTGCCATATTGGTCGGAGTTCGCGACGGCCACGAGGAGCGTGTGCAGCGCCTCGGTGCGTCCGGCGCCGTGGATCAGGGTCCACTCGGACCGGCGGGCGCGGAAGGCGGAGAGGCCGATGCGGGCGTAGGCGGCGAGGCCGCGGCGCACGAGCCGGTTGAAGCGGCGGCTGATTTCGGCGTCAAAGCCGCAGCCCATGGCATTGAAGAACGGCCGGCCGTTGGCCGTGCCGGTGTCAATCGCCGCGACGCGGGCGGTTTCGTCGGCCGCGAGGGCGAGGGCGTCCTGCAGCCGGGTGGGAATTCCGAGATGAAGCGCGAGTCCGTTGCCCGAGCCGCAGGGCACGAGGCCGAGCGCGGCGGGAGAATGCAGCAGCGCCTGGGCAATTTCGTTCATCGTGCCGTCGCCGCCGACGGCGATGACGCGATCGCACCCCGCGGCGAGTGCCGACTGCGCGAGCTCCGTCGCATGTTGCGGTCGCGCGGTGGTGACGAGCCCGGCGTCGAGCGAACGCGCCGCGATGAACTCGCGGATGAAGCCGGCGAGCCAGGGCCGGCGGAGGTTGTGACCGGAGTGCGGATTCAGAATGAAACACGCTTTCATCGGAGGCCGACGGCAGGGCAGGACTCGCACGCGGCGAGCACATGTTGCGCGATGTCCTGGGCGGCGGACGGATGGGCGAGTGGCGCGAGCGCGGTGCGCCACGCGCGCCAGCCGCGACCGCCGTCGGCAAACGCGCGATGCAGGGCGGTAATGACGGCGTCGGGCGTCGGCGCGAGCACGCCGGCATGGTGACGGCGAAGCAGCTCGTAATTGCCTTCCTCCTGGCCCGGCACGATCTGGCTCACCACCATGGGGCACTGCGCATTGATGGCCTCCTGCGTGGTGGCGCCGCCGGCTTTGCTGACGACGACATGGTGCGTCATGAGCAGGCGCGGGACCTCCTGCGTCCACCCGAGGATGGTGGCCGGGCGGCGGCGCCGGGCGGCGAGCGCGGCAAGCGAGCGGCGCAGGTCCTCGTTGCGACCGACGGCGCACGTGACATCCCAGTCCTCCTCGGCGAGGAGCCGGCGGGCAGTCTCGGCGGCATGCCGGGTGCCGGAGTTGATGATGTGCAGCACGCGCGGCGCAGCGCCGGTGGCGAGGTCGGGCGGAGCCAGCACGCCAGCCTGCTCGGTGAAAAACGCCGGGACCGGAAAACCAGAGACGTGGACGTGAGCGGGGTTGAGGCCGGCGCGCAGGATGACCGCGGCGGAATCCTCGTTGGGCAGAAACCAGCCGTCGCAGGCGGTGCGCCACCACAGCGAGTGAATGCTGATGGAGTCGGTGACGATGTTGTAGCGCGGCAGGTTCGGGCCGCCGGTGCGCGCGATGTGCGCGAGGAGCAGCGTGCAGACGGGGAACGTGCAACAGACGGCATCGGGACGCTCGCGGGCGAGGATTTGCCGGAGCACGCGCGTCTCGCGGGCAAAGAAACCGTGGCCGTTCGCCACCATGCGCGAGCGGTCGCTCCAGCGATAAAAGCGAATCCAGACGCGGGGAGCGCGATTGATGAGCGCGAGGTAGCCGCGGCGGGCCAGGAGGTTGAGCCGCGGCGCGGCGAGGGCGAAGATATCGGCCGTCACAGCGGTACCGGGACCGCCTTCGCGGTCGAGCGCGGCGGCCAGTGCGCGGGCGGCGGCGTTGTGGCCTTCGCCAAAACCGGCGGTGAGAATCAAGATTTTCGTCATGCGAAGTGTTGGGTGCCGATGAGGCCAAAGGCGCCGGCGGTGGGGCCAAGGGCATGATCGGGCGCCGGTAACGTGACCGGGTTGTGTGTCGATCGCATGACGCCTGAGTTACATTTCCCGTAAATCAGCCAGCCGGGCCAAAGCGGAGGTCGGAAAGGCGAGCTGCGTAAACTCCGCATTCCTGCCGCAATGCAAATTATGTGAGATTTTGATTGCGGGTGGTCGCCCGAGTTCTACGGTCCCCTCTTTTAAGCGGATGCAATCGCACGGCCCTAAGCGCGTTTACACTCCTCTCTCCCTCGAATCCTGGTTCGACAGACTCGAAAATGACTGGTCGGGCGCATTTAGCGCCACCCAGCTGGAGGAAGGCCGCCGCATCTACCGCGATGGCGAGGTTCGCGAGCTGGAATTGACCGCCAAGGACGCGATTATCCACCGCCGGGTCGAAAAGAAGGACGAATACGTCGTGATCGAGTGGGACGGGGCCGGGATGGCCGTGCGTTCCTCGACGACCGACCTCGACATCGCGCATGCGTTGGCAGTCGCCGGGTTGCACGAGATTGAGGAACTGGTGGCCGACGAGATTTCGCCCCTACCGGGCGAACCCCCGCGCATGCGGACGCCTGATGCCGTCTCCACGAACGGCAACGGCACCAACGGTCATAACGGTTCCAATGGCCATGCCCCGGCTGCGCCGAAACCGCCGGCGTCGTCGACGCCCGCCGCGGCTCCCGGTCCCTCGCGGCCATTGTTGTTGGTGTTCAAGACCAAGACCGTCGGGCTGACCTTTCAGGCCTATTGGGCCGAGGCCGACGGGGAAACCCGCCATCCCGCGCTGGGCGCCTTGGCGCACGCGAACGGCAATGGTCACGTGACGTCCGGCGAGCGGGCGAAGCTCATCGGCCTCGCGGCTTATGCGCGCAAGGCGCACTTTCATTATCATCAGGAAACGGGGCTCTATGTGCTGGCGTCGCTGGTGGAGATTCCGAATTTTCTTAAAACCACGCTGCCGGCTTGGCGACGGATGTTCACGGTCGAGCTCGATGAACGGGCGGCAAATCTGCTCAAGGGCACGCGCCTCGTCGAGATCGAGGCGGTGGCCGAGCGCTCCGCTTCGAGCGGCGGTGGCGGCGGCGATGGCACCGGGCTGAACCTTCGCTGGATTTTCCGGGCGGGCGAGCGGATGCTGACCGATTCCGAGGTCAACACCCTCCTCCGGCGCGGTGGCTCGCCGGTGATCCTGCCCAATCTCGGCATCGTGGCCCTGGCGGGCGAGCGGTGGGAGTCGTTCAGCGCGTGGCGGCACAACATCGCCGAGACGCATGCCGACGGCACGCTGTCGCCCTATTTGATTTTCTCCCTGTTCAACGACGCGCGGCTGAAGCTCACGCTTTCGCCCGAAATCGAGGCCTGGCGCCAGCAGGTGCTGGCGCCGCCGCCGGAACCGCCGGCTTTGCCCGAAGTCCTGCGGCCGTACCAGCGCCGCGGCGTGGAGTGGATGGCGCACTTGTGTGACGTGGGCTGCCACGGCCTGCTCGCCGACGAGATGGGACTCGGCAAGACCCTGCAAGTGTTGACGCTGCTCGCCACGCGCCCGGTGGCCGACAAGCCCACGCTCATCGTCTGCCCGGCGAGCGTGGTGCCGGTCTGGCGCGAGGAGATCGCGAAGTTTTTCCCCGAACTCGGCGTGGACGTGCTCAAGACGGGCCACGATTTCACGTCCCGCACCGATCCGGTCATCTGGCTCGCGAGCTACACGCAGTTGCGCAAGCACCGCCACCTGCTCGATGCGCAGGAATTTGGCTACGCCGTGCTCGACGAGGGACAGTTCATCAAGAATCCCGACGCCAAGATCACGCAGACCTGCTTTGCGGTGCGCGCGAAGCACCGGCTGGTGCTGACCGGCACGCCGCTCGAGAACCGCCAGCTCGACCTGTGGAGCATCTTCCGCTTTCTTCTCCCCGGCCTGCTGGGTTCGCGCACGGGCTTTGAGGCGGCGCTCAACGCGGACCGCGTCGTCACCCTCGACCGGCTGCGCGCCCAGCTGGCGCCGTTCATCCTCCGCCGCACCAAGAACGAGGTGGCCACGGAGCTGCCGCCGAAGGTCGAAATGGATCTCCTGTGCCCGATGACCGACGTGCAGCGGACGGAATATGCGCGCATTTGCACCGAGGGGCTGGAACGCCTCGGCGACGACGTTGGCACGGCCATGCGCGAGAAGTCGTTTGGCTTTCTCGCCCTGCTCACCCGCCTGCGGCAGACGTGCTGCGATCCCGACATGCTGCCGTGGCTCAAGTCCCCGCTCAGCGACTCGGGCAAGATCAACCTGCTCGTCGAGAAACTCGCCGAGGTGGTCGGCAGCGGGCACAAGGTCGTCATCTTTTCCCAGTTCGTCATGCTGCTGGATCGCGTGCGCGAGGCGCTGGTGAAGAACTTCCCCGACCTGCCACGCTACGAGCTCACCGGCATGACGCTCGACCGCCTGAAGCCGGTGCAGGGTTTCCAAGGTGCGCCCGGCGCGGCCGTGATGCTGGTCTCGCTGAAGGCGGCCGGCACCGGCATCACGCTGCACGCGGCGGACTATGTTTTCCTGCTCGACCCCTGGTGGAATCCGGCGGTGGAGGCCCAGGCGGTGGACCGCGTGCACCGGATCGGCCAGAAGAGCACGGTCTTTGTTTATCGCATGGTCACCGCCGGCACGATCGAGGAGCGCATCCAGGCGCTGAAGGCGTCGAAAAAGGATCTGTTCGACAAGCTGATTGGCGGGCTGGGCGGCGACTTTGACCTCAGCCAGCATTTCACCTCGCTCCGCGGATTGGTGCAGCTCACCGCGCAGGTGGTGCCGGAAATCGCCCCGGAGGCACCCGAGGCGCTGGTGTGAACGCCGGCCGCAGAATTGCCGAGCGCGGGCTTGTTTCGTGACCGCGCGCGGCTACGGTGGCGCCGACGTGGACTTGCCGACCCAATTTCTCGCCCAGCCGGACGCACTGATCCTCGACCTGGCGGTGAATTCGCGGGAAGCGGCGATCTGCGGCCTGCACGCGCAGCTCGCATTGAGCCCGGCGGTCAAGGACGCGCCCCAGTTTTTGCACGGTCTGCTGGAGCGCGCGATGCTGGCGCCGGTGTGCATTGCGCCCGACGTGGCGCTGCCGCACGCCCGCACGGACGCGGTGGAACGCGTCGTGCTGGGCGTGGCGCGGGTGGTCGCACCGGGCGTCGGCTTCGACGCCGAGCATCCGCACGTGCGGCTGGTCTTCATGGTCGGCACGCCGAAGCAGCAGGTGGAGGAGTATCTGCTGGCGGTGGCGGCGATCAGCCGGCTGCTGAAAACGGAAGGCGTGCGCGCCGGGTTGCTGGCCGCGCGGACGGACGCGGAATTTGTCGCGCTGCTCGCGCGCGGCGCCAAGCGATGAGCGAGGCGACCACGGCACCGACGACCGAGCTGCTGCAGCGGCTGCAACGCCTGTTGCGCTGGCGGCTGTGGGTGCGCGAGAAGCTGCAACTCACCGAGTGGCAGGTTACGCTGCTGTGGGCGGCACTCGCGGGGTTTCTCGGGGCGGGGGCCTCGATGCTCTTTGCTGCGCTGACGGAGGGCGTGCATGAACTGCTGACGGGCTCCACCAGCGGCGTTGTCGAGTCGATGCGGCACCTGCCCTGGTGGGGCGTCCTGCTCGTGCCGACGCTCGGTGGGGCGGCCGCGGGCCTGGTGCTGCTTTACGGCTCGCGGCTCACGCGGTCGCAGAGTTCCACCGACTACATGGAGGCGATCGTGATCGGCAACGGCCGGGTGCCGGTGCGGGCGAGCCTGGTCAAAAGCACGGCGGCGCTTTTTTCCATCGGTTCCGGCGGTTCGATCGGCCGGGAGGGCCCGATGGTGCAACTCTCGGCGGTCGTGGCGTCGCTCGTGGGGCGCTGGCGGCAGTTCACCGGGCCGCAATTGCGGCTCCTCGTGGCGTGCGGCGCGTCCGCGGGCATTGCGTCGGCCTACAACGCGCCGATCGCCGGATCGTTCTTCGTGGCGGAGATCATCCTGGGCTCGATTGCGATGGAGAGCCTCGGGCCGCTGGCGGTTTCGGCCGTCGTGGCGACGCTGACCATCCGCGTGCTCACGGCGGCGCAGGTGTTGTACAAGGTGCCGGAGTTCCAGCTCAATTCTCCCTGGGAGATGGGTCCGTATGTGGTGCTCGGGCTGGTGGCGGGCGGGCTGGCGCCGTGGTTCCTGCGGTCGCTGCGGGAGGCGGAGAAGTTTTTCCTTTCGTTGCGGCTGCCGCTGGTCGCGCGACTCGCGCTCGGCGGGCTGGCGGTGGGCGTCATCGCGATCAACGTCCCGCAGGTCTGCGGCAACGGCTACACGGTGGTGGTGGACATCCTCAACGGCCGGCTGCTGTGGACGGTGCTGCTGGGAATTTTTGCCTGCAAATGGCTCGCGACGATGGCGTCGTTTGGCTCGGGCGCGCCCGGCGGTGTGTTCACGCCGTCGCTGTTCATGGGCGCGAGCGCGGGCTATCTTTTCGGCATGGCGGTGCACACCGTCTGGCCGGCGGGCGCGGCGGACCCGCGGGCGTTCGCGCTGGTGGGCATGGGCGCGTTTCTCTCGGCGGCGAGCCGCGCGCCGGTCATGGCGGTCATCATGCTGTTCGAGATGACGCTGAGCTATGACATCATCCTGCCGCTCATGCTCTGCAGCGTGATTGCCTACTATACGGCGAAGGGCCTCGAGGGGGAATCGCTCTACAGCGCGTCGCTGCGCCGCAAGGCCGCCGCGGAGCCCGCGTCTGCGCTGCCCGCCGGCCGGGTACTGGATTTGATGAAGGCGAATCCGCCGACCATCCAGTCGGCGGCGCGTTTTGCGGAGATTGCCGAGAAGTTTCTCTCGGTGCGGGTGAACAACCTCTACGTGTGCGACCCGGACGGGCGCTTTCTGGGCGCCGTGTCGTTGCATGACATCAAGCCGTATCTCGGGCAGCTCGACCTGGCCGAGCTGGTGATCGCGCGCGACATCATGCGCGAGGATTTTCCCCGCCTTGGTCCCGACCAGACGCTGAGCGAAGCCCTGGACCTGTTTCTCAACAATCCCGTCGAACGCCTGCCGGTGGTGGCGCCGGTCGCGGGCGGTCTGGTGGGCAGTGTGTCCAAGAGCGACCTGCTGCTGGCGCTGGTGGAAAAGCGCAAGAAACTGGAGCCGGCCTGACGGCCTACGGCGCGGCGCCCGCCGGCGGCGGCGCGGGCGGGTCGCCCGTCAGCTGGCCCTGCTCGTAGAAGAGCCGCACCGCGGGATTCGCGTTGGGGAGCAGTTCCTTGGCCCGCTGGAGCGCCCGGCGCGTCGCCATCATGGGCTTGGCCTCGTCAGGAAAAATATTCTCCTCGCCGATGTGACGGAGGAGGCCGCTGTCGCGGAGCACGCGGGTGACATCGGGGTTGCTGCCGCTGATCAGCAGGTGGCGCCCGGTCTGGCGGAGGTAGTCGTGGAGGTTTTCGAGCGCCATGACGGTCGAGGCGTCGAGGTGGCGGGCATTGCGCATGCGCAGGATGAAAACGCGGATATTCTGGTCCTCGGCGAGGCGGCGCACCTGTTCTTGGAACAAATCGGCCGCGCCGAAGAACAGCTCGCCCTCGACGTGGATGATCGAGACCTGCGGATGGACGCGCTTGGCGGGATCGGAAAGCTCGGCGAAACCGCCCTCCTCCGTGACGGTATACTCGGCCAGGGTGGGGGTGCTGGTCTTCTGCAGGAAGAGAGCGAGGGCGACGCCGATGCCGACATAAATGGCGGTATCGAGCTTGAGCAGCAGGCAGGAGGCGAGGGTGACGAAGAAAACCACGGCATCGGAGCGCGTGGAGTGGCAGGCGATCCGGATCTGGTGCCGGTTGATCATCTTCACGCCCACGCGGATGAGGTGGGCGGCGAGGGCGGCGATGGGGATGAAGTTGAACACCGGGGTGGCGAAGAGCAGGACGAACAGCACGACCACGCTGCTGAGCATGGAGGACAGCTGGGAGACGGCGCCGCTCTGGAAATTGACCGCGGAGCGGGCGAAGGAGGAGGACCCGGGCACGGCGCCAAACAGGGCACAAGCGAGATTCGCGGCGCCCATGCCAATGAGTTCCTGGTTGGGCTCGATCTTCTGGCCGCTCTTGGCCGCAAGGGACTTGGTGATGGAGGTGGCCTCCAGCATGCCGAGGATCGCGATGGCGATGGCGGTGCCGACGAGCTCGGGCAGCAGCTGCAGCTTGCGCGGGCCGAAATGAAAGCCGGCGAACGCCGGGAACGCCGCCTGCAGGGCGCCCTCGTCGCGGACCATGCGGAACGGGGTGTCCGCGGCGAAAAGGGTATAGCCTTTGGCCGCCAGGGCGAGCAGGGCGAGGCCGATGAGGGCCTCGGGCCAGTGCGGCCGGAGGCGGCGCACCGCCATGAAGATCAGCAGGGTGAGCGACCCGAGCCCGATGGCCCAGACGCTCACCTGCAGCTCGCTGATCCGGACGAGGGCCTGCCACACGTTGGTGAGAAAGTCCTGACCGGAACCCACGTCATAACCGAGCAGGTTGTGGAGCTGGCTGGCGATGAGCAGGATGCCGATGCCCGTGCTATAGCCGACGACGACAGAGCGGGAGATGAACTTGGTGATCTCGCCGAAATTAAGCAGCCCGGCGAGGCACTGGATCAACCCGATGAGAAACGCGAGGTAGATGGCGAGCTGGAGCGGCTCAAGCGGGCTGCCGCTGTGGGCCGCGATCGTCGCGGCGACGATCAGGCTAATGGAGCTTGTCGGGCCGAACACATGATGATGGGAGGAAAAAAACATCGCGCCGACCAGGCCGCCGATGATGACTGCGGCGATCACCGGCTGGGGCGGCAGGTTGAGAATCAGGGAGAATCCAATCGCCTGCGGAATGGAAACGAGAGTCAGGGTCGAGCCGGCGATGAGGTCCGCGCGAAACTTCGCCCAGGAATAGTGCCGCAGTTCCCCGACAAACGGGAAACGGACCTTGAACATCTGCGTGCCCATGGCCGCGACATCTTCCTTCAGTTCTGCGACACGATCCATGCGCGGAATTCGGTGAAATTCCCGGCGCTGATGCGAGATATTTGCGCGCGGAGAGGCGCGGCGGGATTTGCCGGTTTGTCACCGGCTCGCCACGTGTTCGTAACAATCGGGCGGCATGATGACGGTGTTCCTTCAACCCAACACTGAACGCATTCATCATCATGTTTCACTTGAAATCAAAATGGCTCGCGCTGCTCGGCGGCGCCCTGTTGCTCGCGGGTTCCGCCTTGGCGCAGGACAACAAGGCACTCATCGACATCCTGATCAAAAAAGGCATCCTGAACGACGAGGAAGCCAAACAGATCGAAAAGGATTTGGCCAAGCAGAACGCGGCCAGCGACGTGTCCACGTCGGGCAGCAAATTCCTGAAGAAGCTCACGGTGAGCGGGCGTTTCCAAGTCCAGTATGCCGGGCTCGGCACGGAAATCGATGGCGCGGCCGCCAATCCCGTGTCCACGGAGCATTTTCTTATGCGCCGCATGTATCTCGGCGCGAAGGCCGAGATGGGCGACGGCTGGAGCGGGAACCTGAACTACGACTTTGCCAATGCCAGCTTTGACGCGGCCTTCATCCAGTGGAAGCAGAGTGACCAGCTCGTGCTCGACATCGGCTTCCGCAAGGCGCCGATTGGCCTGGAGGAATGGGACACGTCGAGCGGCAGTCTGAAGGCCATCGAGCGCTCGCCCGCCACCCGCTATTTTGTCGAGTCCAACAACGGCCGCCGTCTGGGCGCCGGCAGCTACCGCACCGGCGTATTCCTAGGCGGCACGAACAACGGGTTCTTCTATAACGTCGCGGTCACGAATCCCGAGCGTGACGAATTCTCCTCGCTCAACGGCAACTCCGATCCCGGCGTCCAAGGCTCCGGCACGGCGGCGAACAACAGCCTGGCCTACTGGGCCAATGCCGGCTACAAAGGCAAATTCACCAACGGCAGTTACCGGTTTGGCGTGTCGGCCGGGGATCTGCCGGATCAAGGGGGTCTGGTGCTCGGCAAGGGCGACAACCTGGCGGTTTACTCGGTCTATGGTGTCCTGACGTCCGGCGCCTTCGATCTGGAGGGGGAGTATTTTGCGAGCAAGAATGATCACGGGGTCTCAGCCACGCGTGACTCCGATGCCACGGCCTACTGGATCCAGCCCGCCTATTTCTTCACCAAGGAATTCGAAGGCGTGATCCGCTACAGCTACGTCGATTCCGACGGTCGCGGCGTAAATATCAGTGACGGTGTGCGTCTGGCGCCCAGCGGCGGCACGATGGACAAGATGTCCGAGTGGTATTTCGGCGGCAATTACCTCTTCCGCGGCAACGACGTGAAGTTCCAGCTCGGGTACGTCCACGCCGAATCCAAGGACACCGTGGCAGGTGCCCCCGCCAAGGCGAAGTCCGACGGCATCCGCAGCCAGATGCAGCTTAATTTCTGATCCGGCCTGCATACTAATCACGCGCGAACCGCCGGGCGGCGGTTCGCGTCACCCTTTTCTCCCACAATCAGCGCAATCGCAAATCATCCAGTCATGAAAAAAATCCTCCTCGCCGGCCTGACCGGTCTCCTCGTCGTCACGGCCGCCTCGGCCCAGATGCTCATCAACGGTGCCGGTGCCACCTTTCCGTATCCGATCTATTCGAAATGGTTCAACGAATACGCCAAGGTCGATCCCAGCGTCCGGTTCAACTATCAGTCCATCGGCTCCGGCGGCGGCCAGAAGCAGATCCTCGCCGAGACCGTGGACTTCGGCGCGTCGGACGGCCCCATGTCGGATGAAAATCTGGCGAAGGCCTCCCACAAGCTGCTCCACATTCCGACCGTGGCCGGGGCCGACGTCGTCAGCTACAATCTCCCCGGCAGCCCGAAGCTCAAGCTCGATGGGCCCACGGTGGCAGCGATCTTCCTCGGCACGATCCGGAAATGGTCCGATCCGGCCATCACCGGCCAGAATCCTGGCGTCAGCGTCCCGGACCAGGACATCCTCGTGGTGCACCGCTCCGATGGCAGCGGCACGACCTATATCTTCACCGACTATCTGAGCAGCGTGAGCGGGGAGTGGAAAGCGAAAGTGGGCAAGGGGACCTCCGTCAACTGGCCGGTCGGGCTTGGCGGCAAGGGCAACGAGGGCGTGTCAGGACAGATCAAGCAGTCGCCCGGCGCCATCGGCTACATCGAGCTCGCCTACGCCAAGCAGAACAACCTGCCCTATGCCGATATGAAGAATTCCTCGGGAAATTACATCGCCGCCTCGATCGATTCCGTGACGGCCGCACTGGCCACCGCGCAAATCCCGGACGACTTCCGCTTTTCCATGGTGAACCCGCCGGGGGCTGAGGCTTATCCGATCGCCGGCACCACCTGGCTGCTGGTTTATCAGGACCAAAAGGACGCGGCCAAGGGCAAGAAGCTCGTGGAATTCCTCCGCTGGGCCTACAGCGAGGGCGAAAAAATGGCGGCGGCGCTCGATTACGCCCCGCTGCCCGCGAACGTGCAGGAACGCGTGCTCGCCCGCGTGAACTCGATCAAATATTAACTGGGATCTCGCCTCCCACGCAATTTTGCTCAACGGAGGGTGCGGGCGCTCCGCACCCTCCTTTTTTATGACGGACCTTGTGCAACCCCCGACCGCTCCCGTGCTGACGGCGCTTGTTTCCAAGTGGCCGGACCGGTCGTTTCGCTGGATTGCGATGCTGGCCGCGACGACCATCGTCGCCCTCATTGTCCTGGTGGGCTGGGAGCTTTATGCTGGTTCCCGCCAGGCGCTGGGCCACTTTGGTCCCGGCTTTCTCGTCCATTCGACGTGGGATCCGGTGGCCGACAAGTATGGGGCGCTGCCGTTCATCTTCGGCACGCTGGTCTCGTCGCTGATCGCGCTGTTCATCGCGGTGCCCTTGGGCGTGGCGACCGCATTGTTTCTCACCGAAATGGCGCCCCTGAAACTTCGCCAGCCGGTGACCACCGTCATCGAAATGCTGGCGGCGGTGCCCAGCGTGATCTTCGGCCTGTGGGGGATTTTCGCCCTGATTCCCTGGCTGCGGGACCACCTTTTTCAATGGCTGAAGTCCTGGCTCGGGTTTCTGCCGCTCTTTCAGGGTCCGATCTATGGCGTCAGCATGCTCGCCGGCGGAATCATTGTGGCGATTATGATCCTGCCGATCATCACTTCAGTGTCGCGGGAAATCCTGCGCTCGGTGCCCAATCTTCAGCGGGAGGCGGCTTATGCGCTCGGGGCCACGCATTGGGAGGTAATCCGGATCGCGGTGTTGAGTTATGCGCGGCGCGGGGTGTTTGGCGCGGCGATCCTGGGCCTGGGGCGTGCGCTGGGTGAGACCATGGCGGTGACCATGGTGATCGGCAACCGTCCGGAGATCAGCGCCTCGCTTTTTGCGCCTGGTTATTCCCTGGCGAGTGTCATTGCCAACGAGTTTACCGAGGCTACCTCCGACCTTTACCTCAGCTCCCTGTTTGAACTCGGCCTGGTGCTTCTAGCCCTGACGATCCTGGTCAACGCAATTGCGCAACTGATGCTGCGCACGCTGGCCGGTCCCGCCAGCCGCAAGGCGTAGTGAAACCATGACAACCAATCAAAGTTGCCAGCCCTCCCCGCGACTCACGGCGTGGCGCCGCGGGAAAAGCCGAGCGATGACCTTGCTCATGGGCCTTTGTGCAATGGCCGTCATGACGCCGCTGTTTCTGGTCCTCTATTTTCTGCTGCGCGAAGGCGCGGTTGCGCTTGATTGGAATTTCTTCACGCAACTGCCCAAGCCGGCTGGCGAATCCGGCGGAGGGATGGCCCATGCCATTGTCGGCACGATGGAATTGCTGGCCATGGCCGCGCTGATCGGCGTCCCTTTCGGCGTGATGGGAGGCATCTATCTGGCCGAATATGGCTCGGACCGCGTCAACGATGGGATTCGTTTCGCCGCGGATGTGCTCAACGGCGTGCCCTCGATCGTCTGGGGCATGGTCGTGTACGCCTTGCTGGTCGTGCCGTTCAAGACCTTTTCCGCGTATGCCGGCGGCGTGGCCCTCGGCTTGATGATGATTCCGCTCGTCATGCGAACCACCGAGGAGGTGCTGGTCTTGGTGCCGCAAAGTTACCGCGAGGCCGGACTGGCCCTCGGCATCGCCCGCTGGAAAATCATCACGGTCATTGTGGTGAAGACCGCGCTCAAAGGCATCGTCACCGGCATTCTCGTGGCGCTCGCCCGGGTGGCGGGGGAAACCGCGCCGCTGCTGTTCACCGCGCTGGGCAACAGTTTCTGGAATCGCAACCTGGCCGAGCCGATCGCCGCACTGCCCCTGCAGATCTTCTCCTATGCGATTTCACCTTATGATGACTGGCACCGCCAGGCTTGGGCTGGCGCCCTGGTCCTCCTGCTGCTTATCCTCTGCCTGAACATTGCCGTCCGAATCATGTCGCGCGGGAAATCCCACACCTGAACCTCTTTTCCAATGGCTCAAGCGATCGCTGATCTTCCTCGCACGGCTGTCCAGCCGGCACCGCCCCCGGGGGCATCACGGCCCGTTACGTCGGAAGACAACCCGGCGTTTGATATCCGCAAATTTTCTCTGTGGTATGGGACGCGTCAGGCGCTCTACGACGTCGATATCCGGATCGCCACGCGCAATGTCACGGCGATCATCGGGCCCAGCGGTTGTGGCAAATCCACCTTCTTACGGGCCCTGAATCGCATGCATGAGCTCACGCCTGGCACCCGCATTACCGGCTCCCTGCATCTCTACGGGGAGAACCTGTATGCGGCGACGGTTGATCCGGTGGTGGTCCGGCGCCGGGTCGGCATGGTCTTTCAGAAGTCGAACCCGTTCCCGACGATGTCCATCGAGGAAAACGTGCTCGTGGGCCTGCGGCTGAACGGAGTGAAGAACCGGGGGCTCCTCCAGCAGCGCCTGGAAGAATCGCTCCAACTGGCCGCGCTGTGGGACGAGGTGAAGGACCACCTCAAGCGCCCGGGCACGAGCCTGTCCGGCGGCCAGCAGCAGCGGCTGTGCATTGCCCGGGCGCTCGCGGTGCAGCCGGACGTGCTCCTCATGGATGAGCCGTGCTCGGCGCTCGATCCCCTCGCCACGGCCAAGATCGAGGAGCTGATTCAAATCCTCCGTGAGCGCTACACGGTGGTCATTGTCACGCACAACATGCAACAAGCCGCCCGCGTTTCCGATCGGACGGCCTTTTTTTATCTGGGCAAGCTGATCGAATATGACGAAACCAAAAATATCTTCATGAAGCCCGCCAATCCGCAGACCGAGGCCTACGTCTCGGGCCGGTTCGGCTGAGAAAGCCACCCCACCATGACACACTTCACCGAAGAAATGACCAAGCTCAAGGAGACCATCCTCGCGATGGCGAGCCACGCTGAGTCCGCGGTCGCCCGGGCCATGCGCTCGCTCGTCGAGCGCGACGACGCCCTGGCGCTCAAGGTGCAGGCGGACGACAACATCATCGACCAGTTTGAAATCGAGGTCGACGACATCGCCATCCACCTGCTCGCGAAGGCGCCGCTCGCCACCGAGCTGCGCATGATCACGGTGGCGATGAAGATCTCCCAGAATCTCGAGCGGGTGGGCGACGAGGCTTGCTCCATCGCGCGCCGCGCGCACGATCTCAACGCCGAGCCCCAGCTCAAGCCCTACATCGACCTGCCGCGCATGGCGACGATGTCGCTGGAGATGCTACGCGAGGCCCTGACGGCCTTCATCGAGCGCCAGCCGGACAAGGCCCGCGCGGTCATCCCGCGCGACCATGACGTCGACGATCTCAACCGTCAGTTGCACCGCGAATTGTCCAGCTACATGGTGGAGCGCCCGACCACGATCAGCCGCTGCCTCAACCTCATGGTGATTTCCAAGTGCCTGGAGCGCATTGCGGACCACGCGACCAACGTGGCCGAGGAAGTCGTTTATCTTTACGAGGCGAAGGATATCCGTCACTCCGCCCAGAATCCAAATGAAGCCTAAAATCCTGGTGGTGGACGATGAACTGGACGCCCTCGAAGTGCTCGGCTTCAAGCTGCGCGAGGCCGGTTTTGCGCCGCTCTTTGCCACCGACGGGCTGAAGGCGCTGGCCGCGGTGCGCGCGGAGCGTCCCGATCTGGTGGTGCTCGACCTGATGTTGCCGGAGCTCGACGGGCTCGAGGTGTGCAAGCTCATGCGGCGCGATCCCGCCACCGCAGGCATTCCGGTGCTCATGCTGACCGCGAAGGCGGCGGAGATGGACCGCGTGGTGGGCCTCGAGCTCGGCGCGGACGACTACGTCACCAAACCCTACAGCCCGCGCGAGCTGGTGCTGCGCATCCGCAAGCTGCTCAAGCGCACCAAGGCCGCCGATGACCCCGGTGACCACCTGCGCATCGGCCTGCTCGAAATCGACATTCCGCGTCACGCCGCCCTCGTCGACGGCAAGCCCGTGACGCTGACGGCGACGGAATTCAATCTGCTCGCCTTGCTGGCCAAACGGCGCGGCCGGGTGCAATCCCGCGAGCGCCTCCTGCAGGACGTGTGGGGTTATGAGGCCGCCATCGATACGCGCACGGTCGACACGCACATGCGCCGGCTGCGGGAAAAAATCGGCCCGGCGGCCGACTATCTCGAAACGATTCGTGGCGTGGGTTACCGTTTCAAAGCTGACTCGTGACCTCCATGCGTCCTAGCTGGCTGCCGTGACTGTCTTTCTCGTCCTGCTTGCCGTCGCCGCCCTCGCTGCGTGGTGGCATGTCCGGCGCCTGCGTACCGAGGAGACGGCGCGGCACGTCCGGGAATTGGCGGCGCTGCGCGAGACTCATCGCGCCACGCTGGAAGCCCACCAGCGCCGGATGGAGACGCTGCTGGACAGCATGCTGGATGGGCTGGTGGTGCTGGATGCGATGGGCCGCATCGCGCTGGCCAACCGTGCAGCCGAGACGCTTTTCGGATTTTCCCGCCAGATGATCGGCGGCTCGTTGCTTGAGGCGGTCCGACACCATGAGGTTGCCGCGTTGGCGGCCCGGCTGAAAACGGAACCCGCGATTCTCGATCACGAGCTGCAGCTCGAGGGCTCGCCGCCGCGGGTGCTGCAGGTCAACGCGATCGCCCTGCACGACGCCACGGGCGCCGGCACGGGCGCCATGCTGGTGTTTCACGACCTGACCCGCCTGCGCGAGCTGGAGGGAGCGCGCCAGGAGTTTGTCGCCAATGTCAGCCACGAGCTGCGCACGCCGCTCTCGCTCATCAAGAGCGCCGCCGAGACCCTGCTGGACGGTGCCAAGTCCGAACCGGGGGCGCTGGACCGGCTGCTCCAGATCATCGACCGCCATGCCGACCGGCTCACGTTGCTCATCGATGACTTGCTGTTGCTGGCGAAACTCGACTCGGGCCGGCTCGTCCTGCGGCTGCAGCCCGCGCCGTTGCGGGCGGCGGTGCAGGAGGTGTTTGATGATTTGCTAAAACGGGCGCTGGCGCGAGAGGTGCGCCTCGAAAATGCCATGCCGGATGGGTTGGTGGCGCAGGCGGATCCCGACCGGTTGCGGCAAGTCATTTCCAACCTCGTGGACAATGGCATCAAATACGGGCGCTCGGGCGGCGTCCTGACGGTGAGCGCCACGGTGCGGGCGACCGGACGGATTGAAGTCTGCGTGCGCGACGATGGCCCGGGCATTCCGCCCGACGCCCTGGCCCGGGTATTCGAACGGTTCTACCGGGTGGACAAGGCGCGCTCGCGCGAGCAGGGCGGGACGGGGCTCGGCCTCGCCATTGTGAAGCACGCGGTGCTGGCGCACGGCGGCGAAGTCCGCGTCGAGAGCGAGCCCGGCCAGGGCGCGGCGTTTTATTTCACGCTGCCGACGGCGGGGTGAAGACGCGATGGATGTAGGGCGGGGTCGCTGACCGCGCCGGCTTGGAAGGTAGGGCGTCGGTGTCCACCCCGACGCCATCGCCGATGGGGACATCGGCGACCACCCTCCGGATCTGGGTAGGTTGCGCGCTCGCCGCGCAACGTTGCGAGCAAGCTCGCAACCTACAGGCGGGGTCGGCGACCCCGCCCTACAATCGGGAAAACCTTACACGCCGCACGCGTGCAGAAGCCGGACGATGCCGTAGCCCATCAAGCCGGTGAGCGGAAGGGTCAGAACCCACGCCCACACGATGCGGCCGACGAGACCCCATTTCACCAGGCTGAAGCGCTTCATCGCCCCCACACCCATGATCGAGGTGGCGATGACGTGCGTCGTCGAGACCGGCACGCCGTAGGTGGAGGCAGTGTGAATGATGAGCGCGGCGGTCGTTTCCGCGGCGAAACCGTGCACCGGCTGCATTTTCACCATCTTGTGGCCCATAGTACGGATGATGCGCCAGCCACCCGCCGCGGTGCCGGCAGCCATCGTGAGGGCGCAGGTGACAATCACCCAGAACGGGACCGTAAACTCCGGCATCCGCAGGAAACCCGCCCAGGCCGGCAGGTCCTTGAAGGCGCCCTGCGCGGTCCCGGTGAACAAGGCGAGCGCGATGATGCCCATGGTCTTTTGCGCATCGTTTGAGCCGTGGCTATAGCCCATAAAGCCGGCGCTGAGGAGCTGGGCCTTGCCGAAGACGAGGTTGACGACCCGCGGCGTGACCTTGCGGAGGGCGATCGTCAAAATGAACATCAGCGTGGCGCCGCCCACAAAGCCCAGCAGCGGCGAAGCGATCATCGGCAGGACGATCTTTGGCCAGAGGCCGGACGACCAGTGCAGCACGCCCCAATTGCCCTTGGCCGTGGCGAGCGCGGCGCCGCACAATCCGCCGACGAGCGCATGACTGGAACTGGAAGGCAGCCCCAGCCACCAGGTCAGCAGTCCCCAGATGATGGCGCTGAGCAGCGCACCCATCACGGTGGCCATGGTCACGTATTGCGTGTCGACGAGACCCTTGCCGATCGTGGTAGCGACGGCGGTGCCCATGAGCGCACCGAGAAGATTGAACCCCGCGGCCCAGATGATGGCCCAGCGGGCCGACAGTACCTTCGTCGAGACGACGGTCGCGATGGCGTTGGCCGTGTCGTGAAAGCCGTTGATGTATTCGAAGACGAGCGCGGCCAGCAAAACGAGCAGGAAGAGCGTCATGACGTCGGGCGGCGCTCGGCTCAGGAGTGCTTCAGCACGATCTGGACGACGATGTTGCCGGCGTTGCGGCAGCGGTCAACGGCCTGCTCCACCATCTCGTAGATTTCCTGGAGAATGACCAGTTCCTTGGCGTCATAGGGGCCGTGGTAGAGGTCTTTGAGGAGCATGAGCATCACCTTGTCGGCCTCGCCCTCGGCGTATTGCAGCCGGTCGTTGGCCTCGCGAATCCGCTCGATGTTGGTACCGCCCCGCAGGTCCTTGACCATGAACATGACGGCGTCGGCCGCGAGGTTGAGGAGCTCCGCCTGGCGTTGAAACGCCGCATGCGGCACGCGACCGGGATAAATGGACAGGCGCTCGACGATCTTCTCGACGGCCTTCGGAATGCGGTAGAGCGCGAAGGAAAGCGACTCGATGTCCTCGCGCTCCAAGGGCGTCACAAACGTGCGGCTCAGCTGCTCGGTCATCTCGTGGCGGATGCGCTTTTCCTTGCGGCGGGATTGGACGAAGTCGTCGAGGTTCGCGGGCGGACCGCCGGCGCTCAGCGTGTGCAGGTAGCTGGCGAGCAAATTGACGCTGGTCTTGGCCTCCTGGGCTCCGGCCTCCAGCAGGTCGAAAAACTTGTCCTCTTTGCCAAATATTTTCTTAAGCCATGAAATCATAGGGTGTTATTTTGGGTAACGGGGGAGGCGGGGTTTGCGAGGCAAAAACCGGACGACGGACAAAGCCTAGATCTTGCCTTGCAGGCCGGCCCAGGTGAGGCCCAGCCGTTCGCGAATGGCCCAGGTGCTTTGCTCGAGGCCGGAGAGATCGAACATCCAGTCGGCGGCGTGCAACTCGCCATTGGTGCGTGCGAGGAAATCAACGGGGCAGGGCAGGGGCTTGAGCCCGGCACCGCCCATCAAGGCCATGGCTCGTGGCATGTGCCAGGCGGACGTCACGAGCGCAAACGGCACATTGGGGCCGAGGAGTCGTTTCACGGCCTGAACCTCGTCGTCGGTGTCGCGCGCCGTGTCGATTTGGACGATGCGGCGCGGGTCGAAGCCGAGGGAGACCGCCGCGGCGGCGAGCACGGAGGCATGGGTGGCGCCGTGGCCCGCGCGCGGGCCGGAGACGATTAGGGTGGCCTGCGGCAGCAGGCGTGCCAGGCGCACGCTCTCGGCCAGCCGCGACAGCGCCGCCGCGCTGAGCCGGTTGATGGCCGAAAGGCCCGTCTGGTCCGCGTGGCCGCCGCCGAGGACGACGATCG
>OCZT010000735.1_pt1 | contig 33258 bp, 22 predicted proteins | sample 1539031 | NCBI WGS metagenome assembly OCZT01 (sample SAMEA3539308, study PRJEB22396) | soil metagenome | biome: tundra; feature: field; material: soil | place: USA | collected 2010-05 | depth 0.15 m | reverse complement strand
GGCGCTAGGAGATTTCGACAATGATGGCGCCGTCGATGTGCTCGTCGCCGTGAACAACGGTCCGCCTGTTCTTTTGCGAAACCTGGCGGCCAGGCAAAATCACTGGCTCGGTATCCACCTTGTTGGGCGCAAGTCGAACATCGATGCTGTAGGCGCAAAGATCGTCTACCAGGCGGGGGACCTGAAACGGCATGTAACAAAAGTCGGTGGCGGCAGTTACCTCTCTTCCCACGATCCACGCATGGTCCTCGGACTCGGCCTGAAGACGAAATTGGATTGGCTTGAAGTGCACTGGCCGCGACCCAGCGAAAAAATAGAACGCTTCACCAGTTTGCCAATCGATCGGTACATCACCATAGTCGAAGGGGCAGGAAACTGGAAGTAACAGCGTGCGAGCAATCTCGAAAACGGGGCAATTTCGCAGTTGCGGACCCTAACGCTAACCTATTGCGACTAACTACAAGAGGGTGGGCCGTAGAGGGAAAGTTCTCCTCCATCATGGCACCGCGAGAAGCTACTCTGCTGGAATCGCTGGCCTTATGAACTGGAGTGGGAGGCGCTGCAAAGCGCGACCGACTCCCGTATATCGATCAGCTTGGCGTCGATGAAAGCGAGGGTAAAGGTACGCAAGTCGTGGCGCTTTCTTTAGGCATCCGTATCATCGGCTTTCGGGAGACTGGGCAAAGCAGATGAGCGGAACCGCCCGGGGTTACATCAGCTTCAGCATCGGTCTTAGGTGCGGCTGGCACAAAGAAATGGCATACACCTTTGGCCATCGGCCTAATTTTGAATGGCAGATTTAAGGCAGACTTAAATTCTCAAACCATCATGAACATTAGGGATTGAAGCCCATACCACGCGACTCTTAATCGACTGGTCGCAGGTTCGATCCCTGCCGCGTCCACCATTTGCAATCGACAACTATAGCGATTCTTATACGCCCGACACAGAGCGATGTGTGGGGTTTTTGTGTTGCCCTGAATCGCTGCATCCAGCAAGTGCAGCGAATTGTGGGGGTCCGCTGGTCGACCACGCCTGCCGATACTCGCAGCGCCACCGGCAGACTCTACTTCGTGCCTGCGTGGTGAGCGAGGTTTACTATTGCAGTCTCAGGTGTCTGTGTATTGGGCCGTGAGTATCAGGGAGATATTTCGCTCATGACCCTATCCCATAGGCGCCAGTTGAATCCGACAAACAAGCTGAGCCACGAAGGATTGGGACACCAGTATGCTGACACCCGTTCAGCTGTTGCTGATTCCGGCCTTGACTCCAATAAGAGTCCGAATCTAAAAATGAGGCGATACGTCGATAGCATGAAGCCTCTGCGGTCCAAGGGAGGGCGGCTCAGCGTCGTTCTCTCCATCGTAGTAGCAGGGGTCTCGGTCTCTTTGCTTTCGTGTAAGAATGCCGCTTCCGTGCAGGCTAATTTACCGTCTGCGAATACTTCGAATGGCAACAATCAATCGTTGCGTTTGAAGGGAATGACCGAGGCGGTGGCGAAACGCGCCATCCAGACTCCTCTTCTCGCAGGCGAAAAAGCGAGAACGCTAACGATCGTCAAGTTGACGCCGGTCGGAACCTCGGTAAAGAGAGGAGATCTTCTGGTCGAGTTCGACCGGCAGAATCAACTTCGCGACTTCATCGATAAGCAGGCCGCTAATAGCGAACTGGCGAACAAGGTGTCAGCGGCTGCGGAGACAGAGACTGCCGCACGGGCAAAAGATGAGACTGAGATAACGGTGGCAGAAGACAATCTTGGCAAGGCCCAACTCGAGATCCAGAAGGTGGAGATTCTTTCGCGGATCGACACAGAAAAGACCCAGGAGAATCTGGACGAAGCCAAAGCCACACTCTCGCAGTTGAAGCAGACATTTGATTTGAAGCGCAAAGCCGCGCAGGCTTCCATTCGCATCCTGCAGATTCAGTTGGACCGCAACCGCGAGACGATGGCACATGCCGAGGCAAACGCGGCATTACTTCAGGTCCATTCGCCGCTTGACGGTATCGTTGTTCTGCATACGATCTGGAAACAAGGAAGCATGGGAGAGGTGCAGGAAGGCGATCAGGTTCGCTCTGGTGTCACGTTCATGGAAGTCGTTGACCCTTCCCGGATGGAAGTTCAGGTTCCCGTCAATCAAGAAGATTTGTCCAGTCTGAAGATAGGACAGAACGCAACTGTCCATCTCGATGCTTACCCTGGCCTGGTCTTTCATGGCCAACTTGAAACTGTCAGCCCGATGGGTCGCAGCGGCGCCTTCTCCGGCAAAGTTAGGACATTTTCCGCTGTTTTCTCAATCGCCGGCCATGATCCTAGATTGATGCCTGACCTCTCGGCCGCGGTCGACGTCGATCCGGACAAGAGCGTTTACGTAAGTGGCGAGTCGCAGCGATGAACCCAATTCGCATGCTCCGGATGCCCGGTCGAGCGGCCATTGTGGCGGCCATCTTGCTGGTGAGCGGCGGAGCATTCCTAGGTCGGGCGCGGTTTTTCAAACATGCCCCCAGCGCCTCCACATTTCAGGTCAAGCGGCAAGAGTTCCTTGAAGTCCTCCAGTTTCGCGGGCAGGTGAAGGCAATGCGATCGGTAACGATCTCCGCTCCCGCCGAGGCGGGCGATCTTGAAATCCTGAAAATTGCTCAGGACGGATCTCATGCAAACCGCGGCGACGTTGTAGTCGAGTTCGACAAGTCCAAGACAGAGCAACAACTGGCCCAGTATCGATCCACTCTCAAGTCTGCGCAGGCGGAAATCGAACAGGAGCGAGCACAGGATGTATTGAAGGAAGAAGAAGACACAACCGCCGTCATGAAGGCCCAATATGATGTCGAGGCTGCGACACTGGAGGCCAGCAAGCAGGAGATCGTCTCCAAGATCGAAGGCTCCGAGGCAAACCTCAAGTTAGCCGATGCCAGGCAGAAGCTCAATGAAATGCAGATTAAGCTCAAGTCCGATCGAGCGCTCAATCGATCTGCTGTCGCGAGCAAGGGCCAGGCAAGCAAGAAGGCAGCGTATGACACCGAGACTGCAGAACGCGCACTCGCGAATATGACCCTGTTCGCACCGTCCAATGGAATGGTGAGCCTGGTCCCGGTTTGGCATGCAGGCGATCAAACCCCCTTCAAAGCTGGAGAGAAAGCGTGGCCGGGCGCTCCCATTGCAGAACTGCCGGACGCTTCTTCGTTGCGCGTTTCGGGGCGTGTGAACGAGACGGAACGCGGACGACTGGCACTACATCAGACCGTGGCCGTGCAGTTTGATGCCATTCCGGATCGGCAGTTCACTGGGCGCGTCGAGCAGATCAGTACCATCGCAACTTTGGACTTCTCCGGAGACTGGCCGTTTCCGCTGAACTTCAACCTCCAGATCGCGCTCGATCAGAAAGACGAGCGCCTCAAGCCTGATATGACTGCGCAAGTCACTGTAGCAGTGGACCACGTCGCCGACGCGATCACAATTCCTGTGCAGGCAATGTTTCAGAAGTCGGGACAGACCGTTGCCTATGTGTGGGATGGTTCGAAATTCCGGGAGCAAGTGATCGCGATCGGGCGGACAAGTCGCGACGTTGTTCTGGTGGCCAAGGGGCTATATCCAGGAGACCGCATAGCGCTGAAAGATCCTACGGCGAAGGAGTAATGCAGACTGATGAAATTGCGTTCGGTGGTTGGTTACTCCGCATTCACCTTGATCGTAGCTGGAGGTGCGATTGTGCTCGCGTCGAGGCGAACCTCGGGCCCTTCTGGAAACAAGGGGAACTTGAGTGCCTCCAGGGATGAGGTTCCACTGGCGTCGGTTCAACGCGGAGATGTCGAGATGAATGTATACGCCACGGGGGAGTTGCGGGCCAGCCATGCGATGATGCTGACCGCTCCCTCCGTAGGAGGTGGATCGCTGGAAATCACCCAACTTCTACCTACAAGTTCCCCGGTTAAGAAGGGTGACATCGTGATTGCATTCGATCCGAGCGAACAGCAGTACAAACTCGACCAGAGCCGCTCAGAGTTACGCCAGGCCGAACAGGAAATTACAAAGGCAAACGCAGACGCGGCGGTTCTGACAGCGCAGGATAAAGTGGCTGCGCTGAAGGCTCGCTATGCCGTGCGACAGGCAGAACTGGACGTCCAGAAGAATGAGATTGTCAGCTCGATCGATGCTCGCAAGAATGACCTCGCGCTGCAACAGGCACAGCGAATGAAGGCGGAGCTTGAACAGGACAGTGAATCGCACAAGCAATCTGGTCAGGCCACCATCTACCTGGCAAAGGAGAAATACAACAAAGCAAAGCTGGGGATGGACCAGGCACAACAAAATATCGACAAGATGCGAATTGCCGCGCCCATGGACGGGATGGTTTCGATTCAGAAAAATCCTCCCACCGACTTCTTCTTCACCGGCATGTCAGTTCCCGACTTCCACGCCGGAGATTTGGCAAATCCGGGCAGCGCCATCGCTCAGATCGTCGATCCGCTGGGATTGGAACTAAGCTGCAAGCTGAGTGAACGCAGTAGCAGCAGCGTTAAGGTTGGGGAGCCTGTGGAGGTGGTCTTCGATGCGGTGCACGGCAAGACGTTTCATGGCAAGGTTAAATCGGTTGGCGGAATGTCGAAGGCGCAGTTCTTCGATGGCGGCGCAGGCAACGGTGTTGAGGTGACGGTGCAGCTTTCCCCAGCGGACCCGCATCTGCATGCTGGCTTTACCTCGCAAATTCTGTTTGTAGGAGATAAGAAGACAAATGTGCTTCATGTGCCACTTCAGGCATTGTTCATGAAGGACGGCAAACGCTACGTCTATGTGAGAACGGCGAGCGGCTTTGAACAGCGACAGATAAAGATCCAAGGGCAGAGTGAAAGCAGAGCCGTGATTGAAGGACTCGCTCAAGGGACACAGGTCGCGTTAGTGGATCCCACAGCGCCGCGAAAGCAAGGTAGTGCGGGCGCAACGGCAGGCCCGGCCAGCGCGGGAACCCCTTAATGCGCAAAGCACCGCTTCTTATTCCGGCAAGCATTCTGGGCGGTTCTCAGCAGTGGATACGCGACGCGCAGTTGGGTATGCAGAACCTGCTGGTCCACGGACTGCGTTCTCTGCTCACTATGTTGGGAATGATTTTTGGCGTTGCGGCGGTAGTAGCGATGCTCTCCATCGGCGCTGGGGCAAGGCAAAAGGTTATGGCCTTAATCGAACAGATGGGCGTACGCAATTTGATTGTCGAGGCAAAGGAAATTACAGAATGGCAGGCACACCAAAAGATACGTAAGATCTCCCCCGGACTTACATTTGAAGACTACCGGGTCATCCTGGCGGATGTGGACGGTGTCGTAACTTCCACCCCACGCAAGCGCATGACTCCCACCAAGACAATTCCAAAATCCCAGCAGGATATCCCAGCGGTGTATGGCGTGCAGCCAAGCTACCAACAAATAGCCGGGCTTCACCTATTGGCCGGTCGCTTCTTCAATCAAGATGACGAGGAACGAGCTGCACCGGTCTGTGTTCTGGGGATCAATGCCCGCTGGAGCATGTTCGGCGACTCAGATCCAATCGACAAATATATAAAGGTAAACGATCAGTGGTTTCGCGTCCTCGGCGTTGTGAGCCCACAACTGACGGCACAATCCGACAGTGCGGCAGCGCCATCGGCGGACACGAACAACCTCATCTATGTGCCACTGAAAACTTCCATCCTTCGCCTTGAAGACAGCTATAGCGATGTGCGCGATGAGATTGACGGAATTTACCTTAATCTGAACCAGAATGCCGATATGACTTCAACGGCGCAGGTTGTCAGGGCGATTCTTGACACCTCTCACCATGGAGCAAATGACTTCAGCGTTATTGTGCCGGCTGAACTGCTGGCCGAACAAAAGCGCACGGAAAACCTGTTCAACGCTGTGATGGTCGCGATCGCGTCAATCTCCCTTGTGGTCGGAGGCATAGGTATCATGAACATCATGCTAGCCAGCGTTTCGGAGCGGACTCGGGAGATTGGTCTGCGACGTGCGGTCGGCGCCAGGCAATCTGATATTGTGCGCCAATTCGTGGTGGAGGCGACAACCATTTCGTTTGCGGGTGGAACAGTGGGTATTGTCTTCGGGTTTATTATGTCCCGCCTCATTGCCTGGCTCGCCGGCTGGTCGACAATCGTGACGGCTAGCTCCATCGCTCTGGCGTTTCTGGTGTCCATCAGCGTTGGGCTGGTGTTCGGCATCTACCCAGCGATGAAGGCGGCCCGGCTGGATCCGGTCGATGCAATCCGTTATGAATAACACGATTGGAATATTCTGCGGTCCAACCTACACCGTTATCTACCGCACCCATCCATCCGCAGGCCTCGGAGCATCAAGATGAACCTTCCCGGTAAGATCATTTTCCTTGTCTTGTTGTCGATCGGCTTATCGTCCCCAGCACAATCACCTGAGAGCTATCGCAAGCTCCTGACCCGCCAGACACAGTCAGGAAAGCTGGGAGCTCCGGAATATTTCGCCAATTATGTAAAAGACGGAATACTCCGCATCAGTCTGGACGACGCCATTAAATTGGCGCTCCAAAACAACAGCGCTGTTCGCATTCAGCAGACACAGGCAGAAGCACAGAAATTTATCCTGCTCGGTGATTATCAGCGGTTCGATCCGCTTTTTCAGGCAATAGCCAGCGTCAGCCGATATTCCACCCCAGGAAGTAGCGAACTTCAGGGGATTGGACAGACCAGCACTGCTGCATTGAATTCGCTGACACAACTAGGGCAGATTAGCTACTCACAGACCTTCGAGACGGGTACCACCATCGATGGCACTATCTCCAGCACCAAGTCATCCACAAACAGCTCTTTTAACTATTTCAATCCTTATTTCAACTCGATTCTCAATTTTAATTTTATTCAGCCGCTTTTGCGAAATGCGGGTGTGTTTGCCAACAAAGCTCCGTTGATCATCGCTCGCCGAACGCTGCAGCAGTCACGAGCGAGTTTTGAAGCGCAGGTAAATGACGCCATCTTTCAACTGGTTAACCAGTACTGGGCAGTAGTGCAGGCGCGGGGAAATCTTCAAGTGGAACAAGACTCGCTGAGTCTGGCGGAGGCAAGTTATCAGCGTGATAAGCGGGCCTTGGAGCTGGGGGCGCTTCCGCCCCTTGATATCTACCGATCACAATCGGAAGTTGCGGCACGTCACCTACAGGCCATCCAGGGCGAGTACACGCTGAAGCAAGCAGAAGAGGAATTGCGTCTCACGATTGGAGCCGACCAGGATGCATCAACCCACGCCTTGAATTTAAACCTGACGGAGAAGCCAGAACCGGTGGGAGAGCTCGATTCCACAAATATGGATGAGGCGTTGAAGAACGCGCTGGGTGGGCGCCCCGAACTAGAAGCTACGGGCTATGCGCTCGAGAACGACGAAACAAACATTCGCCTCGCGCACAATCATTTGCTGCCAGACCTTTCCCTCACTGGCTTCTACGATACGACTGGATTAGGGGGCAACCGATACGACCTCAACACCGGGGCACTCGTTTCCCAGGGCGGCTTATTCTCGTCCTTCAATCAGCTGTCCGGATTTCGATTTCCAGGATACGGTGCGTCCCTGACTTTGAATCTTCCCATCAAGAACCGAGGCGCGCAGGCCAGCCTGGGCGGCGCATTAGTATCGCGACGGCGCGATCTCTACACCGCCCGACAAACCCGCGAAGAGATCATCCTGCAGGTCAGCGATGCGGTTCGCCAGCTGGAAGAAGCGAAGTTGACGCTCGCGGCGGGTAAGCTCTCCTATGATCTGGCTCAGAAGTCGCTTGCCGCTGAGCAGCGCAAGTATGAACTCGGCGCCGAGACAAATTTCTTTGTCCTGGACGCCCAATCCAAGCTCGCACAGGCGGACCTGGAATTGTTGCAGACACAAGTGAATTATCAAATAGCCTGCGCATCTGTGCAGCACGCGACAGGCAATCTACTACAGCCCTATCACGTCCAGATCAAAGAGATAGAACAATGAGCGTACCCTGCCAAGAGAACAGCGCCCGACCCATAAACATGGGCGCAGGCTGATCAGGCGTGGGCCTCGTACAACGGCCGCTCCCTTCCGCGAACCGGTACGCCACTACTTCTCAAGCGGCAAGAACGCAAATCCTGCTCGGTAATGCTGACACGCAGCGTATACCGCGCGTTCAAAAATAGCTCGCGGAAGCAAGGCCTGGATCAGCGAATAGGACGTCCCACGAAGGATCGAGATAGAGCCAGCGCTGCGTGTCGAACCAACTCGTCTGTATCTCAGGAATGTGCAGCAGACCGTGGCCCGCCACGCAGATCAGCTCTGTCCCATTCCAGGCAAGGAAATTCCTCGACGGCTGACCGACCCGTGCGGGGTGGGTCAGTCTTCGCAGACACACAGGACATCGCTGGCGCTGGTCCCTCAGCACCCAGCGCAACCCAAACAGGCAGATCGAAAATGCAGAGACCAGTTGGATGTACTCGGACGAAAATGGATCGACCGTTCTTCGGAGATAGGCAAGATCGAGTGACACAAAATAAACGATCGGCAAGAGTAACGCTATCTTCGATCCGAGAAATCCCCAGCGGCGGACCCTCGTTGACCATGAGAGCTTCTGGGAACTCACTCTGTACTCGCCCAGTGGAAGTGATGTCGTCGCCGGCAACGCAAGACAGGCAAGAAAGATTGCAAACAGGAAAAGATCCTCAGGTCCACGCGTTCGCTCCGTCAGAGACACGCAAGAGAAGTCGGCCATGGTTCCATCCGGCGTAGGCGCTGCCATGTGCCAGTTCTCTCCCCAGTCAGTCTGTGCAGACGACGGCTTCAGATGCGCAACCACGAACCCCTTTTCCTCCGACAGGTCCCCGGCATCCGGTATTAACAGCCATCCATCCACCTTCCCAGGCAGCCTCCACGATCCCTCAGGCGCAACACCAATCACCATTGCGACCTTCGAACCAAGTTGGACCGCTCGGCCCGAGATATGAACGTCCCCGCCGAACTCCGTCTTCCAAGTCTCATCACCCAGAACTAGCCTTGGCAGATCTCCATGCGCCTCTGCGCCCACAGCCTTAAGCCGTACCGGCACACCGAGCAGATCAAACAGGTTTGAGCTCGCGACCGCAATCCTCCCAACGCCCTGTCGCTTCCCCGCACTCGGCAGGGACTTCTCCGTCACCTGATAGAACGCAAACTCATCGAAGAGGTCCTGCCGGCGTCGCTTCCAGGATTGGTACTGTTCTGCCGAGATGGTCGGATTTGAATCCCCGGGGACAAGCGCGTCGTGAATGAGCACCAGGTTCCGAGTATCGCGATAGTGCGTCGCGACACGAGCCAAAGTAACGCCCGGCAATAAGAGAGCGACTCCATAGCTTGCCCCAATCAGGCTCGCCAGCAAGAGCATGCACTGAGCCGCGGATCCCATCGTCGTGGCACGGGGTAAACGCTTCTGCGCGAAGTGTCCCCTCAGGCAAAGCGCGTCTGAAAAGCCGCCGAGACAGAATTTCGCGACCTCTAACTCCGCGGTCCACGAGACGCCGCGGGATGGCGTGCAAGCCTGACGCACATGCCAAAGCTCCGACGTCCACTCCCTCCACCAATCTCCACGCCGACGCGCAGGCACCAGTAGCGAGGCGCAGCGCAATACCGCCAGTTGAAGCACATGCAGAATCGCCGCTGGCCCTTGCGTCATAGCGCTTCAACCTCCTCCGACGGAATCAGCTTCGCCAACAATGGATATCGTTTCCGCGATGCCTCGAGCGTCGACTTCCCTGCCCGCGTCACCTTGTAGTACTTCCTCGGCGGCCTCTGTTCCGCATCGGCAATCGATTGCTGCTCCCAATGCGACCGGATCAATTCATCGCGCTCGAGCCGTCGCATGGCGGGATACACGGTGCCGCTCGGTAGACCCGTCATTTCCATCACGCCGAACCCGTAAACGTAACCCGCGTTTACCGCCTGCAGAATCATCGCCGCCGTATGCGAGAGTTTCGCCTCCGATGCCATGGCCAGCAGTATACCTATGTAGAAGACTACTTGACTATACCCTATTATGAATGCTACATAGGGGTAGTGAGGCAACCATGCTCGAGGTGAAAGCTCTGTCCAAGAGCTACCGCGGACTTCCCGCAATCGAAGACGTCAGCTTCCGTATTCGCCCGGGCGAAATCGTCGGCTACGTCGGCCCCAATGGCTCCGGCAAGTCGACCACCGTCAAGATCATCACCGGTCTCCTCGAGCCCAACAACGGCCTCGTCCTCTTCGAAGGAGACAGCATCCGCAACAATCTGACGTCCTACCGCGCTGCCTTTGGCTACGTCCCCGAGGAGGCACACGTCTATACCCACCTCTCTGGTCTCGAGTACCTGCAGTTGGTCGGCCGTCTGCGCAACCTCCCCGAAGGCCTCATCGACTTCAAGGCCAACAAACTCCTCGCGCTCCTCGGCCTCGAATCCTGGCGACATTCACCCATATCGCTCTACTCCAAAGGAATGAAGCAGCGCGTCCTCATCGCCGCTTCCCTCTTGCATGATCCCCGCTTGCTGATCTTCGATGAACCTCTTTCCGGCCTGGACGTCGTCTCAGCCCGGCTCTTTAAAGACCTCCTGCAGCAGCTAGCCGCGAAGGGGAAAGCCATTCTCTATATCTCGCATGTCCTGGAGGTTGTCGAACTCGTCTGCGACCGAGTCATTGTCATCGCCAAAGGCAGAATCCTCGCCGACGCGCCGCCCTCCGAACTCAGGACTTCGCTGCAACTCGCCAACCTTGAAAGCGTCTTCGCGCAGCTCATCCAGCAGGAAGATACTCAGACCGTCGCACGCGACCTCGTAGGCACCATGGCGGTCCAAAATGTCTAGTCGCCTCGGCCTCTTCGCACCCTCCAAACACCCGGTCCTCTCGCTCAGAGTCCAGGCTGAATCCGCGCTCCCCAACCGAACGCAAAACCAGTTCGAGGTTCTCGTTCGCCATCTCGTCCACCGCTTCTTCCACAACGAGCTCCTGGCTTCGGACGACGAGACCAAGCGCGTCATGCAGCTCGCTTACGTCGTCGCCCTCCCGACCCTGGTTGTGTCACTCTACCTATTCCCCGCTTACCACGCCTTCCCGCCCGCTCCGTTTCCTCGGCCTTACTGGCCACAGGTTGCAGACCACTACTTCTATGTGATGTATGCATTCATCCTCATGGGGGCGGCAACCGTCTACGAGTGGGATCTCCTCTTCCCCGACCTCCTCGACGTGTTCGTTCTCTCGGTCCTGCCCATCTCCAGCCGCCGTCTCTTCTTCGCAAGAGTTCTGGCGCTGGCCATCTTCCTTGCCCTGGTCCTGCTTGGCACCAGTATCCTCGGCACGCTCTTCTTTCCCATGATCACCGACCAGCCTCACGCCGGCCGCCTCTTTCTCGGTCACGCCATCGCTGTAATCATGAGCGGCACCTTCGCCGCCGCGAGCTTCCTCGCACTCCAGGGCGTCCTGCTCAACACCGTTGGCGAGCGCGTCTTCCGCCGCATCACGCCAATCCTTCAGGGAGGCTCCATCATGCTCCTGCTCACCGTACTACTTCTCTATCCAACGTTGTCTCATTCCCTCGAGTCCCTCCTCACTTCAAACATCAGCGCCGTCCGCTACTTTCCACCCTTCTGGTTTCTTGGAATCTACGAGCGCGTGGTACAGGGTCCGTCTACGCCACCCATCTTCATCCAGCTTGCCCGCACCGCTTGCAGCGCACTGGTCCTGATGCTTGCCGCCGTCCTCGTTACATATCCTCTCGCCTACCGCCGGCGTGTCCGCCAGATCATCGAAGGAGCCAGCACCCTCGACAGCCCAGGCCGCGCCACCGCGCCATTCCGCCGCCTTCTACACGCGGCTATTCTGCGCCTCCCCGCCCAGCGCGCTGTCTTTCACTTCGTCAGTCAAACCATCCTGCGCACCCAGCGCCAACGCGTCATGCTGGCCCTGTATGGCGGTCTTGCCCTTTCCCTGACTGTCGCCAACATGCTCGTATTCCGCATAGCCGCAGGCCATCTTCGCCCATCGCTCCTGCCGTTCGGCATCCGTGCTGCCGTCCCCATCATGGCCTTCTGGACAGTCATTGCTCTCAGTTCCGTCGTCTCCGCACCCATCGACCGACGCGGCTCCTGGCTATTTGGTGTCCTCATCGGACGGCCCGGTCCTGGCCACCTTGCCGGCACGCGGCTCTGGATCACCCTGTGGGCCGTGCTCATCAGCGTGACAACCGTCCTCATCCTTCGTGGCGTTTCGCCGCATGAGATGCGAACACCCCTCATCACCGCCGGACAACTTTTCGTCGCGATTGGTAGCTCCATCCTCCTCGCAGACATCCGCCTCTTCTCTGTCCGCACGATTCCATTCACCTACCTGCGCACAAGTGCGATCACCGACTTCCCGCTTATGGTGTTACGTTACTTCGTTCTGTTCCCGCTCTTTGTCAGCATCGTCGTTCAGGCGGAGAGATGGATCGAGGCCAGCCCCGCTCACCTCCTCAAGACTGTCGCTTTGATTTCCATTGCGCATCTTATCTTCCTCAAGACCCACACCCAATCTGTCCTGCAAACCACGCTCGAAACGCCACCCGGCGAAGGCGACGAGTTCCCTCAACGCCTCGGTCTCCGCGACGCCTGAAGCGTTGTTCAGCCCGTGAGAAATGAATATCATCGTTCCCGCCAGGCAAGTCGCTTCTCTACGCCCTGTACAATTCTTCCGACTGCGAATGAGTCGGAAACAGGGGTGGAGAATTGCCGGTATTGATTGGATCGTCACGGGAACCGCGGAGTCCGCGGCGGCTTCGCAAGCTTATTCTTCTGGTAGTTGTGCTTGGCGGAATACTCATCGCATGCCGTGAGGCATTGTCGTATTGGGTCGACTTGCTGTGGTTTCGATCGCTTGGCTATGGAGACGTGTTCTGGACGACCTGGCGGTTGCAGTGGGGGATCTTCGCGTTCTTTGCCGCAGCAACGTTCCTCATTCTGTACGCGGCATTTTCAGCACTCAAGCGCGCCAACCAGGCGTTTCTGCCGAGCGACCATACGATTGTCTTCGGCGGCCAGCCCGTGAATCTGTCAGTCGAGCCTGTGCTGCGCATCCTCGCAGTTGTCGTTTCGTTCGTCATTGCGATCGGTACCGGCGCGACGATGGCCTCGGACTGGCCTGTGCTGGCGCTGTTCTGGTACGCACCGCGCAGCGGCGCCACCGATCCAGTCTTCGGCAAGCCGCTGAGCTTCTTTCTGTTTACGCTGCCCGCGTGGCAATCGCTGCTTGGCTGGCTGCTCACACTCGCTGTCGTAACGTGTATCGCCGCATTCTTGTTTGCTCTTCTAGCAGGCGGGACGCGTGCGCTCGACAAACGACGCATAACCTACGACGCCTCATCACCGTGGCGCGGGCCATCGATCACCATTTCATTTCTGCTGCTTGTGCTGGCTTCGTATGTCTATCTGGATCGATTCCAGAGACTGTTCGAACATCACACCATCTTCGACGGCGTCACCTACACCGATGCGCACGTGATGCTCGGTGGGCTGCTGGTTGTCTGCGCGGCGCTGGTTTTGGGAGCGGGGATCGCAGCCGTCAACGCGGTGCGCATACCACGCGGTGGATTGCTCGTGGCTGCGATTCTTCCAGCGGCTGTCTGCTATGGCGTACTCGGCCTCGTGAGTTGGTATGTCGGTAACTTTGTCGTCAAACCAAACGAACTGGTTCGCGAGCGGCCCTACATCGGTTACAACATCGAGATGACACGGCAGGCTTACGGACTGGATCGGTTCGCGCAGCGCGAGTTCCCTGCCGAGACAACCGTCAATGCCGCAGACCCGGCAAACAATCAGGCGACGCTACAAAACATCCGGCTATGGGACTGGCATGCGCTTCAGGACACGCTGCGCCAGGTGCAGGAGATTCGCACTTATTACGACTTCCCTGACATTGACATCGACCGCTACGAAATCGGCGGAACTATGCGCGAAGTGATGCTGGCAACGCGAGAACTGAATGTCGAAAAGCTCCCCGAGAGCAGCCGCAACTGGATCAACGAAAAGCTCGTCTATACCCATGGATACGGCATTACGATGAATCCCGTGAATGGGTTCACGACAGAAGGTCTGCCGACGCTGCTGCTCAGCAACATGCCGGTCCAGAGCAGCGTGCCCGGGCTGAGCGTATCCCGCCCCGAGATCTATTTCGGCGAACTGACCAACACCGACGTTTACGTCAAGACGAGGCAGCAGGAGTTCGATTACCCCCAAGGCCAGACCAATAGCCTTACTTCCTATCAAGGCACCGGCGGCATTGTGCTCGGCGGATTTCTGAACCGGATCATCCTGGCCTTCGACCGCGACGATCTTGGAAAGCTACCCTTCAGCGATGACGTGAATTCGCAGAGCCGCTTGCTGATGCGGCGCAACGTGCGCGATCGCGTAACCGCGCTGGCGCCGTTCCTCACCTTCGATCAGGACCCATACATTGTGGTGGGCGACGACGGACGTCTGTCGTGGGTGATGGATGCGTTCACGACATCGGATAGCTATCCCTATTCAACGCACTACACCCTCGACGGAAATTCCGTCAATTACATGCGCAACAGCGTCAAGGTGGTAATCGACGCTTACAACGGAACCACGACCTTTTATGTGTTCGACGGTGCCGACCCGGTGCTGGGCGCATATCGGCACATCTTCCCAAGCCTGTTCAAGGATGCTGCATTGATGCCTGCGGACCTGCGAAAACATGTGCGCTATCCGGAGAAACTATTCAAGCTGCAGGCGGATGTCTATGGCCTGTATCACATGACGACCCCGGAGGTCTTCTTCAACCGCGAAGACCTGTGGACAGTCGCCACCGAAACCAGCCTGGGCAGCGATGGCCAGCAGACCGTGCAGCCGATGCAGCCAAATTTCGTGCTGATGAAACTGCCGGGAGAGGCAGATGTAGAGTTCGTGGAGATACTCCCCTTCACTCCCGCCAACCGGAACAATCTGATCGGCTGGATTGCGGGACGATGCGACGGCGCAAACTACGGCACCTCGGTGGTCTACGACTTTCCCAAGACGAAGCTGGTCGACGGCCCGCAACAGATTGAGTCGCGAATCGACCAGAACGCACAGCTTTCAGGACAACTCACTCTGTGGAATCACGAGGGTTCGCACGTGCTGCGCGGAAGCCTGCTGGTCATCCCGTCGGGCAAGGCGCTGTTGTATGCAGAGCCAATCTACCTGCAGGCCCAGCAGAGTCCCATGCCCGAGCTGCGCCTGGTTGTGCTCGCGCTGCAGGACCGGCTGGCGTATGGGCCAACATTCGAGGCCGCGCTGGCATCCCTCTTCGGCGGCGAGACCTCGGGGGTGAGTTCCACCGAAGCGCCGCAAGCTGCAGTCCGCGCTGGACCTGCATCCCAGGAAGCGCCGCAGCCTCCGGCAGACCTGAACGGACTGATCGCGGAGGCTGGAAAAGACTTCGCCGATTACCAGCGTCTGACAGCGGAAGGCAAGCTGGGCGAAGCCGGGCAGAAGCTCGATCAGCTGAAGCGAGTCATCGATCAACTGAACGCGCATCGGAAATGAGCTGACTTGGTTTGCACGCGCGGTCCGCTGTGATCGCGTGATCGCTCGATGAGCGGTTCACTGCGCATTGCGGCGGACCTGTTCGTCATAAAGCGGCAGCTTGTGCAGGCGGATGCGGACCAGCGGCGGGGCGGTGCTGCGGAAGTTGAGGCCGCGGTCGGTCTGATCACCGTTGAGGATGCGCGTGGTCTGCCATGCCCCATCGACGTACTTGCCCTCTTCTGCGCGAAGGATTTCGAGTTGCTGGTTGGGCGTCTTCTGTAGCTCGCTGGCGGGCAGCGTGAAGCTGACGCTGGCGTCGAAGCCTGCAACCAGGAATTCGAGCGGGCCTAATTGGGCCACGATGACGCGGCCCTGCAGGGTCGGTGTTCCCGGAGGCTGGGCTCCGTCCGACTGCGGGAAGCCGAAGGAGACGATTGCGTCTGCCGCCGGAAGGTGAATGGACTGGCGCGCCGCGCCCTTTTCCTCGACGGCGGACTGGAGCTTGCCTTCAAGGTTGAGCTGGGCGATCTGAGGACCCGGACCATTGAAGAGGGCGTAGTTGTCGGCGGGTGAGGCTACGCGGGCGGCGGCGGGCGGAGCGGCGACCTGGTCGGCGGGCTGCGTTGCCTGGGCGGAGCGGTCGATGCCGAACGGCGAGAAGCCGATGGCCCCGTGGCCCAGAGCGTAGAAGAAGTTGGGACCGAAGTGAACGTCCTGGCGGGTTTCAGGGATGAACAGCGGATTGTCGGGGCGCGCGTAGGTGGCGACGATCTGGTGGAAGAGCGAAGAATCCTCGGAATAGAAATCAGGGGCAAGAATGTCGATGGCTGGGGCGGCCACCTTCCAGATGGGGATGTTGGCCTGCTGCGGTCCGCCCGAGGGATACTCCTGACCGGGGGACGGACGGTCGCGATTCTCCAGCGCATGAACCGGATAGGCGAACCAGACATTGCAGTACATCGGCAGCGCATACTCGGCCTTGCCTGCGGCCGCGACCTCTCCGATGTAGTGCGCAGTGTAGTAGGCAGCGAAGCTCTCGTCGGCGTCGGGGCCGAAGGCATGCGCCCACGTACCGGAGCGAAGGTGAAGCGAGCGAACCAGGTCCCCGGGAACCCCAGAGTCGAAGGACTTCTGCGCGGCCAGCGAGAAGTCTCGCACGGAGCCTACGGAGCCCGACTCGTTCTCCACCTGGATCATGATCACGGTGTGCCTGTCCGCGTCGATCGACTTGAGGTGACGCATCAGGGCGGCGAAGGCGTGCTTGTCCGCGTCGAGGTTGGCTTGCGAGTTGGGACTCATGACGTCGAGCAGCTTACCGTAGGCCGTGATCTCGCGCGGGTAAGTCTTCGGGTCCGACTTGATCCACTCCGGCACGTAATGGTTCTGACCGTTCTTCCATGTGCCGAACCAGAGCAGGACGAGCCGCAACTGGTGCTCCCGAGCCTGGTTGACGAGGAGATCCACGTTCGCGAAATCGAACGTACCCTTGGTGGGCTCGATCTGCTCCCAGTAGACCGGTGCCTCGACGGTGTTGACGTGCAAACTCTCTGCTGCCGACCATGCGGCGGGCAAGGTCGAGGGCCAGGAGCTTGAGTTGTTGATCTGCGCGCCGAGGATAAGGAAGGGCTTGCCGTCCACGATCATGGCAAAGTGGTTGTCGCGCTTTTCCAGGTGGGGGATGTCGTTGGACTGGGCTGTAACGTTTGGGGTGTAGAGCGAGGCGAGTACAAGGGCAGACAAAACAATCTTCTTCATAGGCTTTCCGTTTCTTCGCGTGAATGCACAGCGGCATTCTACTTGATCAGCATGGAGACGATGGCGGCGGACATGAGATTGGCCATTGTGCCCGCAAGCATCGCCCGGAAGCCGAGCCTGGCGAGGTCATTGCGGCGGTTGGGAACGAGTGCGCCGATGCCGCCGATCTGCATCCCGATCGAGCCAAGGTTAGCGAATCCGCACAAGGCAAATGTTGCGATGGAGAAGGTGCGCGGCGAAAGTGTTCCCTTCTGCAATCCGAGTTGGGTGTAGGCTACAAATTCGTTGAGCACCGCTCGCGTGCCGAGAAGGTTGCCAATCTTCGAGGCCTCGCTCCACGGGATACCAATAAGCCACGCGACCGGCGCGCAGAAGAAGCCAAGGATGGCATTGAGCGTGTGCGGGAACGGGACATGGCCATGCGCCCATGCGAAGTTCGAGATACCCGTCATGGTCGCGTTGAGCAATCCAACGAGCGCAAGGAAGCTGATAAGCATGATGGCGACGTTGAAAGCCAGCGCCCCGCCATCAATTGTGCCGCGCGCGATCGCCCCAATGAAGTTTTCATTGGCATGCTCCTCCGACGGCGGCATGTGGACGGTGCCGGCGGTAGCAGGGACTTCGGTTTCAGGCACAAGCATTTTTGCGACCAGAATAGTGCCGGGCGCAGTCATGATGACGGCCGAGAGCAGGTCCTTGGCGTTGATGCCGAAGCTGATGTAGGCAGCCATGATGCCGCCCGAAACGTGGGCCATGCCAGAGGTCATGATTGTCATCAGTTCGGAATTCGTGGCCCCCGCAAGGAATGGACGGATGGTGAGCGGAGCCTCCGTCTGGCCCATGAAGATGCTGGCCGCGACATTGGTGCTCTCTGCACCGCTAGTGCCCATCGTCCGCTGCATGATCCAGGCGACGACCTTGATGATCTGTTGCATGACTCCGATGTGGTACAGAATGGCGAAGAAGGCCGACACGAAGATGATGGTCGGTAAGACCGCGAAGGCGAAGACGTTGAGCGCGCTCTTGGGATCGCCGAGCGGGCCGAAGACCATCGTTGAGCCATCGGCGGCGTGCCCGAGCATCGAGGTCACGGCGGTGCTCGCGACGTGAAGTATCCGCTGTCCGTAAGCCCACTTGATGACCAGGAAAGCAAACACGATCTGCAGGCCGAGCCCCCAGGCCACCGTCCTCCACTTGATCGCACGGCGGTTGGTGGAGAGGGCGTAGGCAAGCGCCAGGAATGCGATGAGTCCGAGAAGACCGGTGAATCGTGCCAAGAGTGCTCTCCGTGAAGGCGAGGTTTGTTGGTGTGAACCGAGTGTAACGGACAAGCACGCGGGGCGGGCACTTTGTTTTCTGCCGGATTCGTCTGCCCCAGCCAGAGTCGTGTGAAGACGGTATAATCTGGCTCACAATTTCCTGTTCTGGAGAGGACCGCCATGCGTCTTGCTTACCGTCTTGTTTGTGTCGTCGTTCTGAGTGGCCTGGTTGTCGGGGTTGGTCGCACGCAGGCGCCCGCTGCTCCTGCTGAAACAAACCGCAGCATCGCCGATGGCGGGATCACGGTTCCCGGATGGGAAGGCAAAATTGACGCCGGCGCGGAGAAACAAGGGCAAACTGTGAAGGACGCAAGGCTCGCTCCCGAGGGCGCTGGAATGCGCGTGACGACGGGGCCGGCGGTGACGTATTGGAGTGCGAAGAACGTGGGGAAGGGCGACTATACAGTGTCCGCGACGTTCACCGAGCCGAAGTTCCAGAACCTGAACACACATCCGCATCCGTATGGAATCGTGATCGGCGGCAACGATCTCGGGACGCCGCAGGAGAGCCTTCTGTACTGCGCAGCCTACGGCAATAGCACGTTCATCGTGCGTGGATTCGGGCCGGACGCGTTTCAGATGAACGGCAGGCGGGGGGAGAACAACGACGCTGTGCATAAGGCGGCGGGCGTAGGACAGCCGGTTTCGCAGGACATTGCGATGTCCGTGAAGGGTGACAAGATTTCGTGCTCGATCAACGGAACTGTCGTGGCAACCTATGACAAGTCAGCGGTGGTTGCGCCCGGCAAGCTGAAGTCGACCGATGGAATGTATGGGATTCGCTTTGCCCATAACACCGATGCGGTGGTGACGAATTTGAAGATAACGAAGCCGTAAAACCTGATGCGCTCGGTGGGATCATTGATCCTTGGTGATGACTTCACGGACGAGCGGGATGGGAGCGGGTGGGGTCTGCGTGATTTGTAACGTTTCGCGAAGCATTTGCTCGGACTCGTCGAGTAGGTGGGCCTCTTCGGTGAAGAGAGTGGCCAGCGCCTGCCCAGTGTCGATCCGGTCTCCTAATTTGGCGTGCATTTCGATTCCGGCGTGGGCACTGACCGGCGAGCCGGGGCTCGTGCGGCCGGCCCCGAGACGCTGAACTGCCCAGCCGATCTGGGTGCAATTCATTTCAATGAGGTATCCCGCGCGGTCCGCTTTCAGCGTGCGGGTCGCCGCGGGTTTGTGGAAGGCGACGGGATTCGCGAAGGCTGCTACTGCGGCTGGGTAATTGTCCGATTGCAACTCGACCATCTGCAGGAAACGTTTGTACGCGGAACCGTCCGCGAGCAACTGGGCGGAAAGTTGCGCGCCTGCTTCGGGCGTCGATGCCTTTCCCCCGATGTGAAGCATGTAGCCGGTGAGGGTATGAGTGAGGGTGAGCAGGTCGGCGCTGAGTCGTAGCTTTTCGGAAGGCAGCGTGAATGCGTAGTCGGGCGAGAAGTGCTGGAAGAGTTCGAGGCACTCCTGCACCTCGACCCAGTTGCCGGAGAAGCGGCCGAGGGGCTGGTCCATCGAGGTGAGCAGAGCGACGGTGCGGGTGCCCGCGAGTTCTCCGGTGGAGACCATGAGGCGGGCGAGCAGTTGTGCGTCGGCATAGCGGGACATGAAGGCGCCGGAGCCGGTCTTGACATCGAGGACGAGGGCGTTGAGGCCGGCGGCGAGCTTCTTGCTCATGATGCTGGCGGTGATGAGGTACGGAGACTCGACCGTTCCAGTGTGATCGCGAAGCGCGTACAAGATGCGGTCGGCCGGGACCAGCGTGGGGGTCTGGCCAGCCATCGCGAAACCGCATTTCTGGATGATGGATAGGAACTCGGACAGCGGAAGCTGGGTGCGGAATCCGGGGATGGTTTCGAGCTTGTCGAGGGTTCCCCCGGTGTGTCCGAGCGAGCGGCCGGAGATCATCGGATCTTTCAGTCCTGCGGCCGCGATGATTGGCGCGATTAGCAGTGATGTCTTGTCGCCGACGCCACCCGTGGAGTGCTTGTCTACAGTGAAGGCGTGGAGTGGAGCGGGATCGAAGACTTCACCCGAGAAGCGCATAGCCTGGGTGAGGGCCGCGAGTTCCTGGGGATTGAGTCCGCGAATAAAGATGGCCATAAGGAAAGCGGCGGCCTGCGCGTCCGTAGGTGTCTCGGTCGGCGATTTCCGGGCTTGATCCTCCGAGTCGCGCTCGACCAGCGCGCGGATGAAAGCCTGGATCTCAGCGCCGGAGAGAACCAGGCCGTCGCGCTTGTGCTGGATCACGTCGATGGGGTGAATGGTCACGGTTCCGATTGTATGCGGAGGCGTGGTGGGGTAAAGGAAGGCGAAAGCAGATTCCTTCACTCCGCTAAGGAATGACATACAAGGGCGATTGCAGCTACTCGGGGGTCAGTCGAAAGGCCGCGGGAAGCAGGTCGGCGAGGGTAGTCGAGACTGTTTCGCCATCCGCCGAGGGGTAGAAGATCGGGGTATCGGGAGCGGCGAACTCGAGGATGGTCTGGCGGCAGGCTCCGCAGGGCATGCAGGCTGCCCCGTTGAGGTTGACCACGGCGACGGCTCGAATGTGTAGGGCCGGGCCGTAGAGGGTCACGGCGGCCGCGATGGCCGCCTGCTCCGCGCACGAGGTCAGACGGTAGGAGGCATTTTCGACATTGGTGCCGGCGACGATGGCGCCGGTCTGACGCTCATCCGCGTGGAGCAGGATCGCCGCGCCGACGCGGAAGTGGCTGTAGGGCGAGTAGGAGTTTTGGGCGGCTTCGGTGGCGCGCTGATGGAGGGTGGCAATTTCAGTTGGACTGAGCGCATTTGCGGGCATAGGGGTTGAGGGTAGCGGCTGGGACGGGGGAAGGCAAGCCCCGGAAAACTCCCGATCGGCGAACTGCCCGGCACTCCGTCCTGTATGACGAGCCACCAGTATTGGTCGCCGTTGGCTCATGTTAGAAGGTGACGGTCCGATAAGGGATAAGTGGATGAGCTGACGAAGGAGTTTGTCGCGGAGAGCCAGGAAGGGCTGGAGCGAATGGAGCTCTGCCTGACCGAACTCGAGAAGCGGCCACGCGACGCTGAACTGGTGTCGGAGATCTTTCGCGCCGTGCACACGATTAAAGGAGCCACCGGCTTTCTCGGCTTCAGCCGCCTGGAGAAGCTGGCCCACACTGGCGAAAGCCTGCTGGGGACGCTGCGCGACGGCCGGATACAAGTTACCTCTGAACTCATCAGCGGTCTGTTGGATCTGATGGACGGATTGCGAACGATTCTGCGGCTTATTGAAGCGACAGGGACGGAAGGGGTGCGGTCGACAGATGACGACCACGAGTTGATTGCGCTTCTGGCGGAACTGAAGGCTGGGGATGGGAAGTTGGAGGTCGACGGAAAACCCAGTTCTCTGAATCCAGATGTAGGGCACCTGGTTTCATTGACGGTTCCCGCGACGGCTTCGTCGACGCAGGATCGAACTTTGCGCGTGGATGTGGAGGTCTTGAACCGGATGATGAACCTGGTCGGCGAACTGGTATTGACTCGCAACCAGATATTGCAGAGCTCGCCCGGCGCAGAGAACTTCCCCGATCTCGCGCGCAGGCTGAACAGCGTGACGGCGGAACTCCGGGAGTCGGTGATGCAGGCGCGGATGCAGCCAGTGGGGCATCTGTTCCGGAAATTTCCCCGGATGGTGCGGGACTTGGGAAAGACCTGTGGGCGGCAGGTGCGGATTGAGTTCGATGGGCAGGAGACTGGACTGGACAAGAGCCTGTTGGAGGCGATCCGCGATCCGCTGACCCATGCGGTACGAAACTCGGTCGACCACGGTATCGAGCCGGCGGATCAGCGTATCAAGGCGGGCAAGCCGATGGAGGGCGTGGTGCGTCTGCGCGCGTTCCACCAGAGCGGGCGGGTGGTGATCGAAGTGATCGACGACGGAGCCGGCATCTCGACCGAGCGGGTATTGGCGAAGGCGATTGAGCGCGGATTGGTTACACCGGAGCAGGCAGCGTCGATGAGCGAACGCGAGGCGCTTCAGATGATCTTTGTGGCGGGGTTTTCAACCGCGAAGGAAGTGACGAATGTCTCAGGACGCGGCGTGGGGATGGATGTCGTGCGCGCTAATGTTGAGCAGGTGGGCGGAAGCGTGGAAGTGGAGTCGCGAGTGGGATGGGGAACGACGGTGCGGCTGCGCGTTCCGCTGACCCTGGCGATCGTTCCGGCGTTGGTGGTGAGGAGCGGAGGACAGAGCTTCGCCCTGCCGCAGAGCGCGCTGGTCAAACTTGTATATGTGCCGCGGCGTGACGCCGAGTCGGCGGTGGAGCGGATCGGCACTACGGACCTCTACCGTCTGCGCGAGGGCTTGTTGCCACTGGTGTGGCTGGACCGCGTGCTTGGGCTGGAGCAGATTGAGAGCACGGAGTCGCATAGCTTTTATATTGCGGTGGTGGAGTCGGAGGGCCGCCGGTTCGGGTTGGTTGTGGACGATCTGAAGGCGCCTGAAGAGATAGTTGTGAAGCCGCTGTCGGCAGTTCTTCGCGAGATTGGCGTGTTCTCCGGAGCGACGGTTCTGGCCAACGGAATGCTGGCGCTGATTCTCGACTTGACGGCCATGGCAGTACGCGCGGGAGTGCGGCCGACAGCCGAGGCGGAACGGTTGGTCAGCGGGGGGACGGAGCGACCGCATAGTGAGCTGGTGCGAGTCGAGCCGGCGCAGATCGAGATGGAGAGCGCGATGGTGATCTATGAAACATGGAAACGCGGCTTCGACGAAAGTAGCAACCGCCGGCAGATGGCGATGCCTTTGAGCGCTGTGGAGCGGATTGAACGAGTGCCCATCAGCGAGATCGAGTATGCGGGCGGAAGGGCGGTGCTGCAATACGGTGGCGAACTGCTTCCGCTGGAAGACGAAGATGAGCTGTTGCTGGAGATGAGAGCGACCAATACGACCGCCCGCACCCACGCTCTCCCCCCGGGGTCCAGGACTCCAGGTGGCGCGGCCGTCGCAGAAACCTGGGATGCAGGGGGGATGGCGACAGTGCTGATCTGTCAGCGTCCTGGAACGCATGCGGTAAGACGCGTGGGAATGGTGGTTCGGCGTGTTCTGGACGTGTCGGCCGGCACGCTGCTCCCCGCCAATGCGGGACTGTGCGACAGCCAGTTGGCGATGGTGAAGAACCGGGTAACCATGGTGCATTGCGAGTCGATGAATCAAGTCGGCGGGCCGGCGATGCCCTTGGTGCAGGAGGTCGCATGAGAACTACGGAGGTGCCGGGCGTGGATCCGGACGACATCGTGTCCATGTGCTCGTTTCGCGCTGGGGACGGATTGTTTGGGATCGATACGAGGCAGGTCCGCGAGGTGCTGGGAGAAACCACGCCACAGCGTGTGCCGCTTGCTGCGGAGTACATCGCCGGGGTGGTGCCCTACCGCGGAGACGTGCTGACGACGGTGAGCTTTCGTGCGCTGCTTGGCCTGGAAAGAGGTACCGGAGCGGGATGCGTGCTTGTGCTCGACGACCAGGAGAGCGACCTGCAATTCGGATTGATGGTGGACGGAGTTGGTGGAGCGGTAACAATGGCGCGCGACGCACTGGAGCCGAACCCGAGCACACTGGACGCGCGCTGCATGGCGTTGTTCCACGGGGCTTACAGATTGGAGTCGGGATTGATGGTGCGCCTGGATTCACACAATCTGCGGCCATCTCGACTGGCCGAAACCAGCCTGTTCGAGAAAGCGAAATTCGAGGGGACAGGAGTACAGAAATGAAGGCTCTGATCGTAGACGATTCACGATTCATTCGTCAGCACATGCGCCAGTTGCTGGAGCGCATTGGTATGAGCTGTGAGGAGGCCTCGAACGGGCATGAGGCGCTGCAGATGCTGCACAACTCGGCGGCGTTTGATTTTATGCTGCTCGACGTGAACATGCCCGAGATGAACGGGCTGGAGTGCGTCAAGAAGATTCGCGATGCGGGGATACAAGCTCCAATGAAGGTGATGATGGTGACGACGGAGTCGGACAATTCGTTCATCTGTCGTGCGCTGGAGTACGGCGCCGACGAATTCCTGATGAAGCCGTTCACCCCCGAGAGCCTGCGCGAAAAGTTGGTGATGCTTGGATTGGCGGCTTGATGACAAGTCTGGCATTTCGGCCGTGGAACGGATATATGTTGTCTGCACAATGGAGCGAGGCGATGCGTGGCTTGCTCTGATTCCGATTACGATTTTCTGCGTCAACTGGTGTTCTCGCGGTCGGCGAACCTGATTGACCCCTCGCGCAATGCCTCGTTTGAGACGAAGCTCAAGCCCATCGCACAGCTTGCCGGCGCGTCGAATCTGGAAGACTTCGTCAGCCTTCTGCGCATCGACCGGGCGGCCCACTTGCGCAGCGCGGTGGCCGAGGCGATGACGATTAATGAGACGACATTCTTTCGCGATCGCCAGATGTTCGACGTATTGCGGGAGACGATCCTGCCCCGGTTGCTCGAAGCAAACTCGGCCGATCGAAGACTGCGCATATGGAGCGCGGGATGCTCGACGGGGCAGGAGGCGTACAGCTTGGCGATGCTGATCTGCGAGCACTTTCCGCATCTGGCCGGTTGGGACGTGAAGATCGTAGGAACCGACATCTCCCGGGAGGTCATCGAGCACGCCAAGCGGGGCCGGTACCGGCGGCTGGAGGTGAATCGCGGCCTGCCCGTGCGCATGCTGGTGAAGTATCTGGAGCGCGATGGTGAGGAGTGGAACGTCACACCGAAGCTGAAGTCGATGTGCGAGTTCCATTGTGCAAACTTGTGCGACCCGCTGCCGAAGCCGCCAATGTTCGATCTGGTGATGCTGCGCAATGTGCTGCTCTATTTCCCGCAGCGGGATAGGAGCGGTGTGTTCGAGAGCGTATATCGCCAGATGGCGCCCGGAAGCTATCTGGTACTTGGAGCGGCGGAGCAGGCCGAGGACTCGACGGACCTGTTTCAAGCGGAGTTTTCCAAGGAGTGCTACTTCTACCGCCAGGCACCGCGCGCGTAACCTGGAGGCAGACACAGGCCTCGGACTGCATCCAACGAGTGTCGCAGCGGTATTCTGCTGTGATAGCGATTGAGCGATGCCGCCGACCTTATCTAAACCGAAGAGAGCAAAAACCGCGAGTGCGCGCAACCGGGTGACGCCCGCGCGGCCCACTTCCGCTCCGGACCCGAAGGCGGCGGCCGAAGCGGCGCTGGCTTTGTTCCACCCCATTACCGCGGCATGGTTTCGCGCGGTGTTCGACGCGCCAACCGCTCCCCAGCGCGACGGCTGGCCTGCCATTGCAGGCGGCGAATCGACCCTGATCCTTGCGCCAACAGGTACAGGAAAGACGCTCGCTGCGTTTCTCTGGTGCCTGGACAAATTAATGCTTGGGGCAGGCGGGGCTGAGGCTGAACGCGGCTGCCGCGTGGTCTACATCTCACCGCTCAAGGCGCTGGCCGCCGACGTAGAGCGCAACCTGCGCTCACCACTGGCGGGCATCGCCAACATGGCGCAGAAGGCCGGCGTTGCCGTGAGAATGCCGGCGATCAGCGTGCGCACCGGCGATACGTCCCCAAAGGAGCGAGCGCGGTTCAATCGCCATCCCGGAGACATTCTGATTACCACGCCCGAGTCGCTGTATCTGATGCTGACGTCCGAGGCGTCCGAAGGATTGCGCACGGTCGAGACTGTGATTGTGGACGAGATTCATGCGCTTGTCCCGACAAAGCGTGGAGCGCATCTGGCCCTGTCGCTGGAGCGGCTCGAATCGTTAGTGCGGGCCAGCGGCGGCCGCAGTATGCAGCGGATAGGACTGTCCGCAACGCAACGGCCGCTCGAAGAGGTGGCGCGGTTTCTTGGCGGCGCTGCTGCCGCGGAATCGTTGCCGGTTGTCAGTTCCCACTTGCCAGAAGCTAACGGGAGTGGCCTTATTCCAGACACCGCTACAGATGCGTTGCCACAGTTGAGGATCGGGAACGAAACCGATGACCCGTCGACCATCGCGCAGCTAGGTGAGGATGCTACCACCAGCGCAGGGAGCACAGGAGGCGTGCGCTTCCGGCCGGTCACGATTGTGAATGCCGGCGCGCGCAAGGCGTTGGAGTTGAAGGTCGAGGTGCCGGTCGAGGACATGGCGCGATTGGGCGAGATCGAGCAGCAGCCAAGCGGACCGGCCTCGCAGGGACCGAAGCGAACTTCGATATGGCAGAGCATTCATCCGCGGCTATTAGAGATTATTCGCGGCCGAACGTCGACGCTGATCTTTGTGAACGCCAGGCGTGTGGCGGAACGGCTGGCCGGCGCGTTGAATGATCTTGCCGGCGAACCGATCGCGCGGGCGCATCATGGATCGCTGGCAGCGCCGCAGCGTGTAGAGATTGAGGAGCTACTGAAGGCGGGGAAGATCAAGGCGCTGGTCGCGACGAGCTCGCTCGAACTGGGAATCGATATGGGCGCCATCGATCTCGTAATCCAGATCGAGGCCCCTCCGTCGGTTGCCAGCGGAATGCAGCGCATCGGACGTGCTGGCCATCAAGTCGGCGCGCCCTCGCACGGCATCATTTTCCCAAAGTATCGCGCGGACCTGGTGGCGTGCGCGGCGGTGACACGAGCGATGCATGAGGGCCATGTTGAATCGACACGCTTCCTGCGCAATCCGCTCGACGTGCTGGCACAGCAGATGGTGGCCGTGGTTGCTCACCCCCCGCTGGATGTAGCGGAAGCCGCGCGCCGGACAGGTGCAAAGACCGATGAGGAGGCGAGCCCGGGAATCAGCTATGCAGCCCTGTTCGCGTTGGTGCGTGGCGCAGCTCCGTTTGCGGCGCTGAGCCGGGCGCTGTTTGACGGTGTGCTCGATATGCTGGCAGGTCGCTATCCATCGGATGAATTCGCCGAATTGCGGCCGCGCGTGACCTGGGACAGGACCCGCGACTGGCTGACGCCGCGACAGGGTGTGAAGCGGATTGCGATTCTGAATGGAGGGACTATTCCGGATCGGGGGTTGTATGGAGTATTTCTCGCCGGGCAACGGGCAAAGCCGGTGCGCGTGGGCGAGTTGGACGAGGAGATGGTGTTCGAGCAGAGGACGGGAGACACATTTATTCTCGGCGCTTCCACCTGGCGCATCGAGGAGATTACACATGACCGTGTACTCGTTTCGCCAGCGCCAGGCAATCCGGGAAAGATGCCGTTCTGGCATGGAGACCGTGCAGGGCGCCCGATGGAGTTCGGGCGTCGGATTGGTGCCCTGATGCGTGAGCTGCGCGAGATGCCGCGATCGGTCGCGGTTACAACCTTGGTGAAGGATCATGACCTGGATCCCGGCGCCGCGGAAAACCTGATGCGCTATCTGGCCGACCAGGAGATTGTAACCACTGTTGTTCCGGATGACCGGAATGTTGTGATCGAGCGGGTCCGAGATGAATTAGGGGACTGGCGGGTATGCGTCCTGACGCCGTTCGGGAGCAGAATCCATGCGCCATGGGCGATGGCGGCGACCGCAAGGATCCGCGCCAGCGGCGGTCCGGACGTGGAGACAATGTGGAGCGAAGACGGCTTCGTGCTGCGATTCCCGGAGGCGGATTCCTCACCAGATGTCGAGCCACTGCTGATGGCCCCCGCTGAGGCCGCAGAGTTGGTGATGCGGCAACTCGGATCGACCGCACTCTTTGCTGCAAAGTTCCGCGAGAGTGCTTCGCGGGCGCTGTTGCTGCCTCGGAGGCGAGCGGATGGACGAACTCCACTCTGGCAACAGAGGAAGCGGGCGTATGACTTGCTTGCCGTGGCAAGCCGCTATGCGAGCTTTCCGATCTTGCTGGAGACCTATCGCGAATGCTTGCGAGACGTGTTTGATATGCCTGCGCTCATGGAGGTGCTGCGCGGCGTCGGGGACAGGTCGATGCGGGTCCATATCGTGGACTCCCGCACGCCGAGTCCGTTTGCTGCTGCGCTGCTTTTTAGTTATGTGGCGAATTACATCTACGACGGCGATGCGCCTCTTGCCGAGCGGCGGGCGCAGGCGCTCTCGATCGACCAGGACCAGCTTCGCGAGTTGATGGGCGATGCCGATCTGCGGGAGCTGCTCGATATACACGCGATCGAGGAAACCGAAGAGCAGCTACAGGCTTTGGCCGAGGGCTATGGGGCTCGGAACCTGGATGGAGTCCATGATCTGCTTCTACGGCTGGGTGATTTGTCACAGGATGAGTTACAGAAGCGCGCTGCGGTAGGCAATGTCGAAGAATTTGTAACTAAACTTGTGCGGTCCCGCCGTGTCATTGAAGTATCTGTTGCGGGCCAACGGCGTCTGATCGCAGTGGAGGACGCGGGGCGGTACCGGGATGCCCTCGGCGTGCCCCTGCCACCGGGTCTCCCGACGGCGTTTCTTGAGTCCGTGCCGGATGCAGGCCTGGATCTGGTGCGCCGATACGCGCGCACGCATGGACCCTTCACTGCGTCCGAATGCGCAGCGCGGTTTGGACTTCCCAGCACCGGAGTCGAGGCGACGCTGGAGCGCCTTGTGGAGATGGGCCGCGTCGTCGAGGGCGGTTTCCGTCCGGGCGGGGTGCATCGCGAGTGGTGCGACGTGGAGGTGCTGCGAACCATCCGCAGAAAGTCTCTGGCTCGGCTGCGCAAGGAAGTGGAACCGGTGGAACAGCGTGTGCTCGCTCGTCTGCTCACGCGTTGGCAGGGTGTGGTTCAGCCCAGGCGCGGACTGGATGCGCTGCTGGACGTCATCGAAACCCTGCAGGGAGCCCCGCTGCCGGCTTCCGTTTTGGAGACGGAGATATTGCCGGCTCGCCTGAACGGGTATCGTACTGCGGACCTGGATACTTTGATCGCGGCCGGTGAGGTGACGTGGGTTGGGTTCGATGCGATTGGCGAGCGGGACGGGCGGATAGGGCTTTACCTGGCGGAGAAACTGGAAAGTCTGTGGCCGGTGAATCCATTGCCCATTGTTCGTTCTCCGCTGTCCGTCGAGCCAAAGACCGTGGATAGAGAGGACGCGATCGTTGTATATCTCAAAGCACATGGAGCTTCCTTCTTTCAGCAGGTGCATGATGCGGTTGGAGGCGGATACCCCGGCGAGACGCTGGACGCAATCTGGAATCTGGTTTGGCGAGGCATGCTGACCAACGATGCTCTTCATGCGTTGCGGGCCTATTGCGCTCGACCCGCAGCCAGTGCGAAGCAGGGGAAAAGAGTGCATCAGCAGAGTGGTTTTCGTTCGCGGCGGACGACTCCGCCCACGGCGCAAGGGCGGTGGGCCCTGAATGCGTCAGCATTCGCGGAGGGCCGATCGACCACTGCCTGGAGCCATGCAATGGCGCAGCAGTTACTCACGCGCTATGGCGTCGTGTTTCGCGAGACTGCTCATGCGGAAGGACTCCCCGGTGGGTTCTCCGCGGTGTACGACGTGCTCAAGGCGATGGAGGAGAGTGGGCGTGTTCGCCGCGGATATTTCGCTGCCGATCTCGGGGCGACCCAATTCGCCATGCCGGCTGCTGTGGATCTGCTGCGCAGCCTTCGGACCGAGCGCGAAGGCGAGCGATGCGAGATGTTGATGCTGGCGGCAACCGATCCGGCGAACCCATACGGTGCGCTTCTGCGTTGGCCGGCGGGCGGCGATGCAGCCTCTTCCCTCACCCGAAGTGTCGGTGCCCGCGTCGTGCTTTGCGATGGAGCGCTGGTGGCGTATCTGCGGCGCGGAAATCCGAACGTCCAGGTATTCCTTCCCGAGGAAGAGCCCGGTCGTGGACAGGTAGCACGCGCGCTGGCGGAGTTCCTCGTGGCACGTGTTCGCGGCGACCGGGAGGACGAAGCGGCCACCCGGGCCGGCATGCTGGTCACTTCGGTGAACGGAGCACCCGTCGCCGAGAGCGAGATGGCGCGAGCATTGCTTGATGCGGGGTTCGTGGCGGGGGCGATGGGATTCAATGTGCGGCGCGCCTTGACTCCGCTGCCGGGCAGCGGGGCCTCCGCGCACGCGCCGAGCCAATAGTTGTGTGGCGGATTTCTTCATTCCTGTTTTAGCTTCGGAAGCAGGATTGAAACGACTATGCCCGCCTCGACAACTGGCAGCAGAGGTATGCTATGGGTGCAGACCTGCGCTGTTCCAAATCGCATTCCAGTTTGCCTCGCCACCGCCATCGAAATCCAGTCCGTTCACAGGAGAAGAGCTTGAGGGCCGAAATACTCTGCATCAACCCGGACGAACCCGAGCCGGACCGCATCGCCCAGGTAGTCCAAAGCCTCACTGCAGGCAACGTCGCCGCGCTGCCCACCGACACCTTCTACGGCCTGGCCGTCGACCCCGTCAATCTCCGCGCCGTCGATCGCATCTACGAGATCAAGACCCGCGCGCGCCACAAGCCGCTCTCTCTCCTCATCTCCGAGACCGCACAGGCCTATGGCCTCGCCCGCGACATCGACACCGCCTTCGACCGCCTCGCCGAACGCTTCTGGCCCGGCCCGCTCACCATCGTCGTCAAGGCCGGCGCCCGCCTTCCCCTGCGCGTCACCGCCAACACCGGCAACCTCGCCCTGCGCGTTCCCGAGGCAGCCATCGCGCGCGCAGTCGTAGCCGGCCTGGGCCTTCCCATCACCGCGACCTCCGCCAATCTCAGCGGAATGCCCGAGTGTACGTCCTGCGAGCGCGTGCTCGAGCAACTCGGCGACCAGATCCCCCTCATCGTCGACGGTGGCCCGACCGCCCGCTCCGTCCCCACCACCATCGTCGACCTCTCCGGCGGCGGCAACTCCTGGATGATCCTCCGCGAAGGCGCCATCCCCACCCACGAAATCGCCCTCACTCTCCAACACTAGGGCGCTGAACCGTTTCGAAGTCCCGAGCCTGGCAGTCATGCGCCCGAGGCGATGTTCATGGGCTCCATCGACTCGCGCATCTCCGGCGCGGCGCCGTATCGGTATGGCCCCAGGCAACTGAGCAGGACCAGGGTCAGCGTCATCGCACCGCAGAAGCATGCCAGCGGCACAGTATAGGAATGGAAGCGATCGTATCCCGCGCCCATCACCAGGACGCCCATCGATCCCGCGAGCATGTAGGCGCCGAACGCGTGTCCATACGCTGTGCCGAAAGCATGCAGCCCGAAGTACCGGCTGATCATGTAGCCCATCGTCTCCACCTCGGCTCCCATGCCCAGTCCGACCAGCAGCGCAGCCATCAGCGCGGCGTTGCCGGTACTCCCCGCCGCCAGAATCCCCAGGCCCACCGCCGTTGCACCGTAGAAGAGAATCGCAACCCTTGGCGCGAAGAGGTGGTCCAGCAGGTACCCCGAGCCAACCCTTCCCGCAATCGCGCCGATCCCGACCAGCGAAGTCGCGAGCACCGCTCGGTGCGCCGTCACGCCGCGGTCGGTAAAGATTGCGGCCATGTGAAGGATGGCCCCATGCACGCCCGCGCCGGCCAGCGAGAAGATGCAGATCATGATCCAGAATGTCGGGCTGTGCCAGATCTCATGCCAGCTCAGACCCTCCTTCTCCTGCCGAAGCAATTCCGATACCTGTTCTTTCTCGTCTCCGTCAGGCTGCAGGCCGCGCTGGCTGGGGTCGTTCTGCAGCAGGCTGGCGACAACCGGCAGCGGCAACAGAAGCACCGCGCCTCCGAATATCGCGAACGCCATGCGCCAGCCGAAAAGACCGATCAGGTGCCGCGCCATCATCGGAACCAGGATGGAGCCGATGCCGATCCCCGTGATCGACAACCCCAGCGCAAGTCCCCGATGACGGTCGAACCAGTGGGAGATCACCACTCCGTAAGGAACCGGCGCCGGGCCGCTCGCCATCGCCACTCCAAGCACCGAGAAGAAAAGATAAAGTTGCCACAGGCTGCTGCCCACCCACAACGCGGAGCATAGGACGAGCGCATACAGCACCGTCGAGACGAGGATCACCCGCTTGGCCCCGAAGCGGTCGATGAGCATGCCGGTGCCGGGAATCCACAACGCACCCACAGTATTGAATAACGAAAAGGCGAAGGACACCGCTGCCCGGCTGGCGTGGAAGTCGACCACCAGCGACTTGAAAAATACGCTGAAGGAGAAGACGACCAGGGGCGCGCCGAGGAAGAGCCCAACCGCGCTCACAAAGACGATCAGCCATCCGTAAAATAGTCGAGGCCGCTTGCTGAGCATGGTGACTCCGGCCGCGAGTCTACAGAGACTATGGCCGCGGCATTGCTTGCTGCTTGGGCCCGCTGCCACGGGATGGCAGTGTCGTAGAGGCTAAATGCGAATCGCTTGGCGAGTCAAGGAAAAGTACCTGCGGTTTCAACAACCCACAAACTGACTTTGACCAGGTTCACCGCATCCGCCTCGATCAGCGAGGTGAACCCCGTTTTCACAGCACTGCGCCGCCAGACGATTGCTGGCGCTAGATCAGTTCCGAGTAGCCAACCACACAATAAGAACAAAGCTGTGCCATGCAGAAGTGAGCACCACGTCGCGTGCGACTCTCTTCAGTGCTTCGTCCAGCCGTGCATTCCTGCTTCGAAGCTGCGGCGGTCGAGACGGGGCAGTGCGCGCGCCACCTTGTCGGGAAAGAGTGGGTAGTGCCTCGCCGCGATTAGCAACTCCGGGACGCACCAAACGTCTTCCTCCGAGGTCATCCAATGCCGGCTGTCTAAGCGCGCCAGGTTCACCGGTCTCGAGTAGGAACGCAAAGTGC
>OCZT010000734.1_pt1 | contig 33274 bp, 34 predicted proteins | sample 1539031 | NCBI WGS metagenome assembly OCZT01 (sample SAMEA3539308, study PRJEB22396) | soil metagenome | biome: tundra; feature: field; material: soil | place: USA | collected 2010-05 | depth 0.15 m | reverse complement strand
TGACGGCCGTCTCGTCGGCCTCCGTGCCCGAGCACGTGAAGAACGACTTCTGGAGGCGGCCCGGCGTGATGCGCGCGAGCGTCTCGGCGAGCTGGACGATCGGGAGCGTGGGGTAGAGCGTCGAGACGTGGCCGAGCCGGTCCACCTGCGCCTTGATGGCCGCGTTGACCTTGTCGTTCGCGTGCCCGACGGAGATCGTCAGGATGCCGCCGAAGAAGTCGAGATACGTCTTCCCATCCGCGTCCTTGACGTGCATCCCCTTGCCGGACTCGAGGACGACGGACTCCTTGTAGTAGTTCGTGACGGAGGGGAAGAGGAACTCCTCGTGCTTCGCGCGGACGTCAGCGGAAGAAAGAGTCTTTGCTTCGGAAATCGTGCTCATGTGCGTGCCTTTCTCTTGAGGAAGCTTCCTCTTCCGGCCCTGCCGACGAACGTCCCGTTCTCGATGATCACCTCGCCGCGTGAAATGACCGTGTCCGCGGCGCCCTGGACGACGCGGCCTTCGTACGGGGTGTAGTCGACGCGCTGGTGCAGCGTCTTCGCGCTCAGCCTGATTTTGCGGTTCGGGTCGAAGACGACGAGATCGGCGTCCGAGCCCGGCGCTATCGTGCCCTTCTTCGGAAAGAGCCCGAAGATCTTCGCGGGCGACGTGGACGTCAGCTCGACGAAGCGGTTCGGGGAGATGCGGCCCTTCACGACGCCGCCGTCCCAGAGAAGCGACATGCGCGTCTCGATGCCGGGCGCGCCGTTCGGGATCTTCGAGAAGTCGCCCTTGCCGAGCTCCTTCTGCTCCTTCATGCAGAACGGGCAGTGGTCGGTCGACACGGCCTGCAGGTCGTTCATCCTGAGGCCGCGCCAGAGCGCCTCTTCGTTGCCCTTCGCGCGGAGCGGCGGAGACATGACGTACTTCGCGCCCTCGAAACCCGGCTCCTCGTAGTTGTCGTATGAGAGGAACAGGTACTGCGGGCAGGTCTCGGCGTGCATGGGGAGGCCGCGGTCGCGCGCCTCGGCGATCCTCTCGAGCGCCTCGGCGGCGGACAGGTGGACGACGTAGAGCGGCACATTCGCCATCTCGGCGAGGCAGATCGCCCGGTACGTCGCCTCGGCCTCGGCGCGCGGCGGGCGCGTGAGAGCGTGCCACTTCGGGGCCGTGTGTCCCTCGGCGAGCGCGCGCCGCACGAGGACGTCGATCACGTCGCCGTTCTCGGCGTGCATGCAGATCGTGCCGCCGTTCTCGCCCGTGCGGAGGAGTGCGCGGAAGATCGACCCGTCGTCCAGCATGAGAACGCCGCGGTAAGCCATGAAGAGCTTGAACGACGTCACGCCCTCCTGGACCAGGACGTCCATCTCTTTCTCGACGGCGTCGGGAAGGTCCGTGATGATCATGTGGAAGCCGTAGTCGATCGCGGCCTTCCCCTCGGCTTTCTTCATCCATGCGTCCCGCGCCTCGCGGAGCGTCTGGCCTTTGTTCTGGATCGCGAAGTCCACGATGGAGGTCGTGCCGCCGTGCGCGGCCGCGATCGTGCCGCTTTCGAAGTCGTCGGCCGACGTCGTCCCGCCGAACGGCATGTCGAGGTGCGTATGCGCGTCGATGCCGCCGGGAATCACGAGCTTGCCGGTAGCGTCGAGGACAGGCGCGTCGATCGAGGGCGCCTGACCATGCGCGAAGATCGCGGCGATCGTCGAGCCCTCGACGAGGACGTCGCCGATGTAATCATCGACAGCGGTGACGATCCTCCCTCCACGAACGAGCAGACGTCTCACAGCGCGACCAGCCGATCGTAGGTCTCCGGCCTTCTGTCCCGGAAGAACTGCCACGTGCGGCGCACCTCCTCGATCATGTCGAGGTCGCACGTCGCGACGACGAGCTCGTCCTTATCCTCGCTCGCGGTCGCGAGGAAGTTGCCCCGAGGATCGACGATGTAGGACGTGCCGTAGAAGCGCCCGATGTTCCACGGGGCTTCCGTCCCCACGCGGTTGCTCGCGGCGACGAAATAGCCGTTCGCGACCGCGTGCGCGGGCTGCTCGAGCTTCCAGAGGTACTGCGAGAGGCCGGCGACCGTGGCCGACGGATTGAAAACGATCTCTGCGCCGTTCAGGCCCAGCGCCCGCGCCCCCTCGGGGAAGTGGCGGTCGTAGCAGATGTAGACGCCGACCTTCGCGTAGCGCGTCTGGAAGACGGGGTAGCCCATGTTGCCCGGCTTGAAGAAGTACTTTTCCCAGAAGCCCGACGTGTGCGGGATGTGACTCTTCCGGTACTTGCCGAGGTACGTACCGTCCGCGTCGTAGACCGCCGCGGTGTTGTAATAGACGCCCGCGTCCTCGCGCTCGTAAACGGGCACGACCACCGCCATCCGGTACCGCTTCGCGATCTTCGCGATTGCCTCCGTCGTGGGCCCCGGCACGCTCTCGGCGGCGTCGTACCAGCGCGGATCCTGCGACGGGCAGAAGTACGGCCCGTTGAAGATTTCCTGCAGCCCGAGGATCTGGACGCCCTTCTTCCCGGCTTCGTGGATGAGCTTCAGATGCAGGTCCATCGCGGCCTTCTGCACCTTCGCGAGCGGCGCCTTCGGATCGGAAATGGGATTGTGAGCCTGAATCAGGCCAACCGTGACCTTTCGCGGCATCAGAACCACCTCTCGATGACGACCTTCTGCTCCGTGTAGAAGATGACTCCGTCCCGGCCGTGGGCCTTCACGTCGCCGAAGAAGCTCTCCTTCGAGCCTCCGAACGGGAAGAACGACATCGGCGCGGCAACGCCGATGTTGATGCCCACCATTGCGGGAGGCGCCTGCATGGCGAACTCGCGAGCGGCCTTGCCGCTCGACGTGAAGATGGAGGTGGTGTTTGCCTGTGGGTGCGCGTGCAGCAGCTCGAGCGCGGCCGGGAGGTCCGGCACGTTCATGATCGACAGCACCGGCCCGAAGATCTCCTCGCGCCCGATGGACGACTTCGGATCCACCTTGTCGAACACCGTGGGCCCGAGGAAGAAGCCCTTCTCGCGGCCCTTGACGGTGTGGCCGCGCCCATCGAGGAGGAGGTCGGCGCCCTCGGCGATGCCCTTTTCGATGTACGACACGACGCGCTGCCGGGCGCTCTCGCGGATGACGGGGCCCATCGAGACGCCGGCCTCCGCGCCGTCGCCCACGCGGATCGACTTTGCGGCCGCGACGAGGCGCTCTTTCACGTCGCCGTGCGACTTCCCGACCGTCACGACGATTGAGCCCGCGAGACAGCGCTCGCCCGCGCAGCCGTAGCACGACTCCGACACGATGCCGATCGACTTGTCCATGTTCGCGTCCGGCATTACGACGATGAAGTTCTTCGCGCCGCCGAGGGCCTGGACGCGTTTGCCCGCGTTCGTCGCCGTGCGGTAGACGTGCCTCGCGACGGGGGTCGAGCCCACGAAGGAGACCCCGCGGACGTCGGGATGCTCGCAGAACCCATTGACGACGTCCGCTCCGCCGTTCACGACGTTTACGACGCCCGGCGGCACGCAGCTCTCGAGGAGCTCGAAGATGCGCTTCTGGGAGAGCGGCACGAGCTCGGACGGCTTGAGGACGAAGGTGTTTCCCGTCGCCACCGCGAACGGCAGGAACCAGAGCGGCACCATAGCGGGGAAGTTGAACGGCGCGATCGCGGCGAAGACCCCGAGCGGCTGGCGGTGGACGTCGCAGTCGATGCCGCGCGCGATGTCTTCGAGGCCCGAGCCCATCATGAGCGACGGCATGCCGCACGCGACCTCGACGCATTCGATTCCGCGCCGCACCGAGCCGCGCGATTCGTCGAGCGTCTTGCCGTGCTCGGTCGTCACGATCCGGGCCAGCTCCTCGAAGTGCTCCTCGAGGCGGTTCTTGAACGCGAACATCGTGCGCGCGCGCTCTACGACCGGGGTCGCGCGCCAGGCCGGAAACGCGGCCTTCGCGGCCCCGACCGCAGCGTCCACGTCGCCGCGGGTCGAGAGCGGCGTCTTCGCGATCACCTTGCCGGTGGCGGGGTTGAAGACGTCGACCGTGCCGGAGGCGCGGGCGTCGACCCACATGCCCCCGACGAAGTTCGAGAGGACGGGGACGTACGCCGGGTGGGACGCGGACGACGCGCCTCGAGCCGGGCCGGATGCAGCGGCAGGTGGGACCGAAGGAGCCATGCGTCACCTCCAGGAAGGAGTGCGATTCTATGCCCCGGTCCGCGCGAAGATCGCGGCCGCCGTCAGCGTGCGAGCGCGACCCCGGCGGCGGCCGTCGGAGAGACAGCGATCGACTGGGGGAGGTGCGCGCCCTCGACCCAGACGATGCGCTGCTCGTCGAGCACGGCCTCCAGCGACTTCACGGCGGCCCGGAGCGCCGCGCGCGTATGCACGTCCTCGCCCCCTCCCCAATCGAGGGCGGCGACGGGCGCCGCCGTTCCGGCGAGCCACACGACGAGCGGAACGCCCAGGTCCGAGAGATACGCGCGAGCGGCACGCGCGGACCGGAAGCTCGCGTCCGGGTTCCCGGTCAGGACGAGGACGACGGCGCGGGGATGGCTGTACTCGGCGGCGGTGAGCGCGGCCGCAACCACGGCGTCCGCGAGGCGCGGGCACGCTCGTCCGTCCCACGGTGACGCCACGAACCTGTCCGCGAGAACCGACTGGAGCCCCCGCCCCATGGAAGCGGGATACGAGCGCGGAAACACCTCGTGAGCGGTCTGTGACCCCACGGTGAAGTTGGGGTAGGCGAGCAGCGTCCGCACGGAAGGTTTGCCTCGCCATTTGCCCGTGGCGTCGAGCAATACCCGCGTGCCCCCCATGCGCCGGAACGCGGACTGCCCGTCGCCGTCGAGGACGACGACGATCGAGGGATCGTCCTCCTCCGTCGCGACGACGCGGAGCGGGGCACTGTTCGCGAGGAACCAGCCGTCCATCGCCTCGGGAGCCGGCAGCCTGCCATCCGGGGCTCGCACCGGGAATGCGGTCAACTCCTTCTGCGTCTCGTCGCGGGCGCGGCCGCCGAACGAAATCTCGGCCGTCGCGGAGATTCGCATCCGGAAGTCCGCGACCGCCCGCAGGAAGTGCAGCCGCTCCGGGATGAAGGGCGGCAGTTCGATCCGCTCGGGGTCCGGCGCCGCGAGGGGGCTGCCGTCGAAGGTGACGGTCACCTTTTCGGGCCGCGCGCCGACGGTGCTTTCCCACGCGAGCCGAGCGACCCGTCCGGTGCCGCCTTTGCCCGGCAGCAGCGCGAGCGCCGCCTCGGCCGCGGGCCGCGGGAAGTTGACACGCTGGCGCGCGCGGCCGATCTCGGCTCGGCGGGTGTCCCGCGCGATCGCGTCGAGATGGTGGGGGGCGGGAGCGGAGCCGAAATCCACGCGGAATTCCCACGGCGGCGCGTTGCGGTACTCGACCGGCTCGCCGTCGAGGAGAAGCTCGATCGATGCCGTACCGGGCGGCGCGTTCAGCGCGATCGCGTGCGGGCCGCTGACGATGCCGAGGAGCAGGGTCAGGAACGTCAGCACGGCCGTGTTTCGCTCACGCCTGTGAAAGAAGCGCCTGAACGCGATCGAGGATTCTCCCCGCGACCTCGGCCTTGGAGAGAAGGGGAAGCTCCTGAGCCCCCGCGGCGTCTATCAGCGTCACCCGGTTCGTGTCGGAGCCGAATCCCCCTCCCGGCTGCGTCACGTCGTTCGCGACGATCAGCGAGAGGCGTTTTTCCTTCAGCTTCTTTCTCGCGTGCGCTAGGAGGTCGCCCGTCTCGGCGGCGAACCCGACGACGCACGCGGGCCGCGCGCGCGCCGCCGTGACGACGGCGAGGATGTCGGTCGTGCGCTCGAGCTCGACGGCAGGAGGGCCTAGGTCCTTCTTCAGCTTCTTGGCGGCAGGACGGGCCGGCCTGAAGTCCGCGACGGCCGCCGCCATGACGAGCGCGTCCGCGCCGGCACACGACTCGAGGACGGCATCGGCCATCTCCTGCGCGGTTGCGACGTCGATGCGCGAGGCGCCCACGGGCGTCGGCAGGGCGCAGGGAGCCGCGACGAGCGTGACCGCCGCTCCGCGATCCAGCGCGGCTTGCGCCACGGCGAAGCCCTGTTTGCCGGAGGAGCGGTTCGCGATGACGCGCACGGGGTCGATCGGCTCCTGGGTGCCGCCCGCCGTCACGACGACGCGCCGTCCGGCCAACGGGCCGTTCCGGCCGGCCGCGAGCCTCACGTGTCCGAGGATCTCTTCCGGCTCGAGCATGCGCCCGCGTCCCTCGAGGCCGGAAGCCATCCGGCCGTCCGCCGGCCCGATCACGGTGGCGCCGCGCGCCCGGAGCGTCGCGAGGTTCGCCTGGACCGCGGGATGCTCGAACATGCCGGCGTCCATCGCGGGAGCGACGAGGAGAGGGCATCGCGCCGCTAGTGCGGTCACCGTGAGGAGGTCGTCGGCGAGCCCGTGCGCGAGCTTCGCGAGGATGTCCGCGGTGGCGGGCGCGACGACGAGAAGATCCGCTCCGTCCGCGAGGCCCACGTGCAGGATGTGCGCCTCCTCGCTCCAGAGATCCGCGGGCGCGGGGCGCCCCGTGAGGGACTGAAACGTGAGCGGCGTGACGAAGCGCGACGCGGCGGCGGTCAGGATCGCGTCCACGCGGGCGCCGGCCTTCGTCAGCCGGCTCGCGAGATCCGCGGCCTTGCAGGCGGCGATCGAGCCGCTGACGCCAAGCAGGATTCTTTTTCCGCTGAGAACGGGGATAACGCTCACCTCAGCCGCCGGCGTTCATTTCGTGGATGAGGCGCAGGCCGTCGAGCGTCAGCCACGGAGCCACGACGTCGATCGACGTCGTCTCTTTCGCGATCGTCTCGGCCAGTCCGCCGGTCGCGATCGTTTTCATCGAGGGTCCGAGCTCCTTCTTGAACCGCTCCACCATTCCCTCGACGAGGCTCACGTAGCCGAAGAGCAGCCCCGACTGGAGGGAATGCACGGTGTTCTTCCCGATGAGCGCGGGCGGGCGTACGAGATCCACGCGCGGGAGCTTCGCCGCGCGCTGGAAGAGCGCGTCGGCCGCGATGCCGATGCCCGGCGCGATCGCGCCCCCCAGATAGTCGCCCTCGGGGCCGATGGCGTCGAACGTCGTCGCGGTGCCGAAGTCCACGCAGCACGCCGGGCCCCCATAAAGATGCCGGATCGCGACGGCGTCCACGACGCGGTCCGCGCCGACCTGCTTCGGATCATCGTACCGGATGCGCACGCCCGTTTTCACGCCGGCATCCACGACCAGAGGCGCGCGCCCGAGATAGCGCGTCGCGGCCTCTTCGAGGACGCTCGTCAGCGGCGGCACGACGGAGGCCATGACGACCGCGTCCACCGCGTCCGCGTCGAAGCCCGCATGATCGAGCAGGTCGTCGAGCAGGAGTCCGTACTCGTCCGCCGTGCGGTTGTTCACGGTCGCGAGACGCCAGCGCGGGCCGGGCGTCTCCCCGTCGTAGAGGCCGAGCGTGATGTTGCTGTTTCCGACGTCGATGGCGAGGAGCATCAGGTGCCTCCGATGACGACATTGTCGATGAGGCGCGTCCCGCCGAAGCGCACCGCAAGGGATACGAGGGCGGGCCCCGCGACCCGCTCGAGCTCGAGAAGCGTCACGGCGTCGGCGACCGAGACGTAGTCCGGGCGCGCGAGCGGTTCCCCCGCGAGCGTCTCGTTGAGCACGGCGCGCAACCGGCCGGCATCGCGCTCGCCGGACTCGAAGGCGGCGCGCGCGGCGAGAAGGGCGCGGCGGAGCACCGGAGCCGCGCGGCGCTCTCCGGGCGAAAGGTAGACGTTGCGGCTGCTCAGGGCGAGCCCGTCCGCCTCGCGCACGATCGGACACACGACGACGTCAACGGGAAACGAGAGGTCGGCGACCATCCTTCGGATCACGGCGACCTGCTGCGCGTCCTTCTGGCCGAAGTACGCCCGGTCCGGCTCGAACACGTTGAAGAGCTTCGCGACCACGGTTGCTACGCCGCGGAAATGGCCGGGGCGGCGCGCACCCTCGAGCGGCGCGCTCACCTCTTCCACGGTGATGAAGGTCTGGAACCCGGGCGGGTAGACGTCTCCCGGCGACGGAGTCCAGACGGCGTCCACGCCGAGCGACTCGAGGTGGCGGAGATCGTTCTCCGGGGTTCGTGGGTAAGCGGCGAGGTCCTCGTTTTCTCCGAACTGCGCCGGATTGACGAAGATGCTCGCCGCGACGCGGTCGTTTTCGCTCCGCGCGCGCGCGACGAGCGACAGGTGGCCCGCGTGGAGAGCGCCCATCGTGGGCACGAGGCCCAGCGTGCCGCCCGCGCCGCCCGCACCGGCACGGAAGGCGCGCACCTCGTCGGCCGTCGTGAGGACGTTCATGGACGGGTCCTTTCAGCGGGCAATCCGCGCCTCCCATTCGCGCGTGAGCGCCCGGAAGACGTCCTCGTCGAGCGGCTGCGAGTGGGCGGTCTCCGGGAAGCGCCCGGCGGCGACGTCGTCGATGTAGGCGCCGAAGGCGCGCGCCATCTCCTCGCCGAGGTTCGCGTAGCGCTTGACGAACTTCGGCGTGAAGCCGTCCGTCATGCCGAGGAGGTCGTGCGTTACGAGCACCTGGCCGCCGCACGCCGGGCCCGCGCCGATTCCGATCGTGGGGATCGAGAGGCGCTGCGTGATCAGGGCGGCGAGGCGGTCGGGCATCGCCTCGAGGACGAGCAGGTGACACCCGGCCTCTTCGAGAGCGTGTGCATCCTCGATCAGCGTGCGCGCCGCGGCGGCCGACTTGCCCTGCGTGCGGAATCCGCCGAGCTGATTCACCTTCTGCGGCGTCAGGCCGATGTGGCCCACGACCGGGATTCCGGCCGCGACGATGGCCCGGACCGCGGGCACGATTTCGCGCCCGCCCTCGAGCTTGACGGCGTTCATGCCGCCGTCCTTCAGGAACCGGCCCGCGTTCAAGAGCGCATCCTCGACCGACGTCTGGTACGACATGAACGGCATGTCGCCGACGAGGTGCGCGATTTGCGCCCCGCGGGAAACGGCGCGGGCGTGGTGGAGCATGTCCTCCATCGTCACGGGGAGCGTCGTGTCGTACCCGAGGACGACCATGCCGAGCGAGTCCCCGACGAGGATGGAGTCCACGCCCGCGCGGTCGAGAGCGCGCGCGGTCGGGAAGTCGTACGCGGTGAGCATCGTGATTGGCTCGCCGCGGTCCTTCTTCGCCTGAAGCGTGAGGAGCGTGATTTTTCGCTGCGGGAGAGTGGAGACGGTGGACATGGCTATCTTCTCCATCGAAGTAAGACGCCGATCGGAGGAAAAAGGCAAAGAGCCGAAGGAAGCGGAGGACGTCGACGCGTCCGGGTCGCATCACGCGATCCCGGCGCGTGGGAAAGCATACCCCCGTCAGGCGATATTCTCCTTAGACTGGGAAAACGAGGGGGATTTTTCCGTTCCTGATCCTGTAAAGGGCTGAAATAGCAGAGAGATAGACGAAGCGCCATACGCCTTTGGCCCGGGAAGAAGGCGACTTCCGGAGCGTTTGGTCGAGGCGGGGTGCGGGGCGCGGGCGCATCGATTTTTCTCTTGACAGGCCGGGCTTTATGACAGAATTCGACCAGGTTCAGTTTCGGGTACCTCGCCAGAGGCTCAGGCGGGCGCGGCACCCGAGCCGGAATCATTGGAGATCGTCCATGGCAGCGTGGAACACGACGGACGGCATGGGCTTGACGCCGGCACTCGCCGGTGGCGGTTCGATGTCGGACCTGTCGGAAGTTTCCGTGCTGCGCGCCGTGCTCTCCGACGAACTTCCCGCCAGTGACGACGTCACGTCCGAGGCCGCGGGCGTCACGCCCGGCGAATGGGACTGGACCGCGCTGAACAACGTGCTCCGCCCGAAGCTCATCGGCCTCGCGGTGAGGAAGTACAACTTCAGCCGCGAAGAGGCGGAAGACGCCGTTCAGACCGTCTACATGCGCGTTCTCGCGCGCGACCCGCGCGTGAAGGACCCGATCGGCTACGTAAAGATTGCATTCCTGAACACCTGCCTGAACATCGCGATGGCCAAGGAACGCAGCGTCCAGCAGATGCCGGAAGGCATGGACGTGGCCGATCCGAAGTGCGAGCGCGTCACCGCGCGCCTCGAGGCCGTGCGCATGGTGAACAAAGCGATTCGCAGCGCGGGCCCGAAGTGCAAGCGCATCGTGCGGCTCTATTTCGGGCAGGAATACAGCCTGGCCGACATGACGAAGGCCACGGGCTACTCGAAGAAGACCGTCTGGAAGCGCATCTGGGGCTGCCTCGACAAGATGCGGAAGGTGCTCGCGTGAGCGCGGAATTCCAGGGCGCGGCTTTCTCCCCGGCGTCGGCGGCGCACCCCGAGCAGTGGGAGCTCTTCGAGCTTCTCACCGAGGGGACGACCGAGCTGAACGCGCATGTGAAGGCGCACGTCGCCACGGGCTGCCCGTCCTGCGGAAAGCACCTCGCCGACATCCGCACGCTGTCGAAGGCGCGCGAGATGAAGGAAGAGTTCGATGCGTTCTTCGACGAGCTGCCGCAGGACGACGCGCCGGCCGATGAGCGCGAGGAGTTCCTCCTCAAGTTCAAGAAGAAGAGCCGCCCCGCCGACCGCCTCGGCCGCCTCGCCCACGACGGCCGGCAGCTGGCGGGCGAAATCGTGAAGGCGGTTTCGGAGGAGGGCCTCGAAAAAGCGAAAGAGCTGCTCGGGAAGATCGAAGCCGATCCGAGCCGCGGCTACGCGTACCTGTATGCCTGCCAGTTGGCGAGTCCGAAGGTTTCCAGTGACCCGGCGAAGTACGTCGAATTCGCGCGGGCGGTCTCGGAAGCCACGCGAAGTCTCCCGTACCTCAAGGACAAGGGTCCTGCGCAGCCCGTTTGCCGCGAGCAGGTGCTGGGGGAAGCGAGACTCCTCGAGTCGAATGCGCTGAACTACCAGGGCAAGCCGGGCGAAGCACGCGCGGTCGCGCAGACGGCCCGGATCAGTTTCCTGGAGGCCGGCGAAGACAGCTTCGCGCTGGCCCTGGCGGACTATTTCGAAGGGTCGGCGGCGGCCTTCATTGGCGATTTCCCCTCCGCCTGGAAGCTCCTCAAGGGAGCGAGGTCAGAGTTCCTGATGTACGGCCAGGAGAACTGGCAGGGGCGTTCTGAGGCTGCTCTCGGAGTGCTTCTGCTTAGCAAAGGGCGGTGCCACTCCTCGCTGCATTTCCTTGACGGCGCGCTCAGGCTGCTCCATCCGGAACAGGACGGTTCTTCCTATGCGTCGACCCTCGTCGGTCGCGGGTTCTCGCTCGTCCGAATCGGTCGGCTCGATGCCGCGAAGGCCACGTACGCCCGCGCATTGATTCACGCGCGCAGGCTCGACGGAACGCTTTATTTGTTCTCGATCCGCACGGGCCTGGCGACGATCGAACTTCTGAAGGGAAATGTCGTCAGGGCGCTTCGGTCCTTCGAACGGATTCACGTCGACGCCGTGGCTGGCGGGTTCGATGAGGACGCGCTTGGGGCGAGCATTCGGATTGCGGAATGCCTAGCGCGCCTGGGTCGCTCCGACGAAGTCGCCCGGCATATCGCAGAAGTCGAACGCTCGCCGTATGCCCTCTCGTTTGCAAACGATCCTGCGTTCCGTGAGCTCTTCGAGAGCGTCGAAGCGCCTACTGTTGCTCAGATCGCGCACATCGCGGACTATTTCGAGGGCAAGAACCGGGGCGTTCGGACCCCCTACAAACCGTTTCGTCTCGTGGCGAGCGGTTACTGAACGGTCTAAAGAAAACGTACACCGGTCGGGAGGGCGGGTGCCATGAAACTGGGTGCCCCGAATAAACTTCTTCAAAGGGGGGTCAAAGGTGTGCCCCCGTCTGTCCGTGTATATAGCCCACCTCTGAAAGAAATCAGGGGTGACCAATTCGCCATTTGCTCACTTGAGCTTGCCTAGGAGGAACGTATGCATCACATGGTTTTCGATTTCGGCCTCTTCTCGTATCTCATTGGCTGGCTTGGATTTAGTTCCAGTGATGACCCGGCTGGCGGCGCGTTGAACACAACCACCGTGAGGCCTATCGGCGGCTGACAATTAATTCCCAATAACTAACCAATTGGCTGGCAGGCGCCCGCCTTCTGCGAGGTGTATTTGTGCGTGCAATATGCACGATTTGGCATTTTCTTGGGCCTGTTGGTGCCATGGATTGGGTCCTCAAGGAAAACTCTTCGATTGGGGGGGGGTCAAAGGCGCGCCGCGGCCTGTCCGTACTAATAGCCCACGATTAGATGAACTCGCTTTCGACCAACTCCTGACCGCTCATTAAAGCAAACAACCCTGGCCTAAATCGACTGGTCACGCCGGCCCTGATGTGGGTGTATTCGCGCGGGTCTTCATGGGCAGGCCCAGCGGCGAGCGTAGCGAGCGGGCGGCCACGAGCTGTTATGCGGCTTTCGGGCGGCTCATGGGTGCCCAGAGTACTTTTCCAAAGCGCAGGCCAGCCCGCCACGTAGTTCTTCAGCTCGAGGCTCCGGCCCTGATTCAGGGTGGACCTGGATGAAGAAACCGTTGGCGCGACCCGGATTCAGCTCTCGACCAGCGTGTGCCCCGCGAGCCTGAGCGCTGTGATCGCGTTCTTTACGTGGATCCTCTTGACGAGGATGTAGTCCGTGTCGAACGTCGAGACCGCGAAGAGGCTGATGGCCTCCTCCGCGAGCGGCTTCGCGACGGACGCGAGGACGCCGATCGCATCGAGCGGGAACGGGCCGTGGAGCTTCAGGAGGGCCCAGCCGCGCTCGACCTGGAGCTCGACGCCGCCGAGGTCCGGCGGGAGGCAACTCTCCTCGCATACGATCGACAGCTCGTCGGCGGTGCGGGTGACCGACGTGAAGGCCTTGCCGGGCTAGGCCGGAAGGGGAGCCTTTGCGGGAAGGTGGCAGACCGCGTAGGCGCCGGGAATCACGGAGAAATTCTGTCCGGACTGCATCTCGGGGAGATCTTAGGCCCGGCGGACGGGCGCGCATCCCCGGCAGGTGGAGCTACTGCCTTCGGGATTTCTCCAGCCAGTCGATGTCGAGCAGGTCCTGGGGACGGCCGGCCGCCTTCTTGCTCACGATCAGGTCGTCGAGGCCGAGGACGCTGATGGGAACACCGCCGTAGGCCGACGGCACCTTCCGGCCCCAGGCCTCCCCGAACTCGAGGCCCGCGATGGAAGTCAACACGTCGATGCGGTTCGGCTCCACGCCGATCTGGAAGATGACTCCGGGAGAACAAAGGTCATCGACGCTCACGCGCTCCACGGGCGCGCCGAATCGCGAAAGCGCGGAGAAAGTACGGCCGGCGTTTTCACGCGTCGGCTCGATCCAGATGTCGATGTCCTTCGTGTATCGGGGAACGGAATGAAACGTTACGGCGTGAGCGCCGACGATGAGGAATCGCGCTTCAGAGGCGTTCAATTCGGAGAACAGATCTCTGAAGTCGGGGTTCACGGACATTCTGCACCCCCCGGATCGCCTCGGCTTCGCAAACCATTTCCCAGGCCGCGGCGAAGCGCCCTTCCGCGCCGACCCGCCGCCAGAACTCGATGTCAAAAGACCCGTCGTCCCGCGCGCCGTTACGCAGAACGCGCGCCATCCGTACCGGAGACTCGGCCAAGTCAGCCATGTGCGGATCATACGCGGGCACGGCCCTTCGGCCCGCCTTCACACGAACGGATTTAGGACGCGTATCGCAGGGACTGCTGATCTCAGTCTTCGACGAGCGTGTGGCCCGACTGGGTCAGCGCGACGACGGCGCGCGCCGCTTGGGCGCGCTTCACGAGCAGGTAGTCCGTGTCGAACGTCCCGATTGCGAGCAGGCTGATGCCGGCGTCCGCGAGGGGCTTCGCCATGCCGGCGAGAATTCCGACCGTGTCGAGCGGGAAGGGGCCGTGGATCTTCAGCAGGGCGAAGCCGCCCTCGCTGCGAAGGCTCTCGGGCCGGGGTGCCGGGACGCGGGCCTCCTCGCACACGATCGAAAGCTCTTCCGCCGTTCGCGTGACGGACGTGAACCCGCCTGGGGCCGACGCCCAGAGCGGCAGGGCGGTATCCACCGGCAGGCGGCAGACGGCGAAGGTGCCAGGAACGACGGAGAATTTCTGGCGAGGCATCGCGCCGGGATGATAGCCGTCGCCGGGGGTGCGGGTCAGGTGCGGTCGGTCAGGTGCGGTCGGGATGCGGGGCGGTCGCGTGCTCGGCGCCGCGGTTCGGCTGCAGGTTGTGCTTGATGACCTCGCCCTCGGCGATGTAGATGGCCTCTTCGCCGATGTTCGTGGCGAGGTCGCCCACCCGCTCGAGGTTCTTCGAGATGCTCATGATCTCGATGGACGCGCTGATGAGCGCCGGATTCTCGGCCATGTAGGTCAGGAGCTCGCGGATGATCGACTTATTCCTCTCGTCGAGGATGTCGTCGCGTTTGCAGACCGCGAGGGCGAGCTCGCTGTCCTTCCTCACGAACGCGTCGAGCGCCTCCTTGAGCATGCCGCGCGCGATCTCGGCCATGTAGGGGACGTCGATCCACGGCTTGAACGGACGGAAGCGCGACATGCGCTCGGCGGCCTCGGCGATGTTCACGGCGTGATCCCCGATCCGCTCGAGATCGGCGTTGATCTTGAGCGACGAGACGAGGAGGCGCAGGTCTCCCGCGACGGGCTGCTGCGTGGCGAGGAGCTCGATGGCGTCTTCGTCGTTCTTGATCTCCATCTGGTCGATCGCCTTGTCGTGCTCGATCACCTTGCGCGCTTTCGCCGCGTCGGACTCGACGAGGGCCTCGACGGCGAGGCGGATCTGGTTCTCGACTTCCGCGCCCATGCCGATGAGTTGGCGGCGGAGGCTCTCGAGCTTCTCGGAAAAATGTTCCTTCATGAGTTCTCCTTGGTGCGTTCCAGAGCGACGCCGTGCCGAGCCGCTGCCGGCAGCGTGACGGTGAAGCGGCTGCCCTTGCCGGGCTCCGAGTCCACGCGGATCGCGCCGCCGTGGAGGATGAGGAGGTGCTTGACGATGGCGAGGCCGAGGCCCGTGCCCGGGACCGACTTCGCGCGAGAGGGATCGACGCGATAGAAGCGCTGGAAAATGCGGTCCTGTTCCGTGCGGGGAATGCCGATGCCGCGATCCACGACGTGAACGACGAGAGGAGAGATCCGGTCCCCGCCGTCCGGTGCGCCATCCGGAGCCCCGCCCTCGGCGAGGACGTCCACCCGCTGGCCGGGGGGCGAGAATTTCACCGCGTTGTCCACGAGGTTACGAAAGATCTGCGAAATGCGCCGGCGGTCTCCGAGGAGCTCGAGATTCTCGCCCGCCTCGACGGCGACGGTAACGCCCCGCGCCGCGGCCGCGGGAGCGAGGTCGCGCACGACCGACAGCAGGAGCGGCTTCAACGGGATGGGTTCGATCGCGAGCGTCACGGCGCCGGACTCGATCTGCGAGAGGTCGGTAAGGTCCGAGACGAGCGCCTCCATCTCGGAGGACTGCCGCTCGAGGATGTCCATGAGGCGCGCGATGTCGGGCGGGAGGGCCTCCTCGCCCGCGAGCGTCTCGACGGCGGCGCGGATCGCCGCGATCGGCGTCCGGAGCTCGTGGGACACGTCGGAGACGAAGCGGCGCCGCATCGTCTCCGTGCGCTCGCGCTCCGTGACGTCTCGGACGACTCCGACGGCGGCAGGCTCGCCCGCAGCCGCGCCGTGCGGAACGGCGCGCACGTTCACCTCGAGCACCTGTTCGGGCGTGATCTCGCCCCCGAGGCGTAGCACGGCGCTTTCTTCGGCGAGGACCTCGCCTCGGATCCCGGCCTCGAAGAGCCGCAGCGTTTGCGGGTCGCGGACGAGGTCCACGAGCGCGTGTCGCGGGGCTCCCGCGGGCGCGCGGAAAAGAGCGAGGGCGGCCGGATTCGCGTCGAGGAGGGCGAGCGTCCGGTCCACGACGACGAGGCCCACGGGAACCTGCTCGAACACGGCCCGGGCGAGGAGGCGCGCCTTCGCGCTTCCCGCGCGCTCCGCGGCCACGAGCTGCGCGAAACGGGCGAGCGCCTGGAATACTTCTTCGGTTTCCTCGGACGAACCCGGCGGAGGAGACGGCCGCCGGCCCTCCGCCGCTTCGGTAACGCCGGCGACGACGCGGGCGAGCGCGTTCGCATGGCGCTGGCGGATGGCGATGACGAGGAACGCGACCATGAGGCCCGCGAGGAGCGAGACCTGATAGAGCGTGCGGCGGAAGGGCGCTTCGAGCAGGTCGATCTCGTTCTGGCTGATCGCGAGGCGAACGTAGCCGAGGGGAGCCGTCGCAGGCCCGGCGCGCCGCGCGACGTAAACGAGGGGTTCGAGGACGGTGACCGAGCGGCGCTCGCCGAAGCCGATCCCGTCTCGCCGGGCCGCCTCGATCTCGGGGCGCGAGGCGTGGTTCTCGACCGTCGCGAGGCTCTCGGGCGCGACTTCGCTGTCTCCGAGGACGACGCCGTCGGCCGCGATGACCGTCAGCCGGGCGCCTGCCTGGCGGGCGGCAAGCCGGATCCGCTCGCCGGGGTGGGCCTTCGATTTGAGGTCTTCCTCGAATTGAGGGGCGAGGCGCTCGAGTTTCTCGACGAGCGCCTGGCGGCTCCTCTCGTGAACCGCCTGATCGAGCACGCGTCCGAGGACGAACGCGAAGAGGCCCCCGAGGACGATCCCGAGGACGACCGGGACGAGCGAGCGGCGCAGGATGCGGCTCATCGGGCGAACTTGTATCCGACGCCGACGACCGTCTCGATCACGCCGTCGCCGATCTTTTTGCGGAGCGAGCGGATGTGGACGTCCACGGTGCGCGTCTCGATGTCGGCGGCGTAGTCCCAGAGCCGCGACAGGATGGTCTCGCGCGAGACGACGCGTCCGTTGCTCCGGATGAGCAGCCAGAGGAGGTCGAATTCCTTCTTCGTGAGGTGGACGGGGAGGCCTTCGCTCTCCACGGTGTGGCGCGCGCGGTCGATGCGCAGGTGGCCGTCGTCGTAGACGTCGTCGGGCGACTGCGGCAGGGCGTTGCGGCGGAGCTGCGCCCCGATGCGGGCCATGAGCTCCTTCATCGAGAACGGCTTCGTCACGTAGTCGTCGGCGCCCAGCTCGAACCCGAGCAGCTTGTCGCGCTCTTCCACGCGGGCCGTGAGCATGAGGATCGGGACGCGGCGGGTCTCGTCGTGTTTCTTCAGCTCGCGGCAGATCGTGAGCCCGTCCACGTCGGGGAGGTTCAGGTCGAGGACGACGAGGTCGGGGGGCCGCGCGAGAAGCGCGTCGAGGGCCACGAGGCCGCCGGCGAAGCGCTCGATCTCGTAACGCCCGTCCTTCTTGAGGTTGTACGTCAGGGTGAAGGCAAGATCGTCGTCATCTTCGACGACGACGATGCGCTGCCGCACGGCGCCCGAGGCGCCGGAAGCACCGGAGGCCCCGGAAGGCGCGGCGTTGCGCGCCGAAGGCCGGGAGGGCTTCTGCCCTGTCATCAGCCGAATCTCCCCGTGATGTAATCCTCGGTTGTCTTCACGCTCGGCTTCGTGAATATCGTCTCGGTCTTGTCGAATTCGATGAGCTTGCCGAGCATGAAGAACGCCGTCTCGTCCGAGACGCGCGCGGCCTGCTGCATGTTGTGCGTCACGACGACGATCGTATAGCGTTCCTTGAGCGCGAACATCAGCTCCTCGACCTTGGCGGTCGCGATCGGGTCGAGCGCCGAGCAGGGCTCGTCCATGAGGAGGACCTCGGGCTCGACCGCGAGCGCGCGCGCGATGCAGAGGCGCTGCTGCTGGCCGCCCGAGAGGCCCAGGGCCGACGCCTTGAGGCGATCCTTGACCTCGTCCCAGAGGGCGGCGCGCACGAGCGCCGACTCGACGCGCTCGGTGAGTTCCGAGCCGCCGAGGGCGCTGTTGATCCTCAGGCCATAAGCCACGTTGTCGAAGATCGACTTCGGGAACGGGTTGGACTTTTGAAAGACCATTCCGACCCGGCGGCGCAGGTCGACGCTGTCCATCCCCGATTTGTAGATGTCCTTGCCGTCGAGCAGCACGTCGCCGTCGACGCGCGTATCCGGGATGATGTCGTTCATCCGGTTCAGGCAGCGAAGGAAGGTCGACTTGCCACAGCCCGACGGTCCGATGAAGGCGGTCACCGACTTCTCGCGGATACGCACCGAGATGTCATGAAGCGCCTGCGCCGAACCGTAGAAGAAGTTCAGCTGGCGAGCCTCGATGCGGACGGGTAGCGAAGACTCGGCCATCGGTGCGTTGTGCTCGGCCGACGCCGGGACGGCCGCGCCGGAACGAGGGGTGATGACCATCTCCGTCATGTTCGGTGCATCCTTTCCAGCCGTCTCGTGGCCACGCGGGCCAGAACCGAGAAGACGAAGACGACGGCGACGAGCACGAGGGCTCCCGCCCAGGCCTGCCGGTGCCAGTCTTCGTAGGGTGAGATCGCGTAGGTGAAAACCTGAACGGTCAGCGAAGCGATCGGTTGATCGAGCCGCGTCGTGAAAAACCGGTTGTTGAACGAAGTGAAAAGAAGCGGCGCCGTCTCTCCCGCGATTCGGGCGATCGCCAGGAGGATCCCGGTCATGATTCCGGGCAGAGCCGCCGGCACCATGACGCCGAAGGCGGCCTGGGCGCGCGTCGCGCCGAGCGCGAGCGACCCCTCGCGCAGGCTCGCGGGAACCAGGTTCAAGAGCTCCTCGGTCGTGCGCGCGACGATCGGAAGCATCATGAAGCCGAGGGCAAGGCCGCCAGCGAGCGCGCTGAATCGATGGACCGGGAGCACCGCGAGCCCATAGGCGAAGATACCGATGACGATCGACGGAATGCCGTTCAGCACGTCCGCCGTGAAGCGAACGAGAGTGGCGAACGCCGTCCGCCCGTACTCCGAAAGGTAGACACCCGCGATCAGGCCGACCGGAATGGCGAGGACCGAGGCGATCGCCATCAGCATCAGGGTGCCCAGGATCGCGTTGGCCATGCCGCCGCCCGTCTCGCCGACGGGTTTCGGCATCTTCGTGAAGAAATCCCAGTTGAGCGAGGAGAATCCCTGTTCGACGACGTAGAAAAAGATCAAGGCGAGCGGAATGAGCGCGGCCACGACGGCGAGGGCGCACAGACCGACCACGAAGCCCGAGAGCAGCTTCCGGCGCGCCAACTGGTTCACGCGGCGGCCTCGGGCAGCACCGTCGCGGCGGCCTTCGTCACGGCCTCGACCTTGACCTCGCGGTTGACGCTCCAGATCAACAGCCGCGAGAGCGCGTTGATGACCAGGGTGATGACGAAGAGCACGAGGCCGATCTCGATCAACGCGTTCAGGTAAAGGTCCGTGTCGGCTTCCGTGAACTCGTTCGCGATCACCGCGGCCATCGTGTGCTGCGCGGCAAACAGTGAGGAACTGATTCGCGGGTTGTTCCCGATCACCATCGTGACCGCCATCGTCTCGCCGATCGCGCGCCCGAAGCCGAGCATGATGGCGCCGGCGATCCCGGTGCGCCCGTATCGGAGCGCCGCCTGAATCGCCTCCCAGCGAGTTGCGCCAAGGGCGTAGGCCGCTTCCCGCTGCGTGGCGGGGACCGCCTTCAAGACTTCACGCGCCACGGAAGAGGTGAACGGAATCACCATCACGGCGAGAATGAGCCCGGCGGCGAGCATCCCGACTCCGAGCGGTGGCCCCGTAAACAGCGGGACCTCCTTCAACCAATCGGGAGTGTGGACTTCGATCTGCCGCACGATCGGCACCAGCACGAAAATGCCCCAGAGACCGTAAACGATGGAGGGAATGGCCGCGAGAAGCTCGGTCAGAAAGGCGAGCGGTGTCCTCAGGAAGCGAGGCGAAAGCTCGGAGAGGAAGATCGCGATGCCGAGCGCGATGGGGGTCGAAATCACAAGCGCGAGCAAGGACGAATAGAGCGTTCCCCAGATGAATGGGAGGGCGCCGAAATCTCCAGCCACCGGGTCCCAGGTCGTCGTTTGCCAGAAGTGGAACCCGAACTTCTGGATCGACAAGCGCGAATTTTCGTAGAGCTCGAAGGCGATCCCGCCGACCAGGAGGACGACGAGAAAGGCAAAAAACCCCGTCCCCAGGCGGAACAACCGATCGTCGGCACTCCGGCGAGGGGACGGGGGCTTCCTCATGGAGAATTCTCTTTCGCTTCAGGTCTAGAGCTTGATTTTCTTCAAGGCTTCCGTCTCGAGCGCGACGACTTCCTTCGGAAGGGGGGCGTAGCCGAGATCGGAGCAGTACTTCTGCCCGTCCGCCAAGGCCCAGTGCATGAAATCGGCCATGATCTTTGCGAGCTTCTTGTCCTTCGGGTTCTCGTAGAAGAGCAGCCACGTGAAGGAGGAGATGGGATAGACGCCCTTCCCGGGCGCATTCGTGATCGAGACCCGGAAGTCCTTCGGCATCGCCTTGGCCGCTCCGGCCGCGGCCGCGGTCACGGAGTCGAGAGAAGAGCGCACGAACTCGCCGGCCATGTTCTGGACGGAGCCGTACGCGATCCTGTTCTGGATCGCGTAGATCAGCTCGACGTAACCGATCGAGCCCGGCGTCTGCTGGACGAGACCGGCGACTCCTTCATTGCCCTTTCCGCCCACGCCCACCGGCCAATTGACCGACGTCGCGACGCCGACCTTTTTCTTCCACTCCGGAGAGACCTTCGCGAGATAGTCCACCCAGATGTAAGTCGTTCCCGAGCCATCGGACCGGTGCGCGACGACGATGTCCGTGGCCGGAAGTTTCACCCCGGGATTCAGCTTCGTGATCGCGGCGTCGTTCCATTTCGTGATCTTTCCCAGAAAAATATCGGCGAGCACCGGCCCGGTGAACTTCAACTCGGCGGTGATCCCCGGAATGTTGTAGACGGGTACGTCGCCGCCGAGGACGGAGGGAAAGTGAAGAATCCTTCCGGGAGCGGCCTGCTGCTGCTCGTCGGTCATCGGGCCGTCGGTCGCGCCGAAGAAAACCGTCTGGTTCGTGACCTGCCGGATACCGCCGCCCGAGCCGATCGACTGGTAGTTGATCTCGATATCGGGATGGAGCTTGTTGTACTCCGAGAACCACTTCGAATAGATGGGGTACGGGAACGTCGCTCCCGCGCCGTTGATCTGGACCGTCTGGGCGGCAGCGGTTCCGGCGAGTGGAAGGAGCATGGCGCAGAGCGCCGCGAACATTGAGCCTCGAGTCGGTTTCATTTCTCGTCATCTCCTTTTGTTGGGCCAGACGATATCCATCTGGCCACACGATCCTCGACCGATGTTAAGGGCGTGTAAAGTCACGAAAAGTCGTTTGGAATCTAGAAGTTGAGGAGCGTGTGGAGCGCATAGTTCTTGTTGTCTGACTTCGCGGGTGTGTAGTTGTCGAACTTCTCCTGGGTAGTGTCAGCCATGAGGGCTGCGACTACGCCGTGGCCGAAGCTGAACCAGTAGGCGACGCCGAGAATCGTGCGCTTCTGCTTCTGGTCGAGGTTCTTGTTGGGCTTGAGCTCGTCGTAGCGGATGAGCGCCTCGAGGCCGAACGTCGTGCGAGGCGTGACCCAGACCGAGAAGTCCCGCGGCTTGACCTCGGCCGCGCCGGGCGCGGACTGGTTCGTCGCCTCGAGGTATGTGAAGCCGAGATTCACGTAGGGGTGCTCAAACGTCGTGTCGACGAGCCAGCGGTCCTTCTTCTGGTCTTTCGCGACGTGGTCCGTGTTCCAGTAGCCCGTGACTCGCCAGCCCTTCGCGATCGCGACGCCCGCGAGCGGACGCAGCGAGGCGCGGACCTGGAAGCCCTTCTGGTCGTTCGCCTCGGCCTTGTTGTAGCCGTCGCCGTTGTAGAAGCCGACGTGGACGTCGCCGTAGTCGTTGGGGAGGTTGAGGTGACTGGAAAGGCCGAAGTCCGAGGACGTCAGGAATCCGTCGCGGTCGACCATGATGGGGCTTTGGAAGCGATACCGGTAGACGCCCTCGGCGTAGTCGATGTACGGCGTCTGCTGGAGGCCGAAACGTACCCATGACCCTTTCGTCGTCCAGTCGTCGAGGTTGAGTTGGGCGAAACCGTACTTGAGGCGTACCGTGAGGCTTCCGTTCAGAGAGCTGCCCGTGCCGGTCTCGCGGGTCACGTCGGTCGTGATCCGGAAGGCCAGGAGGTGGTGCATCTGACCCGTGACATTGAGGTAAGCGCGGGACAGGTTGAACGCGTTCGGGTTGAACTCGCTTCCATCCGCGTTCTTCGACGTCGGCGAGTCCGTGTAGGTGTAGTCCGTGAACATCGTGAAGCCGAGCTTGACCGCGGGCTTGTCGTCCGGTGGCACGTAGCCCTCGGCCGCTGTCACCTGAGCCAGAGCGGGGGGCGAGAGCGCGAGTCCGACGGCACAGATCGCGAACGCGAGGGTCAGGCGTCGGGCCAGGGTCGTCTGCTTCTGCATGACAATCTCCTCCTCTTTCGTCGCGGAGTCTCACGAAAGGAGATGAAGGCAGAGGGTGACCCGGGTGAAGATTTGATGAAGGGCGTCTTTACAGGGCATTCACTCGAATCGCCCTGCTCCCGGTCCTGCATCTCGAACGCTTTTCATTTAGAGTCTTACGCAAAGGAGTGCGTATGACTGTGTCGATCGATCTCTTCCGGAACGCGGACGACGTCGAGGCTTACGCGGCGGGGCACCGCATCTTCGAAGAGGGCAGCGAAGGCGGCGGCCGGATGTACGGCGTGAAGGAAGGCGAGGTGGAGATCCTCGTTCACGGCGCCCACGTGGAAACGGTCGGGCCCGGCGGCATCTTCGGTGAGATGTCGCTCATCGACTCCAGCCGGCGGAGCGCCACGGCGATCGCGAGGACCGATTGTGTCGTGGTGCCGGTCAACGCGGAACGATTCAACTTCCTCGTGCAGCAGACACCGATGTTCGCGCTGCAGGTCATGAAGATCATGATCGAGCGCCTCCGGCGAATGGACGCGCGAATCTGAGGGAGAGATGGGCGAAGAGGTGCCGACGAAGCAGGATGCCTCGCGGGGCTCGACGCGCGCACGATCGTGGCCGGATCCGATGAAGTCCGTTCCCCGCCAGGTCTCGGGGAGCCGCAGGCGCAGCTCGCCCTGAAAGACGCCGACGTCCTCGGCTGTCTATACGAACGAGTAGCCGATCAGGTCCGCGAGACGCGCGGCTGTGTCGAGGTCGGCGCGGTCCTTCTCCGTCAACGTGTGCACGTTGAGATCGGGGTCCGGGAAGTTCAGACCCTTTTCCGGCTTGAGCTTCTTGCCCTTGCTGTGGGTGACCTCGACGAGGACCCCTTTCGGGACGCGAGCGACGACCGTGGCGGCCGCGCTCCCGCCGAGGGCGCCTCGCGAGAGCAGGTCCCGCACGAAACCGTAGTCCGAAGCGGCTTCCGGGGGCAGCGTCACCATGACGCGGACGCGGCGGTCGGCGAGCTCGGGTCCGAGAACGCGGGAAGCCCGGTATGCGAGAAAGCGCAGACCTCGAAAGTACGTACGCTCGTCGGGGCGCTGAAGGCGAAATCGCGCCGCGCGATCCAGGGCTCCCAGCGCGCCACGAGAGCTTCTCCCTCGGCGGACACATCGTCCCGGAGCTCCTGGATCTTCAGGCGAAGAGCGGGCGCGGTCGACATGGCAACGAGACCATACGAGGCCGGAGTCTAATGCGCCATTCGTCAGAATCCGCCGATCACATCGACGCTGATGCGACCGCGCATCTCACCCGCCGCCAGCCGCTTGATGCCCGCCACCACGTCACGTACCGGAACCGTGGAATCGATCGGGACTTTCAATCCTTCGGTCAACCAACGGCCAACCAATGCGAGATCGTCAGTCCGGCTCTTCACGACCACGATCTTCGCGCGGGTGGCCGTGAACAGGCTCAGGCCGAGGTGGAACACGATCGCCGGCCCCGGAAGCGTCGTCACATAGACGCCACCCTTGCCGAGCAGGTGTCGCGTCGCGGACCAGGAAGAGACCGCAGCAGCGTCGAATACGACGTCGAAGGGACCTTTGGCGACCCTCAGCGGATCTTCCTTCTTGCGATCGATCACCACCTCGGCGCCCAATTCCTTGACGAAATCGACCGCATGGGTCGCGCATACCGCCACGACTTCAGCACCGAGCTTCTTTGCGACACCGACGGCGAGCGCGCCCACGCCCCCAGACGCGCCGATGATGAGCGTGCGGCCACCCGACGGCAGACGGCCGAGGTCTTGAAGCGACTGTAATGCCGTGATGGCCGGCGTCGCGGCGGCGGCCGCGACGGCGTGGGATGCGCTCGCGGGCTTCCGGGCCAGTCCCGATGCCGCCGAGACCGTGTACTCGGCAAACGCACCCAGTTTGTTGGATCCGGAATAGGGCAGAAATCCGAAGACCTCGTCGCCTTCGGCTACCGTCGCGACACCGGCACCCACGAGATCGACGACACCGGAGAAGTCGTAGCCGAGCACCATCGGGAAATTCCGGCCATGCAGGATCTTCGTCGAGCCGGTCGCGACCTTCAGCTCCGATGGATTCACGGCCGAGGCGTGGACCTTCACGCGAACCTGGCCGGCTCGAGGCTCGGGAGTCGGCAATTCGACGAGCTTCATCTGTTCCACGGGACCGTATGAGGGCATGGCCATCGCGCGCATGGAGGAGACTCCCTTCGGGCCTGGAGACTAATTCCACGGAACCGTCGTGTCTAGAAGTCGGGCGGGAGGACCGCCCGCCCGACTTGCGTCAGGCCGCTGCAGGCAGCACGTGCCGCGACGGCATGAGGAGCGTCCCCGGGCCGAGTCGGGCGCGATGGCCCTGCCAGTCCACCTCGCGCGAGACGTAAGGCACGAGCTGCGTCGCGAGCTGGAGGACGTCCTTCAGAGGGAGGAGCAGGAGCTGCCCGGCCGTTAAGTCCGACCGTGTCGCGCGCGCGAGGACGAATCCCTGCGCGAGCCGGAGAAAGAGGATGGCGCCCGCGGCGGCGAACGGCAGAGGCGGGAGGCCGGAGGGCCCGAGAGCCGCGCCGCCGCAGGCGAGGAGGGAAAACGGAAGCGGATTGAGGAGGAATTCACCCGTGTACGTCAGCTTCGAAAACGAATAGCGGATCTTTCCCCAGCGCGCTTGGCGGTCGAGCGCCCGAGCGAGCGGGCGGCTCACCGACACGTTCCGGACGACGACGTTCGAGAGCGCGATGCGGTAGCCCGCCCCCTTCACCGCGCAACCAATGGCCTGATCCTCGGCGAGGACGTCCGTGAAGGCCGCGAACCCGCCGATGGCGTCGTGCGCGGCGCGGGTCAGCGCCATGGACTTGCCCACGACGCACGCAACGCCGCCCGCCTCGGCGAGAACGGTGCCGGGCAGCACGAAAGTCAGGAGATGGAGGCTTTCGATGACAGCGCCGAACGAGCGCGCGCCAAGGCCCGTGAAGGCGTTCGAGACGCAGCCGACGGACGGATCGTCGAACGAGGCGAGGGTGTGGGCCACGTCGCCGGGCTCGATGCGGACGTTCGAGTCGGAGACGAAGAGGATCTCGCCGCGCGCGACGCGCGCGGCCGCGACGAGCCGTTCGACTTTGGGATTCGAGAGGGGGGCCCCGCTCCCGCCGCCGACGACGAGGCGGAAGGGCGCCTCGGGGAAGCGGGCCATGACGCGGCGCGCGACGGCGACCGCAGGATCCTCCTCGCGCTCGACCGAAAGAACGATCTCGTGCGAGAGGCCCGTCAGAACCGCGAACGACGCGAGGTTCGCTTCGAGACCGTCGTCAAGCCCGGAAAGCGGCTTGAGGATCGAGACGCGGGGCGACGTCGTGGTGGAACCGGCCGGCCGGGAAGCGCTCGTGGCCGGCTCGGGCCGGCCCGCGGCGAAAGGGCGTCGTCTCCTCAGGAAGCGGGCGACGAGACCCGTCTGCACCGTCGTCAGCACGGCCCCGGCGGCGGCGACGGCGAGAAGCACGGTCGTGAGCGTCATGGTTTGCTCCTCACGCCGCCACCGGCTCCACGAAGCCGGGCACGATGGTGCAGGGGCGGAGCGGCTCGGTTTCGTCCGGGACGCGCGCCGCGGCGGGGAACGGGTCGGGAAGCCGGGTCACGCCGAGGCCCTTGCCCGCGCGCAGCGCGGCGAGGACGGCGTTCGGCGTCTTCTCGCAGCTCATGAGCGTCTTCCAGGCGTAGAGATGCGGACGATCGTGGAAGTCGCTGTTGCCGACGTAGGGGAGGCGCGCGCGGGAGACCTGGGGGAAGAGATCCCAGCGGCAGGCGAGCTCCCAGAGGTCGACGAGCTTCGCGACCTCCTTGCGGCGGTCCCAGAGGTAGAACGTGTTCGCGAACCAGTCGGACTGCTCGTTCGGATGGCAAGCCACGGTCACGGCTCCAGCCTCGTGGGCCCGCGTGAGCATCTCTTCGACGGGGCCGTCGGCGGAGACGAAGCGCTCGAGGCCGAGCGCGAGAGCGTGAGCCGAGCGCCTTCCCGTGAGCGCGTTGCGCGTGAGCTCGCAGCCGGCGAGAACGATCATGCGGTACGTGTCCCACGCGCGCCGCGCCTCGCGTTCGATTTCCGCGCGGTAGGCGTCGAAGTTGTCCTTCGTGACGGAGAGCCGGCAGCCGTGCGCGATCTTCCCGAGGAGGGAATCGGAGTTGACGACGTGATCCGTGATCGCGATGGCGTCGTGGCGGGAGCGCCCGAAGAGGTCCACGAGCTCGGGAATCGACAGGCGCCCGTCCGACCAGGTGGAGTGCACGTGGAAGTCGGCCAGCAGCATGGTTCTCCTCCTGCCCGCAGAAGATGGGCCCGGAGGGTGCGGGGGCCGTGAACCGGCTGTTCAGCCCCTGTTAAATGTGCACAGATTTCTGTGCAGGGGTTTCCGGCATCGTTTGGCCCAGGAAGGACTTGCCGAGTTCGCGAAACACCGAAGCCGAGGGCCTCTCCCGGCGCTCGAAGGTGGCCGGATCGACCGAGAAAAGGCCGAATTTCGGGCCATAGCCGTCGAGCCATTCGAAGTTGTCGAGGAGCGACCAGTGGAGGTAGCCCGCGACCTCGACCCCCGTGGCCTCGGCCGCGGCGAGGGCGGCGAGGTGGGAGCGCAGGAACTCGGGCCGGAGCGCGTCCCGGCCGTCGGCGACGCCGTTCTCGGTCACGAGGACGGGAAGGCCGAGCCGTCCGGCGTCGCCGAGCAGGGCGGCGAACGACTCGGGCGCGATTTCCCACCCATTGTCGGTGAAGCCGCGGCCGAGCCGGTCGCGATACGCGAAGTCCGCCAGGATGCGCGTCGCCGCGGGGAAACGCACGTGAAGGCGCGAGTAGTAGTTCACTCCCACGAGGTCGAGCGAACCGATCAGCCCGTCGCGACGGCCTTTGAGCCGCGTGAACGGAGGGATCCGGAGATCCCACCGCCCCGTCGAGAAGGCCTCGAGGAAGAGGCCGTTATAGAGGCGGCGCGCATGCCGGGCGAGAAGAATGTCGAGGGGATGTCCCGCGCGGTCCGGCGCGAAGTCCATCATGTTGTGCGCGATTCCGATCGCCGCCCCGGGCGCTTCCTCGCGAAGGACGGCCGCCGTCTCCACGTGGGCCGCGAGGAGATGGTCGAGCGCGCGCGCGGCGGCGCGCGGGTCGGCGAGTCCGGGCGGGATCTGACCGTCGAGAAAGCCCCCGAGGAGGAAGACGAGCGGTTCGTTGAACGGAACGTAGAGCCTCACGTGAGGCGCGAGCGCCCGCGCCGTTCTTCGGGCGAAGCGCGCGAAGGCGTCGACCGAAGAGGGCGAGGTCCAGGGCGTCTCGTCGTGAAACCACGCCGGGTGGGTGTAGTGATGGAGCGTGACGACCGGCTCGAGGCCCAGTGAGACGAGGCGTTCGACGAACCGCCGGTAGCGCGCGAGGGCGACTTCGTCGAAGGCGCCCCGGCGCGGCTCGACGCGGCTCCACGAAATGGAGAAGCGGAACGCGTTCGCGCCGAGGCCCGCCGCGAGCGCCGCGTCCTCCTCGTAGCGCTCCCACGAGCCCGCTGCGCGCCCGCACGCGCCTCCCTTCGTCCGGCCCGCGGCTTCCCAGCCGGTCCAGTCGCACGGATCGCCCCCCTCGACCTGGTAGTGCGAGACGGCGACGCCGAAGAGGCGAAGACGGTCGGCGAACGGAAAGACCCTCACGTCACGCCAAGATAACAGGGCTACGATACGGTTCCGAAAGATGGCCGCGTCGAAAAACATTGCCGCGATCGACGTCGGGTCGAATTCGATCAAGCTCCTCGTCGCGCGGCGGGACGCCGCGGATCCCGGGCACTGGGCCGAGATCCTTCGTGAGAAGGAGATGGTGAGGCTCGGGCAGGAGACGCTCGTCTCGGGGTCGCTCTCGGAGGAGGCGATGGCCGACGGGATCGACTGCCTCGTTCGCTATGCCGCCCTCGCGCGCGCCGCGGGCGCGACCGCGATCACCGCCGTCGCGACGTGCGCCGTCCGCGAAGCCGCGAACGGAGGCGACTTCGTGAAGCGTGTGCGCCGGGAGGCCGGGCTCCGCCTCAACGTGATTTCCGGCGAGGAAGAGGCGCGCCTCATCACGCGCGCCGTGCGCTCGGATCTCCCGCCGTCGTGCGACCCGCTCCTGGTCCTCGACATTGGCGGCGGGTCGACGGAGGTCGTCGTGGCGAAGGGAGACCGCATCCTTTTGGCCGAGAGCCTCGATCTCGGAGCCGTGCGCCTGACGGATCTCTTCGTCTCGTCGGAGCCCCTCGCGGCGAAGGACGAACGCCGGCTCCGACGGGCGGTCCGGAGCCGCCTCGAGCGTCTGCGCAAGCCGGTGCGCAACGCGAAGATCAAGACAGCCGCCGGAACGTCGGGCACGATCCTCGCCGTCGCGGCGATCGTGGGGGAGCTCAGCGGATGGTCGCCGGCCGGAGCCGGACATCGCGCGCTCGACCGGAGGGACGTGACGCGGATCGCGGGCCTTCTGGGGAAATCGACGGCGCGCCAGAAGCTCCGGATCCCGGGCCTCGAGGCGGACCGGCGGGACATCGCGGTCGCCGGGGCGATCCTGCTGGAAGAGCTGCTCCGCGCCTTCGACGTCGAGACCCTCCTCGTGTCCGAGCGCTCGCTGCGCGACGCGCTCGTGCTCGAGTCGCCGGCGCCGGCGTTGCGCGGCCGTCGCCTGGAACGCAACATCCGGCGCGATTCCGTGGCGCGCCTCACGAGGCGCTCGGGCTTGTCGAACGTGCACGCGGGCCGTGTGCGGGACCTCGCCCTTTCCCTCTTCGACCAGACGCACAGCCTCCATCAGCTCACCGCGCTCGAGCGCGAGTGGCTCGAGCACGCCGCCGCGCTTCACGACATCGGACTCTCGGTGGCGTATGCGCGCCACCATCACCACTCGCATTACCTGATCCTGCACGGCGATCTCAAAGGCTTCACGAGGGACGAGGTGGAGCTCATCGCGCTCGTGGCCCGTTACCACAGGAAGGCGGTTCCCGGCGATCCTCACGAGCCGTTCCGGAAACTGGATCCCTGGAAAAAGCCCGTCGTCGAGAAGCTCGCCGCGATCCTCCGCGTCGCGGACGCGCTCGACCGGGCGCACCGCGGACTCGTCAAGCGGGTCCGCATCACGTTGCGCGGAAAGAAGCTGCACGTGGCCCTCTCCGCGCGTGCGCCGCTGGACCTCGAGCTGTGGGCTTTGAAGAAGAAGGCCCGTCTTTTCGAGAAGACCTTCGGGGTGAAGCTCGTCGCCCGCGCGGTTGTCGGATAATCGGCCCGTGCTCCCCGCCGTGATCGTTCTCCTTGCCGCTCAGGTGTCGTCCTCGACGACGGCGCCGACGCCGGCGCCGACGCCCACGGCGACGCCTTCCGCCCCGACGCCCCTCCCCACGGCGACTCCGGTCGCCGCCGCGGACCCGTACCGCCCGCGCCCGCTCTCGGAGCTCGCGAAGGAACGCCACCTTGGCCGTCTCACGGGGACCGGTACGGCCGTCGTGACGACGCCGGAGCCGGAGCCGGCGCCACAGGGAACGCTCCCCGCGTCTTCCGGCTCTTCCTCCACGTCCGCCTCCGCGCGCCGCTCGGGAATGCTGCGCGTGGAGGACGTGCAGGACAACGGAGCCGTCACGGACGGCCGCGTGTCGGTCTACGGCACGGTTCGCAATACCGGGCGCGTCCCCCTCTGCCGTGTCCGGATCTTTCTGAGGCTGTACGACGACCACGGCGTCCTGCTTTCGACCGGAGAGACGACGACGGATCCGAAAATCGTGGCCGCCGGAGAGGCCGTCACATTCGGCGGAACCGTGAAGGCGCCCGCGGGCTTGCGCGGCTCGAGCGAGAGGAAGCCGGACCCCCTCGTCGACGGGCCGTCCGCGACGAACTGGAAGCGCGTGGGCCGAGTTCAGGCCGAGATCATCGACGCGAGCGACGAATGCATCTGAGCGCTCCGCTGGCCCTGACGATGCTTCTGCAGGCGGCGGCCGTCACGCCGACTCCCGCACCGAAACCCACGCTCGCCCCAACGCCGACACCGGCGGCGCGAGGCCTCGTGCGGCCGCGCACGCTCCAGGACGTCGCGCGCGAGCGGCACCTCAAAACGAGCTCGGAAACGAAGGGCACGTCCAGGACGATCACGCTCGGACCGGCGGCGGGGGGAACGCCTGGCGCCACGCCTTCGGCCTCTCCCGGGGCGACCGGGGAGGCCCCGGCGGACAGCGCGCCGAGCGCCGCTGACGTGCGCGTCGTCACCGTCTCGAACGATGGGATCGTCGACGCTGCCGGGGGAGTGCGCGTGGCGGGCACGATTCGGAACGCCGGGGATCAGATGGTGTGCGGCGTCGTGATCCTCGTGAGGATCCTCGACAGCAGGGGAGCGTACCTCTCGTCGTCCCAGACTCCGCCGGACGTGACGATCCTGCCGTCCGGGGAGACGACGAGCTTCCACACGACCGTTCAGGCGCCGCCGGGCATTCGCGGCGCGCGGACGAACCCCGACCGCCGCGACGTGACGGACGGGAGCACGACCATGGCGGGCGACTGGAGGCTGCTGGGCGGCGCCGAGGCGAAGGTCGTCGACGCGACTCCGTGCCCGAAGTGACGTCCGAAACGAGAGAAACAACAGGAACGCGCGACGCGGATCAGCGCGCGGGAGGCTTTCCCTTCGCGAGCGTCTTCTTCGTCTGGATGTAGCTGCTCAGGATGCGAAGCGTCGCGCCGCGCGTGTTCGGGTTGCGGCTGAAGACGGCGGTCGTGGCTTCCGGGCCCGCGGCCTTGTTCTGCCAGAGGTAGTCCTCGATGAACTTGTTCGGCTGCGAAGGCTTGCCCCAGCCCGCGTGGAGATCCTTCAGGATCCGGTCGGCGGATTCGGAGGACATCTCGATGTAGACCTCGGCGAACCGGTTTTCCCAGAATTCGTACACGATCTTGTCCACGGTGGCGCCCGCGAACGTGAGGTCGTCGTTCGGAATCCAGCAGAACTTGGACTCGGCGTGGTCGTCCAGGACTTCCATGTGCGCGACCGGGACGCTTCCCCATTTGAAGTCCCGGAAACCGGGCTTCATCCCGCCGCTCGCATCGCCCTTCCCGCCGAAAAGACCCATCGCGTCGTCTCCTTCGAAAGGAAAAGGATAGCGCGTCCCGGCGGAAGAGCCCTTCAGGCCCCCGGTTTCGACGCCGCGTCGAGGAGCTCCATGTCGACGCGGGGCATCACGTCGCCCCCGGCATGGCGGCGCTGGACTTCGGCGCGGGCGAGCGTCCCTTTCGCCGGACTCTGCCGGAGCGCGTTCACGGCACCGACAGTGATCGTGTACGTTCCGCAGACGCCGCAGCGCAGTTCGATCTCGGCGGTCGCGCTCCGGGCTCCGAGAGCGGATCCGCCGCAGAGGAGACAGGTCATGTCGACGATCGACACGTTGCACCTCGCAGGCGACTAGAATTCTTTCACCGGACGGAGAGGAAGGGAAATGGTACCCCCAGAGGGATTCGAACCCTCGATCTCCACCTTGAAAGGGTGGCGTCCTGGGCCGCTAGACGATGGGGGCACGAGGACTGTTCCGACTTCCGGACTTCTGCGGAGGACTGGTGAGCCGTCTGGGACTCGAACCCAGGACCCCCTGCTTAAAAGGCAGGTGCTCTAACCTACTGAGCTAACGGCCCGCCCGAGCGGCGGAGTGTAGCAGGGCCGGACCAAGGTCACGCCGGCAGACCGACCGTCGCCTTCAGCCAGCCGTCGAGCGCCGTGCCCGGCCGGACGATCGTCTCTTCGCGTTTGGCGCCGGTCGAAAGCAGGCCGACCTTCGCGCCGACGATCTCCTCGAGGGCGGAGACGTACTCGCGCGCGCGTCCCGGCAGCCCCTCCCACGTCTCGATGCCCGCGATGGGGGCCTTCCAGCCGGGGAACGACCGATAGACCGGCTGCGCGCGCTCGTAGAGGTCCGCGCGCGCCGGCACGGCCGAGACGGGCTTGCCGTCGATGACGTAGCTGGTGGCGATGCGGATCTCGTCGTGGTCGTCGAGAACGTCGAGCTTCGTCAGCGCGATCGCGTCGAGGCCGGTCACGCGCAGGGCGGCGCGCGCGACAACGGCGTCGAACCAGCCGACGCGTCGCGGACGGCCCGTGACGGTGCCGAACTCGTTTCCGCGCTTCCGGATTTGTTCGCCGGTCTCGTCCTTGAGCTCCGTCGGAAACGGGCCGGACCCGACGCGCGTCGTATAGGCCTTCATGACGGCCACGACGGCGCCCAGCGCGGACGGGGGAAGGCCGAGCCCCGTGCACGCGCCGCCCGGCGCGCAGGATGAGGACGTCACGAAGGGATAGGTCCCGTGATCGACATCGAGCATGACGCCCTGGGCGCCTTCGCAGAGGAGCTTCTTGCCCTTCGCGAGCTCGTCGTGCAGGAAGACGGAGGTGTCGGTGACGAATCGCGCGAGCTTCCGGCCGCACTCGACGTAGGTCTCGAGCGTCTCCTCCACCGGTGCGCCCTCGACGCCGTAGAAGTGCTTCAACACGGCATTGTGATGCGCGACGACAGGCCGGGCGATCGCGCAGAAGCGGTCGGGGTCGATGAGGTCGGCCATGCGGAGGCCGCTGCGATTCGCCTTCGACTCGTACGCCGGGCCGATGCCGCGCGAGGTCGTGCCGATGTTCGCGCCGCCGAGCGCCTTCTCGCGCGCCCCGTCGAGGAGTGCGTGCGTCGGAAGGATGACGTGCGCGCGGTCGGAGACGAGGAGGTTGTCGCCGATCGCGATCCCTGCCGCCCGCAGCGAGTCGATCTCGGAGAGGAGAGCGCGCGGGTCGATCACGAGACCGTTCCCGATGACGTTCATGACCCCGCCGCGGCAGACGCCCGACGGGACGAGGCGCAGCGCGAAGTGCTTGTCGCCGAACTTCACGGTGTGGCCGGCGTTGTGGCCGCCCT
>OCZT010000733.1_pt1 | contig 33281 bp, 33 predicted proteins | sample 1539031 | NCBI WGS metagenome assembly OCZT01 (sample SAMEA3539308, study PRJEB22396) | soil metagenome | biome: tundra; feature: field; material: soil | place: USA | collected 2010-05 | depth 0.15 m | reverse complement strand
CACTGACGTCACCGCTCTCGACTCGAGTCCCACCAGCGTCGGGCAACTGGCGATGGCCACCAGCGGACCCCAGATCTACCTGGCCAGCCTGGCCTCGTCGGGCCACGTCCAGCTCTTCAGCACTGCCTCGTCGAGCGTGGCAAGTCTGACGCTGGGCATCAGCGCGCGAATAGTCCCGCACATCACGAGCCGGACGCCGTCGTGGAAGTACGGCGACCTGACCGCGGTCATCGCGGGTTCGCCGCTGTGGGTCGGCCACATCTTTCTCAGTGCCACCACGACGTCAGTCTCGGTCGCGGGCCGCGCGGCGAGCTGGGGCGACATCTACGACTACTCCAGTGCCCTGCCCAGCGGGCCGTGGGCGTCGAGCGACGTGTCGCTCGACGCGGGCGCGACCACGGCGGCGGCTACGGGCGTGACGGGTGTGCTCAACGGCAATACCCTGCAACTCTTCGCCACCAGTAGCGGCACTCGCTCGCTACACGGCGTGGGCGTCTACGCCATTCCCTCCAACGACTGGGGACGCGCCATCTCCGACGGATGGCCCATCATCTCTGAGACCGGTGGCCTGGGTACGCTCACCGCGCCGTGGGTGGGCTCCTCCTCGTCTTCGGTGACGCAGTCGCCGGACTATCAAATGGGTCAGAGCATCCTGAATTCCCAGAAGCGCGAGACCTGGCTGTCGTTTTGGACGGTGAGCGGTCCCCTCACGCCCGCCACGCAGACCACCGCCTCGTATTACAGCCACGGTTTCCTGGCCGGCCAGTGGGTGGCTCAGCAGATCGACCAATACCACCTGCACGGCGTGGGCATCAAGCCCAACTGGGTGATCCTCGACCCCGAGGGCTTCCCCGACAACCACTCGGCCCTCGACGCCCCCGCCGGGGCCTCGCCCGCCACCATCAAGAAACACGCCACGTACTGGTCGGCGATGTTGAGAGGCTGGTCCGCCGGGATCACCGACGTCGATCCGGGGCTGCACCCCGGCGTCTACGCCTCACAGTCCGAGTATCGCAACTACGGCATCGCCAACTCCACTCTCCCCGTCTTCGAGGCCATCGCCTTCGGCGGAGGTGGGCCCATCCGCCTCGGCGGTTCGAACGGCCACAACATCCTGGGCTACATCGCCTTCAACGCTGCGTGCACACCCGCCGTCACCCTGCACGCCCAGGAGTACACGTTGCTCAACCCTCCGTGGTCGGGACAATTCAATACCCTCCAGTTCAACGCCGGTGTGTACTGCGCGCCCTAGGCTAAACCCATGAGCGACACGACATCATCGAACGAGACGACTCAGGACTTGCTGTCGCGCCTCAAACACCTCGCCCAGCCGTTGGTGGACTCACTCGACACGCGGCTACGCGATCAGATTGACCGTCGCGTCGACGACCGAGTTGACGAGTCACTGTCGTCACGGCTGTCGGTCATCGAGCGCGCCATCGCCGACTTGGACCGCGCTCTCAGGGAGCTTCAGGAGCGCCTCGACGCGACAGACTAGCGCCGCGAACGATCACGGCGAATGACGAATCGCACCGTCAAAATCGTCAGGGCGATAATCGCCACGACGAAACCGCCGAAGACAATGTCGAAGGCGAGCGAGTAGGTGGCGCCGAGCACGACGTCAGGCTAGTCATGTCACAGCGCATCGTCAAAGTTGATGCGTGACGATGACTGAACCGGCCCCCGAATTACTAATTGAAGTCCTCCGCGGTGATCGGGCCCGACGACCACGGCGCGACGACGCCCGCGCCGCGGGACTGCGCGCGTCGCTCGAGGATCACGTCTTCGAGATCTTCGGACCCGCGCGGCGCGAGACCCCGGTGGTGGTGTCCAGCGCGACGCTGCGGGGCTCGGGTCACGGATTCGAGCTCTTCGACTCGACACTCTCACGCGCGAGGGGCCACGTCATCTCGACCGCCTTTCGCCTACTGGTGGCTCACGTCCACGTCGAAGACCCCTACGACGACGCGCTGGGTGCGTGGCGTGGCGAACGCCCCGACGATGAGCTCCTCAGTGTCATCGCACACCTCGACGACGACCAGGTCGCGCGACTGCGCGCCGACGTGACCTCGCACTTCGCGACTCTAACCAAGGGACTCGGGCCCGTTCCGAGCAGTTGGTGGCCGCGCACTTCGCAACGCGCACGCCAACTGCTCGGGGGTGGCAATGTGCTGCTGCGTGACGTCGTGGACCTCGTCGTGGGATCAACGCACCACGAGGTCGCCAGCGTCGCCCTCGTGGACATTACGACGTCGCCACTGGGAGCGGGTGCCGAGCGGGTGATGCGCTTTCACGCCCTGATGCAGACGCTGCGCACCTCGGTCGTGCCACTGCGCACGTCGATCTTCTCGAGCGCCACTGGCGAACTCTGGACTCTCGACGTCGACCCGGAGTTGTTGATGCGCGCGGTGAGCGACGTGGTGGAGACCATGGCGCGCGTCGGAGCGCCGGGTTGAGCTCGCTCGTTCAGCGCCGCCTGACGCCACGCGACGTGGGCGAATTGATTGACGCCGCGCCCGTTGACGTGGCCCTCATGAGCGAAGTACATCGAGCGAGTCTCGCCAGCCGTTTTCGCGCGGTGCCGATACCCGATCACCGGCGCCTCGACGCTTGGATGGTGGAGCAGGCCGGTCGGCCCCCGGGACCCTTCGCCTGGTCGCCGGTCACGGTTCGGCGCATTCTGGGAAACAACGCGGCGCGACGGGTCGTGCGCACCCCCGACACAATTTTGAACGCCGTGCGCGACGAAATGGCTGATCAACTGTTGCGCGCCGTCAAGGGCTACGCCCGTCCGGGTTCACTGGGTCACTGGCTCGCCAGTGTCTCGCACCCCGTGCTCGGCCTGATCACTGCCGAGGCCGTCAATTGGGCGACGCAGACGCTTCAATGCGCCGAGGGACTCGACCACGAATGGCGCATCGCCTCGTCTGACGTGTACTACGACGTGGCCGGCGCGCGCACCACGCTGCGTGGCCGACGCGACGTCGTCGTCGACACCGACTCGGGACGCGTCATCATCCGAATCCGCTCGGGACAGCCGGGTAAAAGTGCTGGTCCGGGGCTACGAAGCGACCTGGTGGTGGAAACCTTGGCCCACCGCGAAGGGCTCGCTCCGCGCCGCTACCTCGGCCTATGGCCGGACGCGGGGCTCGTGTTGGGGGTGGATGGGTCGATGGAGAACGTTCGCGCGGGTGCGCGCGACTTCGTGCGCGCGGCAGTCGCCCAGCGCCGCCACGGAGTCGATCACGCGGCCTAAAGCGGGGCAGAAACTGGGTTCGGCGCTGGGACTAGTAGCGTAGATAGGTCATGACCCAGCGCACCTCCCTCCGAAATATCGCCATTATCGCCCACGTCGACCACGGAAAGACCACACTCGTGGACGCCATGTTGCGCCAGACTGGCTCGTTCACCGCCCACGAGGCCATTACCGACCGCGTCATGGACTCCGGCGACCTCGAGCGCGAAAAGGGCATCACCATCCTCGCCAAGAACACCGCCGTCAAGTGGCACGACCTGACGATCAATATCATCGACACCCCCGGTCACGCCGACTTCGGCGGAGAAGTCGAGCGCGGACTGGCCATGGTGGACGCCGTGGTGCTCCTGGTCGACGCCGCTGAGGGTCCCCTGCCCCAGACCCGATTCGTCCTTCGCAAGACCCTTGAGGCCCGTTTGCCGGTCGTTCTGTTGATCAACAAGGTCGACCGCCCCGACGCGCGTACCGAGGCGGTCGTGGAAGAGGTTGAGAACCTCTTTCTCGACCTCGACGCCGACGAGCACCAGATCTCCTTTCCCATCTTGTACGCATCGGCGCGCCAGGGCTGGGCCTCCACCGACATCAACGACACCTCGGGTGACCTGTCGCCGTTGTTCCAGACCATCGCCGACTACGTCCCCTGCCCCGAATACCAAGAGGGCCACGGACTCCAGGCTCTCGTGTGCAACCTCGACGCTTCGCCGTACCTCGGTCGCCTGGCCCTGTGTCGCGTGGTCAACGGCAACCTGGTGCGCGGACAGCGCGTGGCGTGGTGCCGCATCGACGGGACCATTGAATTCGCCAAGATCACCGAGCTCTTCATCACCGAAGCGCTCGACCGCGTGCCCACCGAGAGCGCCGGTCCCGGCGACATCGTCGCCGTCGCCGGTTTCGAGGAGATCACTATCGGTGAGACCCTGGCCGACCCCGACAACCCCATCGCGTTGACTCCCCTCACCGTGGACGAGCCCAGCCTCTCGATGACCATTGGTATCAACACTTCACCGGTCGCCGGCACCGAGGGCAAGCTGCTTACCGCACGCCAGGTCAAGGACCGTCTCGACAAGGAGTTGGTTGGCAACGTGTCGCTGCGCGTACTGCCGACGGAGCGTCCCGACGCCTGGGAAGTTCAGGGCCGCGGCGAGCTGCAGTTGGCTGTTCTCATTGAGACCATGCGCCGCGAGGGCTTCGAGCTCACGGTGGGCAAGCCTCAGGTCGTCACCCGAGAGATCGACGGCAAGGTGCACGATGCCGTCGAACACGTCACCATCGACACCCCCGAGGAGTTCGTCGGCAATATCACTACGCTGCTCGCGACGCGCAAGGGCACGATGACCGATCTCGTTAACCACGGCACTGGCTGGGTACGTCTCGAGTGGCGCATCCCCGCGCGCGGCCTGGTGGGCATCCGCACCGAATTCATGACCGAAACTCGCGGATCGGGGATAATGCACACGAACTTCGACGGCTACGCGCCCTGGTTCGGCGACATCCGCTTGCGCCAGAGCGGCGTCCTGGTGGCCGACCGGCGCGGACCGACCACGGCCAATGCCCTCATTGATTTGGAGCCGCGCGGCACTATGTTCGTGGGTCCCGGTGTCGAGGTGTACGAAGGCATGATCGTCGGCGAGAATGCGCGGGCCGATGAGATGAACGTCAATCCGACCAAGGAGAAGAAACTCACCAACATGCGCGCCTCGGGTTCGGACCACACCGAGCGCATCACGCCCGCCACCGTGTTTTCACTCGAGCAGGCGCTGGAATTCATCTCCGACGACGAAGCCGTTGAAGTAACGCCCAAGTCGGTTCGCCTGCGCAAGGTAATCTTGGACCAGGCCGGCCGCGCCCGCACGCACAAAAAGGGATCGTAACCCCGTCCACTAGAATTTCGGACGGAGGGATGACAGAGCGGCCGAATGTACCGGTCTTGAAAACCGGCGTGGGCTTGCCCACCGTGGGTTCAAATCCCACTCCCTCCGCCAAATGCGCTTGACCCGATTCGCAGGACCGCTCTGATGAGAGTTGTGGTCCGGATCAAGATTATGACGACCAGATCGTGCGAGTGATCCCTTTGAGGGCGCCCAACGTACTATCTGGTGATGAAACATCGTGGTGACGCCGAAAACCTAATCTCGGACGAGGCCCTCCTGTCGGGAATCGCCGTCGGCGACGAGCGGGCGGTGCTGATCTTCGTGCGCCGCTATCAGCGCCGCCTCTTCGGCCTGGCGCTCGGAATTCTCGGCGATGCGGGACTCGCCGAAGACGTCGCACAAGAAGCGTTCATCCGCATCCTTCGACACGCCGCAGTCTTCGACGCCCGTCGCGGCTCGGTGACCAGTTGGGCACTGACCATCACTCGCAACCTCGCCATCGATGCCTCGCGAATGCGTCGTGCGATACCCGTCGCGCCGAGCGAATGGGTCTTTACGAACTTGGTCAGCAGTGACATTGCTCCCGATGACGCGCTCGTCTCGTCCGACGCCTCGTCGCGACTGTCGGTTGCCCTGGGGCAGTTGCCCATTGAACAACGACGAGCCGTGGTCCTCGCATCGCTCTACGGTCGAACCGCGGCCGAGATTGCGGTTGAAGAGTCCATTCCGATCGGTACCGCCAAGAGCAGGATTCGCCTGGGTATGGCGAGACTGCGCGTAGACGTCGTCGTGAAGGAGACGCCGTGAACTTCGACCACGAGAACTCCAACGTCTGCGAAGAGATCAGTTCTGACTTGAGTGAATTCGCCTTGGGCTCCCTGACGGGTCGGAGCCGGACACTCGTTCTGGAGCACTTGTCATCGTGCGCGCAGTGCCAGCGCGAACTCGAATCTCTCGCCGTCGTGGCGGACGCGTTACTCGAGCTCGCCCCAGTAGTTGAGCCACCCCTGGGGTTTGAGCAACGTCTCGTCGAAAAATATCGTGCGCACGTGCCGCGTCAACGCGCGCACCGTTCACTTCGCCTCGCGAGCCTTGCCGCCGCGGCAGTTATTTTGTTGGCGCTGGGTTTCGTGATCGGAGACGCCGCGATTACTCATCGCTCGACGCCAGCGAGCAACCAAATTGCGCCCCCCGTGACCGCACAATTGACGTCGCAGGGACGAATACTGGGGCACGTGTTCGTCAGTGGCGCACACCCGGCGTGGATCTATATGACCTTTGACGAGGGCAAATGGTCGGGCACGGCGTGGTGCAGCGTCACGTTGAAGAATGGTCGCGTCAAGGACCTCGGCAGCTTCTCCCTGACCAATGGTTACGGAGCCTGGGACGCATCGGTCAACGTCGCCGCAAATCAAGTCGCGACGGCGCAGGTCACCGACGCGTCGGGCCACGTGCTGGCCACCGCCCATCTGTCGGCGTAGACCGCGGCGCGACCCGCTCAAGGGATCATTGGAACCGAAGGGGAAATCTTCCGTCACGCGAGTGATCCCTTCAAGGAGTTCATCCGTATCTCTTCTTAGTGAGTGAGGACGCAATGAGGAATCTTTGGTGGGACAACCTGCTGGCTCTCTCGTGCGCACGAACTTCCCCGCCCAAGTCCTAAGGAGACGAAGCAGATGGAGCACCGCATGAAATCGTTGTACGGTCACCGAATTCCTCGAGCTAAAGCTGCGGCCATCATTCTCACGGGTGGCGCTCTGCTGGCGACGATGGGCGTCGCCGGTGCGTCGGGGGCGGCCAGTCATACGTCAACCGGTGTCGCGATCTCGACACTCAAGACCTCCACGTACGGCACGATTCTGGTCAGTCGCACGACTGTCTACACCCTCAAGCCCAGCAAGGTCGCCTGCGCCGCATCGTGCCTCAAGGCCTGGCCGGAGGTCCTCTTGCCCACAGGCGTCACCAAGGCAACGGCGGGACACGGCGTGAACGCCGCCGAGCTCGGCACGGTGAAGCGTGCGGGCGGAACCCTCCAGGTGACGTACGGCGGCAAGGCCCTCTACTGGTTCTCCAAGGACACCAAGCCCGGTCAAATCAAGGGCGTCCTGAGCGACAAGTGGGGCAAGTGGTCCGTCGTCGTCACTATCAAGGCCGCGGGCGGGGGTACTGCGACGACGACCACCACGACGGGAGGAGGTGGGGGTGGTATCGGTTTCTAGTTTTGACGCCACGTCGCGCAGTGGCGAACGCGTCCGCGAGACCAGCGCGTCTCGGGCGACGACGTCTCCTCTTCCCACCGACGTGCAGGCGCCCGACGGTGGGAAGAGGAGACCCACATCTCGTATCTATCTGCCGGCGCTCTCCATCGTTGCCGTGGCGATCGTGCTCATCACGATTGGCTGGCTGAGCCGTTGGGGAGGTGGCAGCTTCACTTCGGCGATGACGAATCTACGCGTTGTTGTCGTCGGTCCGGCGACCCTGGCGTTCCTCGCGTTATTCCTCGTCGTCGAGCGACTACGCCCCGCACAACGGCGCCCGGTCTTCGCGCGGGGCTATCGCCACGACCTGCTGTACACCATCTTGAATGCGACGTTGGTCGCTCCGCTCGTAGTGGCGCTCTCACTGTCGTTCTCGGAGGTGGCGCGCCGTTCGCTTCCCTGGATCGTCGTGCCGCGCATGGGCGGGCTACCGCACTGGGGAGTGATTGCGGTGATCTTCGTGGCGATGGACGGGTGTAACTGGCTCGCGCACTACGCAAATCATCGCATCCGCATGCTCTGGCGCTTCCACGAATTGCACCATTCCCAGGAGGACATGAGCGTGCTCACGGTGTTTCGCACCCATCCGCTCATTCACGTCTCGTATCTGATCACGCTTATTCCCGGGGTCATCCTCCTCTCGAACGGCACCATCCCGACCGCGTTTCTGGTCGCCTACGCCGCCGTGGTCGCCTTCGAACACTCGAACACCAATCTGGGGTTCGGTCCACTGGGCAAGATCTTCGTGAGCCCCAACTACCACCGCATCCACCACCGCCTCGAAGGGCGTCAAGACGTCAACCTCGGCTTTGCGCTGACGATCTGGGACCAGATGTCGCACCGGGCCATCTTTCCCACGCCCGACACGATTCGAATGGACACCGGGCTGCCGGGGCGACCCTTGCTCGTCGAACAGGCGACGCAACACCCCCAACACTTGCGAGTGATGATGGCCCAACTGGTGGGGCCCTTTCGACGTCTCGACCCCGAGACCGACCAGGCGAAGCCCGAATGACCCTGGCGCGGCGTTACGTCAGCGGTCGTCGTGCGACCCAGGTGGTGCGGATGCTCGTGCGTAGGACTCCCACCTCCATTGGTTATGACGTCGCCCTCGCGGCCATCCGCGTCGTGGTGGCGTGGATCTTCGTCTACTACGGTGCCGGCAAACTTTTCGGTTGGTTCAATGGACCAGGATTACATCGCACCTCGATCTTAATGGCCGAGACCGCTCACCTCCATCCCGGAGGATTCTTCGCGGTTCTGGGCGGCGTCATCGAATTCGGTGGCGCAATCTGTGTCGCCCTCGGTCTCGGGTCGCGGCTCGCCGGACTCGCTCTCCTCGGCGACCAGATAATGGCGATGGTCACGGTCACGTGGGCCAACGGCATCAATTCGCTGACCAACCATCCGGGCTACGAATTCAACATGACTTTGGCCGTCCTGGCACTCACCATCATGGTGTTCGGTGCGGGTCGACTCAGCGTCGATGGCGTCCTCGCTCGTCGATTCGCCGGCGTTCGAACAGCTCGCGCGCAAGTCCGCACGTGAGCATCACCCACCCGCCTGCTCCGACGTCGTCGACCGCGGCGAGTTCCAAGCGCGTCACCTCGCATCGCACGATGCGTCTCACCAGCGTGGCCGCCAACCTGGTCGGTGCGGGCGGCGCCGCTCTTTTTGCGTGGGCTGGCTTTCGCCACTACCAGAGCACGCACTCGCTCATCGGTGCGGCCTTCTTCGCGGAGCAACTGTGGATCGTGGCGGCGTATCTGGTGCGTCGTCGCGCTCGCGTCGTTTCCACCCGAACGGGCGACTGGCTGCTGGCCTTTGGCGGCACGTTCGGCGGAGTGCTCTTTCGCCCCACTGGTGCTCACCCACACTGGGGCGTGGTCGCGGGGCTCGACGTGCAGTTGGTGGGACTGGCGATATGCGTGGCCTCGTTCGTCGCGCTGGGGCGGTCATTCGGCTTCGCTGCCGCCGACCGCGGTTTGAAGCGCCGCGGACCGTACGCGCTGGTCCGCCATCCCATTTACGCCTCGTACTTTCTATTGCAGGGGGGCTACGTCTTGCAGAGCATGTCCTGGCGCAATGCGCTGGTCATGTTCGTCGTCTGTAGTTGCAACGTGGGGCGGGCCGTTGCCGAGGAACGCGTTCTGGCCAGCAATGGGCCCTACGCCGAGTACCGCGAAAACGTTCGGTGGCGCCTCCTTCCCGGAATCTGGTAACCCCGCGGGACGCTTCGCCATAACGATGTGAGGCAATCTAGATAGTGTTACTATCTAGATATGTCGAGTGAGAGTTGGCCGAGCGAGTGGCTCAAGGGAATCCTTCCGCTCTGCGTCATGGCCATCGTGATTGAGAACGAGACCCACGGCTACGCCATCGCCCAATCCCTCGAGGAGCGAGGAATCCCCAGCGTGAAAGGGGGAACTCTCTACCCGCTTCTTAGTCGCCTCGAAACAGAGGGTCTGGTGTCAACTCGCTGGGTCCAAGGCCCTAGCGGTCCCGGGAGAAAGTTGTACGCCCCCACTCCCGAAGGTCACTTCTGGTTTCACGCCAACTCCCAACGATGGACTTCCTTCACCACTACGACGGTCGCACTGCTGCAACACCACGACAACGAGGGGAACCGATGGCGGACCGAGACCAAAAGTATCTTGAACGACTCACTCGGTGGTTGAGGTTCTATGGGACATCTGGTCCCCAGATCATCGCCATCCTTTCCGAGGCCACCGCACACCCCGTCGACTCGGGTGAGGATCCCAACGAGGCGTTTGGAACGCCCCAGACCTACGCTCATCAATTCAGCCAGCGATCACAACTGAGCTGGACTCGCCGGACGTCGGGCGTCGTCGCACTGGGGACCGCCGTCGCTTGTTGTCTCTTCATCGCCGCGGCAATCGCTCACGCAGACACCCAGCGCCCCGACCCGTGGAGCATGCCTCAGTGGATGGTGGTGTTAGCGGCGATACTCTCCGCGGTATTGAGTTGGCGATCATCGCTGTACGTGTTCAGCCCACCTCTCAGTGCCGTCGCTGAAGAGGAAGTCGACGTGGCGCTCGCGTGGAAACGTCGCGTGCGCCTGCGCGTCATGGTGTCGTTGATACTGATCATCATGGTGGTCGCTGTCTCGAGTCCGTGGGGGATTTCCCTCGGTCACGCCTATCTTCAAGTGCCCAGGCTCCGTACCGCCAACTTCGTCGACAGTTCGATCCAACCAGGAGATACCAGCACCACGATGGTCGTGCAAACCGTCCTCTACCTGGACGCCCCGCGACCCTCCACCAACTTGTAGTCAGCGGACCTCTCGACGAGCACCGGCGCAAACATTCAGGAATCGGATTCACTCCAGGGCTACGACACGTTGGCCCAGGCTCTGCAGTTTGTGCGCCAAAAGAACTGGGGGTTCAACGTCCCCGATGATGTCAATGGCTATCAAGTGAACACGGGGCGCTACTACGTCCTGACGTGGGTAGCGACTTTCCACAACACGTTCAATCCGGCTCCGCCCGTTCAGGAGAACCTCGTGATCACCTATTACGTCAGCGGGGTCGGCGTTGAGGAACTGAGCATTCCACTGTCGTTCAACAGCGACGGCTCAACGGAGTGATGGTCGCGTGACGTGAGGAGTTGAGCGACCGTGTCGAACTCGACACGGTCGCTTTACCCCAGATTTCTAATGTACGGCAATGCCCTCTCACGACCAATGCCGGTTCAACTGACGTGAGCGTCCCCACACCCACGAACCTCAACGAACTCTTCACCCTCTACACCGTCCATGGACAACGCAAATACGGCGAAGGCGTGAACGCCCTGGAACACGCTCTGCAGTGCGCGGCACTCGCTTTCAATGATGGCGCCCCCCAAGAGCTCATTGCCGCCGCGCTCTTCCACGACGTGGGATGGTTCCTGACAGACGGTGGAAACTCCGACGACGTCGTGCCGGTGAGCGAGGATCATGCGGCGTGGGGCGCGCGCATCCTTTCGCCCCTCTTCGGTCCCGAGGTGGCCCAACCCGTCGCCCTCCACGTCCTGGCGAAGCGCTGGCGCTGCACCATCGACCCCGACTACTACGACGAGTTGTCCGAAGCGTCGCAAATCAGCTTCGTCGCCCAGGGTGGACCGCTCAACACTGATGAGCGTGTGCGCTTCGAGGCGCACCCGGGCTTCAACGCGGCAATGGCGTTGCGTTCGTGGGACGACCGGGCCAAGACGCCCGGACTCGATGTACCACTGCTCGAGGAGTATCGGTCCCTCGCGAGGCAGGTTGCCACTTCTTGGTCACTTGGCCGCAGCAACGTTCCTGGCTAATCGCCGGGTTCCTCATCACAACCATTAGGGCGGCGCGCGCGAATTGAGCCCGCTCCCGCAATGCTCACGAGTACCACTCCGGCGAGTGCGAAACTCTCTCGCACCGAGCGTGCTGCCCACCACGCCCACGACGGGGCTGAGGAGTGGCATGCACCCGGGCAGGGCCATCGACCACACGGCCGTGACCCGACCCCGCCGGGCGGGTTCGGTCTCGAATTGCACTAGCGCATTGGCCCGAGCAGTGAACCAGATCGAGACGCACCCGGTCAGCGCGAGACCCGCGTACAGTTCGCCCAGATTACGCGCGGCGGCGGTGGCCAGGACGAATGCGCCCGTCATACCGACCAGCACGAGTATCTGGCGTCGCGACGGCGCGCCGTGCCCCGCGGCCGCCAGCAGGCCTCCCACGATTCCTCTCACGCCGAAGATCGACATCATCAGCCCGTACCCACCCGCGCCGGGGTGAAAGACCCTGATCGCGATCAGGGGCCGCGGGACGTTGAGGTTGAAGAGCAAGCCCGACGCGGCGGCTCACAGCATCACCGGGCGGATAGTGCGATGCCTCGACGCGTAGCGCAGGCCCAGGGTGAAGTGGTCGCCGCGACGCGCCGGATCTGGTCGATTCGGCACCACGACGCGGCGGTGGACGATCAAGACGATCAGTGACCGCACGAAGGAGAGCACGTTCGCGGCGCAACAGGTGGTCACTCCCGCGGTCGCCAGCAGGAGGCCACCCAGTGCCGGACCGGGACCCGCGACGTGTTGATGACCACTTCGTTCGGGCTGACCGCACTCGTAAGCCGCCCGCGGCCCCGAGATCATTGGCGTAGACCTGACGAGCGGCGGTGTCGGGCGTCTCCACCACCCCCGAGAGGAATGCGAGGAGGAAGATGTGCCACAATCGCGCCACTCCCAACGCCGTGACGAGGGCCAGCACACCCGACAACCCGATGTGGAGGCCCTGGGTCACGATGAGGAGGCGTCGTTGGTCCACGCGGTCAGCCAACGCGCCCGCCCCGGGTCCGGCGAGGAGGAGAGGCGCCAACGCACCCGTGGTCAACGATCCGAGGTCCACGCCGCCGTGGGTGAGTTGCAAGACCAACCACGACAGTGCGACGACTGGGGTCATGGTCCCCGTCGCCGAGAGGACCTGGCTGAAGAACCATTGTCGATGGGCGGGCACCGAGAACGAACTGAAGGTAGTGGCCAAACTCGCGCGAGGGCCGCGTGACGAGCGAGCGGGTCTAGTGCGAGCCACCACGTTCACCCTTCATCGTGGAAGGTCGCCACCGCTCCCTCCGCAGTGCGTCACGGCCCCATCAGACGGGACGCACTGCGGCGAGACGATCCGGGAGACGGACCTAATGACTGCCGGGGGATCGTGCGTATTGCACGGTGTTGGACGCGATGGCGTCGCGGTACCAACGGAAACTCTCCTTGGGTAATCGCACCCCCGTGGGGAAGTCGACCCACACGATGCCGAAACGTTGCGAATAGCCAAAGGCCCACTCGAAATTGTCGAGCAGACTCCAAACGAAATACCCCTGCACGTTGACGCCCGCGTCGATCGCGTCGTGCATCGCCGAGAGGTGCTCTTGCAGGTACGCCACCCGGTTGAGGTCGAGTACTTGACCGTTGGGGTCGACGTAGTCATTGAAGGCCGCGCCGTTTTCGGTGATGTAGATGGGCAAACCCGTGTACTCATCACGAATACGCACCAGTAGCGAGGTCAGTCCCGCGGCCTGGATCTCCCAGTCCATGCCGGTGCGATCGCGACCAGGGGTCTCGAGGCCGCGCAAGCGCAAGTCAGGGAATTGATCACCGGTCGCCACGATGTAGCCCGCCATGCGGGCCTGGGTTGCGCGCGACTCGTCCACCACCGTGGAGGGCGAGTAGTAATTGACCCCGAGAAAGTCAAGGGGTTGGGCGATGAGCCCCAGGTCTCCCTCGCGCACGACCGAGAAGCCCGGCGACTCGTTGCGGTAGTGCTCGAGCATGTCCTCGGGATAGCGGCCATGGAAAATGGGATCGAGGAACAGTCGATTCAGGTTGCCGTCGGCGCGGCGCGCGGCCGCCACGTCCAACTCGTCGTCGCTGCCGGGTCGGTGGTCGCTCAAGTTCAGGGTGATACCCACCTTGGCGCCGCGAATCGTGTCGCGAAGAATAGGTGTGGCGAGTCCGTGGGCGAGCAGTAAGTGGTGATTGGCGGCTGTCGCCATGCCGATGTCGTGCTTACCCGGCGCGTGGTGACCCGATCCGTAGCCCAGCCACGACGAGCACCAGGGCTCATTGAGCGTGATCCAACGTTCGACGCCGTCGCCCAGGGCGCGGGCCACGGCTTCGACGTAGACCGCGTACGCTTCGGCGGTATCGCGCACGACCCATCCGCCGCGATCCTCGAGGGGCTGGGGTAGGTCCCAGTGATACAGGGTCAGCGTGGGTTCAATGTCGCGCGCGCGTAGCCCGTCGACAAGTCGCCGATAGAAGTCCAGTCCGGCCTGATTGACCTCGCCGGTGCCCTCGGGGATCACCCGGGGCCAGGCGACCGAGAAGCGGTAGGCCCGCACGCCCAGTTGAGCGAGCAGGTCAAGGTCTTCGTCCATGCGGTGATAGTGGTCGCAGGCGATATCGCCGTTGTCACCGTTGAGTACGGCGCCGGGGGTGTGTGAAAAGGTGTCCCAGATTGACGGTCCGCGACCGTCAGCCTTGGTGGCTCCCTCGATTTGGTAGGACGCTGTTGCGGCACCCCAGAGGAAGTCGGGCGGGAAGTGTCGCGTGCGATCACTGTGATTCGAGCTGGTGCTCACGGGGTAGATCTCCTACTAGTGGATAGTCATATACTGCGGAGCCACTTCTTCGTGCGGCCTCGTTGAGTTGGGACGAAACGAGGCTGCACGTCGAAGCGACGGAAGTTCTGCTTCCTCTGCTGTTCTCGGTGACCCCGCCAGGGCGGGGTCACCGAGAACGCATATGGACTACGCCGTCTTCAGGTGCATCAAGATGACGGGCAGTCCGGGGTCATTGGGCGAGGGGTTCATGTAGGGATTCGCCGCGGTCACCCAGCCGGTGAAGTGGGCCGTCGAATAGACGTTCCAGTCCGCACCATAGAGCAGCGGAGCTACCGGGACCTGCGTTGTCAGGATGTTACCCAATGCCTGCACGGCGCTCTTTACGGCACCCGCGTTCAGCGGGTTGGTGGTCTCGAGCTTCTTCAACGCCGCCTGGGCCGCGGTGCTCTTGTAGCGACCGAAGTCACCGGAGGCCGACGACGGGCTGGGCGCGACGAAGGTGTTGTAGTCCAGCCAGTTCTGGTACTGAACGAACGGGTTGGCGCCACCGGCACCCCAGTGAATGGCGCTCTGGAACGTTCCGGCCGCGAGGTCGGAGTACCACTGCGAGGCCTGCACACCGTCGACGGTCGCGTTGATGCCCACTGCCTGGAGCGAGTTGGAGATCAATTGCGCGTCGGCGTAGTAGTCGGAGTACGCAGTCGGGTCTTCGATGTTGAAGGTGATCTTCTGACCATTCTTCTCCCAGAAGCCGCCGACCTTCGCGTAGCCGTCACCCGAGAGGAGCGAAGCCACCTTGGTCGGGTTACTACCCGCCGAGAGGTCGTTCTTGCTCGAGGCACTCTGGAACGCACTCTGGTTGGGCAGGATCAATCCACTCGATGACGTCGCCGGCAACTCGTAGCCACTTTCGCCTTTCGTGCTCAGCGCCATGCGGTCAACGCCCGCGCTGATGGCGGCGCGCACGACCGGGTCGCTCAAGGGACCCGTGCCCGTGGTGTTGAACGTCAACGTCACGGTATTGCCGGCGGCAAAGTAGTAGTGGTTCGTCTTGGGGTTCTTGTTAACGAACACCGTCTTGATGTTGGCAATATCGTTACCCGCCCAGTCCAACTGTCCATTGGCCAGCGCCGTCGTCGCCGAGGCGTTGCTCGAGTACGCCGGGATGTTCACCTGCGTCGGCGCGGGCGTGCCACCCCAATACGTCGAGTTCCTTTTGTAGCTGACCAACTGGGACGAGTAGTTCTTCAAGACGTAGGGCCCCGTACCGACCGGATTGGTGATGACGGCCTTCGCGGGATTGACGATCCGCGACCAGACGTGCTGGGGAACGATCAGGGTGCTCCCGGCGATTGCCGCGATGTCCTGGTACGCCGGTGAGGCAAAGTTCAATGCCACCGTGTTGCCCTTGACGGTCGCCGCGTTGGCCATTTGGGGAACGCCCGAGTAGTTCGCCGCCGGGCTCTGACCAATGAGGTTGAACGTGTAGGCCACGTCGGCCGGGGTGAACGGCTTGCCGTCACTCCACTTGACGCCCGTGCGCAAGGTGAAGGTCAGGGTACGCCCACCGTTGGTGAACTTGTACGCCGTGGCCAGCCACGGGTACGAGGTGTTGGCCTTGAGGTAGTCGAACTCGATGAGCGGCTCGTAGGTGAGCGACTTCATGTTCATCTGCGCGGCCAGCGAGTTCGAATTGAAGGGGTTGAAGTTCTTGGTGAACGTAACCCCGACGTTTGCTTCCTCAGTGAGTACGTGACTCTTGGTCGACGCCGCAGCGCCGTTAGCGCTGATGACGCCCAGTGTCAAGCACGACATCGCGGAAGCGATGATGGCTATCTTTCTAATCATTAGTATCCTTTGAATTGTCCAGTCGGCTGACGCCGACTCCTTTTTTGACCGTGTAAGTCCTGATGGGTACTGCGGGAGCCGGCTGGACGTTTTCTCGGCTACTTCACCTGAGGAAACGACGTTGCTTTCCGGCACTTGGAGGTGCGTTACGTCGTCGAAGTGGTGCCTCCTTGCTCTCGTCCGGTGATGGCGACCTTGACCGCGTCTTGGTGCAGCCAGCAACGCGACTCGTGACCGGTCGCGACGAGGAACAATGGCGGTGGCGAAGTGCGACACACGTCCATTGCGTGGGGGCACCGAGGGGCAAAGCGACACCCCTCGGCGGGAAACTGTCCCTGACCCGCGCGGTCCTCGATCACGGGCGCGCGCCGCAGCGGATCGCTGGGGTCGGGCACCGAGGCGATGAGGAGCTGGGTGTAGGGATGAGTGGGACCGTCGATCAACGCCGTGCCCTGGGAACGTTCAACGACCTGACCGGCGTACATGACGATCGTCTCGTCGGCGATGTAGCGTGCCGAGGCGATGTCGTGAGTGATGTAGAGGACCGCCAATTGCTCGTCGTCGCACAGCCCCCGCAACAAGTTGAGCACCCCGAGGCGAACCGACACGTCGAGCATCGAGATGGGCTCGTCGGCCAGTAATACCTTGGGATTGACACACAGGGCCCGCGCGATGGACACCCGCTGAAGTTGTCCTCCCGAGAGCTCGTGAGGGTAGCGGTCCATAAACCGTTCGGGCGGTTCGAGTGAGACCCTGGCCAACGCCGCACTGGCGCGAGTCTCGATTTCCCCCTGGGGTGCGCCGTGAATGGCCAGGGGACGCTCGAGGGAGTGACGAATACGGTGCACGGGATTGATCGATGCGAAGGGGTCTTGCAAGACCAGCTGCACCTCAGAGGCGTAGGCCAGAGTGCGCGGTGAACGCACCGCAATTGTGGTGCCGTCGAGAACCAGTTCACCCGAAGTGGGCTTCACGATACGAGCGAGCATGCGGGCGAGCACGGATTTACCCGAACCACTCTCTCCTACCACGGCCGTCACGCGACGAGCGTGCAGGCTCAACGACACGTCGTCGACCGCACGGACAATACGCTTGGGACGGATGAATCCGTGTCCGCTTCGCACCACGAAGTGTCGCGACAGGTTGCGCGCTTCGAGTTGGGATTCGCTCATTGCGCCACCTCCTCGCCGGTCACGGGGTCCGACACTTGCGGGTGGGGCTGCGCCGTAGCCAGTTCTCGTCGCAGCGGCGCGGGCACCATGGCGGGCGTGTCGTGCAGCCAGCAGGCCACCTTTCGTCCCGTCTGGTCGAGCACGCGCAACTCGGGTACGTCCGTCGCACAACGCTCGAGCGCGTAGGGGCAGCGTGCGTGGAAACTGCACCCGCTCAGCGGCTGCGAGAGATCCGGCGGTGAGCCCGCAATGCCCACCAACTCGCGGCGCTCACCCGACAGCGGCGGCGACGAGTTCAAGAGGCCCAGCGTGTACGGGTGGCGCGGCGCGGTGTAGAGGTCGGTGGCGGGCGCCCACTCGACCACGTTGCCCGCGTACATGACGGCGATGTCGTCGGCCAGCTCCACCAGCAACGAAAGGTCGTGGGTGATGAAGATCATTGAGAAGCCGAATCTCGCGCGCAGTTGCGCGAGCTCGTTGATGATCTCGCGCTGGGTCACCACGTCCAGCGCAGTGGTCGGCTCGTCCATGATCACCAGTTGGGGGTCGAGCGCGAGCGCGAGCGCAATCATGATGCGCTGACGCTGACCGCCGGAGAGTTCGTGGGGGAAGCGCGCGAGTCGGTCGTCGTTGAGCCCCACCATTCCGAGCAGTTCCGTCGCGCGTTCGCGGCGCTGCGCCTTGTTCATTCCGGACCGATGCGCCTTCAAGACTTCGTCGAATTCGTGACCAATTCTCAACACGGGATTCAGTGCGTTCAGCGCGCTCTGCAGCACAATTGATAACTGTGACCAGCGAATAGAGCGCAACTCGCGTGACGTAGCGGCCATCAGGTCGACGGTGCGGCGCTTGGAGTCGCTCGCCGACGGGTCGTCGAAAGTGAGGCGGGCGTTGCCCCCCGCGATGACACCCGGCGATCGCAGGAGGCGGGTCACGGCGTAGACGAGAGTCGACTTGCCACTGCCGCTTTCGCCGGCCACACCGAGCACTCGCGAGCGGCGCACGCTCAAAGTCACGTTGTTGACCGCTCTTACCGCGTTCTCGCCCCACCCGTAGTCGACACTGAAGTTCTCAATGTCCAGTACCGTGTCGTTCTCCGCGTTGATCGCGTCGGGCGTCATGGTCTCCTCCATCACCGCACTCCGATCTTCGTGGTGGTGGGCGAAGTACGAAGAGCACTGCGCGCGACGGGCGTGTAGCCCAGACGAGGACGACGCGGCAGACCGCTGGCGCGACGCACCTTCGAGCTCAGTCCCGCGGCCCGCAGTCGAGGGTTGATGAACTCGTCGATGCCGAAGTTCATCAGCGCGAGGCCCGTGCCGATGAGGGCGATACATATCCCCGGCGGAACGAACCAGTACCACTCGTTCGCGAGTGGCGCGTTGTTGGCCTGGGCCCAGAACATCATGGTGCCCCAGTTCCACACCGCCGTCGAGGTCAGTCCCACGTAGGCGAGGGTGACGTAGGCGCCGATGGAGTAAAGAATGGTGAACAGGAGTGACGACGCGAGAACTGGCAACAGATTTGGCGCAATTTCGAAGAGCATGATGCGACGTCGGCTCTCGCCGATGATGCGTGCTGCCTCGACGAAGTCACGGTTACGCAATGACATGGTCTGGGCTCGCAGCACGCGAGCGCCCCACGCCCATCCCGTGAGGCTGATGATCAATCCGATTGCGAAGGCGTTGGAACGTCCGCCCGCCGGAAGGTAACTATCGATCACGATAAGTAGCGGCAATCCCGGGATCGCCAAGAACACGTTGGACAACAACGACAAGCCGTCGTCGGTCTTGCCACCAAGGTAGCCCGCCGCCACGCCAACGGTCATCGAGAAGATCGTCGCCACTACCCCGGCCACCAGGGCCACAACCATGGTGGCGCGAGCGCCGACGAGCAACTGCGAAAAGATGTCCTGGCCCAGAGTCGTCGTGCCGAGCCAGTGGCTCGCGGACGGCGTCAAGTTGGGTGGGAAGATCGTGGCACTGGGATTGTCGGGCGCGAGCCACGGACCCACCACGGTCAAGATCACGAAGAACCCCACGATGCCAGCACCCACGAGAACCTTGGGTGATCGAGGCAGTCGGACCGCACTCATACGGAGGCCTCCGTTCGAGTGCGCGGGTCGAGGATGAAATAGAGCACGTCCGCCAGAAGATTCGCCCCGAGAACGGTCATGGTGATTATTAGGAATATGCCCTGGATGAGGGGGTAGTCCTCGTTCTGCACGGCCTGCAGCAACAAGTTACCCACGCCGGGATAGTTGAAGACCAACTCGACGAGCAAGGCGCCCGACACGACGAGTCCGATGGCGAGAGAGAGGTTCGCGACACTGGGGAGTACGGCGTTGCGCGCGGCGTGCATAATGACCTTGCGCCGCGGCAGGCCCTTGGCTACGGCCATCAAGACGAAGTCTTCCGCAATCATCGTGATCATCATGTTGCGCATTCCCAGCATCCAGCCTGCGATCGAACTCAGCACGATGGTGATGACCGGCAACTGGCCGTATCGAATCAAGCTGAGGACGAAGTCCCAGTGCATGCCCGGCGTCACCGACGGACTGTAGGCGCCGAGCACGGGAAACCAGTGCAGGTTCGAGCCGAAGACCAGCAAGACGACCGTACCCAAAAAGAAGTAGGGGACCGCCTGGAAGAACGTCGCGACCGGAATGATCGAGTCGAGACGCGAGCCGCGGAACCACCCGAGTAGCGCACCGGCAAACGTACCGATGATGAAACTCAAAATCGTCGAGACGCCGATGAGTCCCACTGTCCAGGGCACCGCGGAAGCCAGGACCGTCGCGACGGGGGTCGAGAGGGTGATCGAGACGCCGAGATTACCTAGCAACAGCTGGTGCCAGTACCCCATGTACTGATCCCAGAGGTTCTGATTCAGGCCAATGCCGAAAGCCAACCTGATCGCTTGAACCTGCTGAGGAGTGATTTGACCAGTCATCTTTCCAATGAGCGTCTGCACCGGATTTCCCGGCATCAAGCGCGGCAGGAGGAAGTTGACGGTGATCGCCACCCACGCCGTGACGACGTAGAGCGAGAGGCGACGCGCGAGCATCCTCATACGTTCACCGCCTTTCGATTGGCGGTGTGCAGCTGTCGCAGTGGCTCCTCGGGATCGGTGGCACACCCGCAACTCCCGCGCACGATCAGCTCGGTCGATAACACCATGGTTCGTTCGGCGGGCTCGGCGCCGTCAATGGTGCCGACGAGAGCGTCGATCGCCGTCGCGCCCAGTAGCCCACCCGACTGGCGAATCGTGGTGAGCGGTGGGTTGAAGTACCGCGTCAACGTGATGTCGTCGAAGCCCGTGACCAAGACGTCGTCGGGAACGCGACGACCGCGCTCCTGCAGGGCGAAGATGACACCGACGGCCATCTGGTCGTTGGCGCAGGCGAACACTTCGGGCAGTACGTCGTCGCGGTCCAGGCGCGCTCGCATCGCGGACTCGCCGCCCGCCGACGTCCAGTCGGCTTCGAGAAAATCGCCGTCAGCGATCGTCGCGCCGAGCGCCTCAACCGATCGACGAAACCCCGTGGCGCGGGCCAGAGCGTCGGGACTCTCCATGGCTCCGGTCACGAAGCCCACGCGCTTCACCCCGTGCACGCCCACCAGATGCTCGGCCAAACTAGCCATCGCTTGCTCATTATCGACTCGAACGGTGATCGCCGCCGGCGAGTCACCACGACCGGCCAATAGGACCACGGGAATACGTCGCGCCAGGTAGGCGACGTCCTCGTCACCGAGCACCCGGTCCAACACGACGAGACCATCGACGGTTCCGGTCAGACTCAGCAGTGCGCTCATGCCCGACGGGTGCGTCTCGTCGAAACTACTGAGCAGCAGTGAATAACCCTGCTCAGCCGCACGCATTTCGGCGCCTCGGATGACGATGTCGGTGTAGAGCAGGCTCGCCTCTTCCACCGCCAGTCCGTTGTTCTCGCCGACGACGCGAGTGAACACCAGACCGAGAATGCCGTGCTTGCCAATCGAGAGACCGCGTGCGACGGCGTTGGGCACGAAGTCGAGTTCGTCCATCGCGCGCAACACCTTGTCGCGAGTAGCCGGGCGAACTGAGTCGAGAGAGTTCAGGGCGCGACTCACAGTCGCAATGGAGACACCGGCACGCTCAGCGACGTCGTAAATCGTCGGCGTTGATTCGGCCACTATGCCTCCCCCGGAATAACCGGCTACGAAATCTTGCGGAAACATGTAACCGCTTTCGTAACCGCTTACAAAATAACGACGAGTTGCGGCGCTGTCAAGTGCATTCGTCAACTTTTTTCAAATTCTTGTCGTCGTACGCGACACAATCCGATGGGCTCACGATTTTATATTCCTCATGACCAGGATAAAAGGATTTCCGGGACCAGTTCGACCGCGCGGTGAGCTAATCGCGGATACGACCGCGCAACGACGTGATCCATTTGGCGGCCGATCGACGCGCCTCGCCGACCTCTTCGCGCCGATCGGCCGAGCCTTCGCCGGTGACCGGGTAGGAGCCGAGGAATTTGACGCGCACCAAATGCGCCTGTAGGTCGGCCAGGCAGTCGCCGATGATGTCGTCACCCACGTGTCCATCGAATTCAATGACGAAGCAGTAGTCTCCGAGTCCCAACTTGGTCGGCCGACTTTCGAGCTTGGTTAAGTTGATGTCGCGCGCGGCGAAGCGACCGAGGATGCCGTAGAGCGAACCAGGTCGGTCGGCGTCCTGGAAACAGACGATCGAGGTGCGGTCGTTACCCGTCGGCGCCGCAATGGCTCCGCGTCCAACTTCTACGAAACGCGTCGCGTTGCCGGGGTGGTCGGCGATATCGGCCGCGATGATCTCAAGGCCAAAAAGCGATCCGGCAATTTTCGACCCCACCGCAGCCCAGGGCTCCGACGATTCGGCGACTTCGCGAGCGGCCTCGGAGGTCGAAGTCGTTTGTTCAATCTGCGCGTGGCTCAGTCCGGCGAGATAGCCGCGCACTTGAGCCAATGCGTGCACGTAACTCGAGACGCGGGTGACGTCGTGCGGGGTAACGCCCGCCTTGGCGAGGAGGTGCATGTGAATCGGCAACACGACCTCGCGCTCGATGACGAGGTCGTAGTCGAAGACCAGTCCGTCGATGGTGGCCGAGACGGTGCCTTCGATGGCGTTTTCCAGAGGAACTAGCCCAGAATCTAGGCTGCCATCAGCAACTCCCGCGAGAACGTCGGCGATGGACGCACACGCGACGGGCTCGACGTCGGCGAGCGTTAGGACGGCTTCGTGAGAAAAAGATCCTTCCGGCCCCAAGTACCCAACGCGCGCAAGAGCCATGCAGTGATGTTAGTTCGCCTCCACCACGACGCTCGAGCTCGACCTTCTACGATGGTTTGAGCCCTAACGAAAGGACGTGCAATGAGGCACCCGATGTTTTCCTACGACGAGGCTTTCACCGACGCGATTTTTGAGTACTGCCGTGATCGCCTCGAGCATGACGCACCCCTCGACTTCGGAATGCACTCGCCCGTTCCCCTCCCTGATCTCGAGGGCATGATCTGCGATGAGGGCCGCGATCCCGAAAAGACCCTCGAGTTCTTCCGCGACGAGCTCGCCCAACACGTCGTCTCGATCGACTCGCCACGATTCCTCGCCTTCATTCCTAACGCACCGACCAAGAACTCGCTGCTCTTTGACATGGTCGTCGCCTGTTCGGGGCTCAACGGCACGAGCTGGCTCGAGTCGGCGGGCGTCGTCATCGCCGAGAACCAGGCGCTCGAATTCCTGGCCGCACGCGCGGGGATGCCCCGTGGATCCGGCGGCGCCTTCGTCTCGGGTGGCTCCAGCGGCAACCTCTCCGCGCTCACGGTCGGACGCGACGTGGGCCGCACGCGCCGTCCCGACGTCGCCGCGCACGAACTGCGCTTCGCGATCTCGGCCGACGCGCACTCGAGCATCGGCAAGGCCCTGCACGTCCTGGGCATTGACCCGCTGCTGGTTGAGCCCGACGATCACCGTTTCACTCGAGTCAACCTGGAGCGAGCCCTCGCGGCCGACCCGCACGCCGAAACAGTGATCGGCATCGTCGCCACCTCGGGCACCACCAACGCCGGCATCGTTGACGACCTCGAAGGACTGGGCAGTTTCGCTCGCGAGAATGAACTCTGGTTCCACGTGGACGGCGCCTACGGCGGCGCCGCCCTGTTCTCCTCGGAGCGCGAACTCCTCCGCGGCATCGGTCACGCCGACAGTTTCATCGTGGACCCGCATAAGTGGCTCTTCGGGCCCCTCGATTGCTGCGCGCTGATCTATCGCGATCCCTCGCTGGCGCGACACTTCCTCGCCCAGCAGGCGGGTTACCTGGACGTGCTGCACGGGGGCGACGAAGACAATTACGACTGGAACCCGTCAGACTTCGCGATCCACCTCTCACGGCGCGCGCGCGGGTTGCCGTTCTGGTTCTCGCTGGTGACCTACGGCGTGCACGCCTACGAGACGGCGACCCAGGCGGCCATCGACCTCGCCCACCGCGCCGCGGCGCGCATTAATGCGACCGAGGGACTCGAGCTCGTGCGCCCGGCCAGTTTGTCGATCGTGTTGTTCCGTCGCGTGGGTTGGAGCGAGGCGCAGTACCTCGAATGGAGTGAGCGGTTGCTACGCGACCAGATCGCCTTCGTCACCCCGACGCGTTGGGAGGGTGAGATGGTGGCACGTTTTGCCTTCCTGCACCCCGACACGACCGACGAGCTGGTTGCTCAGATCTTGGAGTCGATGTTCGCTTAGCGATCGCGCAGGAGTGGGTCGCTGGGTTGTCGCACGATCTCGCCGCGACTCATCTTGGCTCGCCAGGCAATGCCCCCCAGGGCCTCTAGGACGACACGGTTTCCCAGAAACGCGGTGATATCGGCGTGGTCGTAGGGGGGCGACACTTCCACCACGTCGACCCCGGCTAGTGGCAAGTCCATGGCGATCCGACGCACCGAGTCAAGCAGCTGGCGACTGGTGAGACCACCCGGTTCGGGCGTGCCGGTACCCGGTGCCGAACCGGGGTCCACCACGTCGACGTCGACCGAGAGGAATACTGCGTCGCACTCGTCGGTGGCGATGGCGAAAGCTTCGTCGAGTACCGAATCAAGACCGCGGGCCACTACCTCACTCATCTCGAAGGAGCGCATGCCCTGAGCCGCCATCCAGGCCAGGGTCTCGGGCTCGGGCCAGTAGCCGCGAAGTCCAATCTGCAAGAAGCGGTCCCCGCGACACGCTCCCGATTCAATGAGTCGGCGCATCGGCGTGCCGTGGCCGTGCAGCGAGCCCCACTGCGTATCGCCCGTGTCGGCGTGGGCGTCAAAGTGGATTACCGCCACTCGTCCCCAACCGACGTGGCGGGCCACGCCGGTCACGTCGGGCAGCGCGATAGTGTGATCCCCGCCGAGAACGATCGGCACCACACCCGCTGCGGCAATCTGCGTGACGCGTGATTCGAGGGCCACGAGCGAGCGCTCGGTATCGCCCGAGGGCATCTCGACGTCGCCAAGGTCCACGACGCCCAGGTCGAGCAACGCGTCGACCCCCAGAGCCAGGCTCGGTCGACTGCCGTCGTGGGGCAAGTAGTCCGCTGCCCGCATCGCCTGGGGACCGAAACGGCATCCGGCGCGGTGTGACGTTCCGCCGTCAAAGGGCGCGCCCAGGATAACCGCGCCCGCGGATGTCCATTGCGACTGGTCGTCGGGATCGGCGCCGGGTACGCCAAGGAACGTGTGGTCGGGACCGTACATGTTCCCCAGTCGCACGAGTGCTCCCTAGTGGGTCACGGTGAGTGCGCCGCCGTTGTTGAGTAGTTCTACCCAGGTCTGACCCGGCGTCAGGCGAATGGCCTTGCCCTTGGAGTCGAGATACACAATGGGCTTACTCTTGTCGTGGCCCGGACGAGCCCAGGTGCCCTGGATCTCCTTGCCGTCGGTAAAGATGTCGGCGGTGCCTCCATGTTTCAAGTCAGCGTAGGACGCCATGGTGCCAATGCCGTTGACGTAGTTGACGTAGGTAACGACCACGTTCTTCGGAGACTCCCGCGCACCGGTACCGGTGAAGTCAGCCTTGCCGAAATAGGTCCGGTCCCACGAGTGGGTCTTGACATCCCAGTTCCACGTCACGGGAAAGACGCTCGGGAAACCCACGATGAACTGACTGACGTGGGCGCCAACGGCGGGCGCTCTCAGTGCACGATATTGAAAGAGCGGCTGCGGCGGCTTCGGCGTGCCGCCGAAGGCGAAGAGCCGGGGCGTGATGCCGTACAAGTTGTAGGGCGCGACGCGGTTGGGGTCGCGGAACATTGCGTTGCCCGCGGAACTCTCGTCAACAAGTTTCACCGGCGCGGTCGAAATGGAGTCAATGGCGTACTGAGCACCGCCGGAAAAGGCGAAGAGGCCGGCGAGTGGGAAGACGATCTGGGTGTCGGTAGGTCGCACCGAGCGAACCGGGCCGATCTTCGCGGGAGCGTTTTGGTTGAAGATGGCGGCCAGTCGCGTGATGCCACCGTTGACGATCTCCTCGTAGACGACGTCGGCCTGATCGACACCCCACTGCGGCAGCGAGTTGATGTCGTTCTCGATCTTGACGGTGAGTGCCGGACGGGTCAGCGCAGTGCCCGACGGGTCGGGCAGTCCCGTCAAGGGTGCGATGGGGCCGCCAGCTGGCTTGGTGGTCGTGGTGACGGTGGTAACCACCGTCGCCTTCTTCGAAGAGCCTTGGTTGGCGACAATGATGATGATGACGCCGACGATGACGACGACCGCGGCCACGATGTAACGAATTTGATTGCGCATAGAAACAACATTAGTCAATGAGGCGTCGGCTTTCGGTCCAAGTCGCGATGTATTACCACGTGGTCAATTTCCGTTTCAGCACTGACGAACAGAGAATTCTCCAAAACACTCCAGCCCGTAGCGATATAGAAGTCGATGGCCGAAGTGCGCGCGTTGGCCCAAACCCTGGTGACGCCACGCTGGCGTAGATCATCGAGCACCTGGGCGAGCAGCCGAGAACCCAGTCCTTGACCCTGAACGTCGTAGTCCGTGGCCATGTACCGAAGTTGGTAGGCGGGCAAGTCGGGCGCGAAGGGCGCCGGCACATCGTAGAATGACGCGCTTACTACCGCGCGTTCACCGATGAACCCGCCGTAGTGCAGCGACGTCTCGAGGTTGTCGCCGGGATTGGCGACATCGGCCAGCGGATTGTCGCCGCGCAGCACCCGTCGACGCAGTTCATACAATATTGCTGGCTCGACGCGGTGCACGTGAAAGATGAAATCTGTCAGGTCGCGTCGCATCTCTTGGCACACCAACGATTCGTCTCGGTGCATCGTGAGGGTGGGGCCGGTTTCGACGAAGCCGACCTTCGCGTAGAAGGCGTGCGCCCGCGGCACTGCGGTCGCGACGTAGAGGTAGAGCGCGTCGACGCCCTGCGACGCCGCCCACACACTCACCATGTCCACCAGTAGCCGCGCGGTCTCGCCACCGCGCGCTTCGGGAGCGACGTACATCGCAAAGAGCCACCTCGTGTCGGGACGCCCGTCGTGGGATTCGCCGCGCGCCATGCCCACCACGCGCCCGTCGATTTCGGCGAGGTAGAAGTTCCAAGCCCGAGTCTTCAGGGCCCATTGCTCGTCAGTCCACCCGGCGCATTCCTCGTAGGTCTCACCGAAGGCGTCGGGCGTATCGGCCAGCGCCTCCAGGCGAATCGCACGTAGCGCGAGCGCGTCGCTCACCAGGCCGGGCCGCACACGCGGTGTCGGCCCGCTCATTCGCCGCGTCGCGGAAGTCGCGCGGAATAGATGGAGTAGCCGTCGATCTGACGGCCAATCAAGGTGGCGATTGCCGTCGCCGTCATCATGGGGATCATTAAATCGAATCCCGTGTGCGTGAGCTCAATGACCAGCACCAGGCCGGCCAGGGGCGCCTGCATGACGGCACCGACCATCGCCGCGGCACCGATCAGCGCGAAGGCGCCCACCGGCGAACCGGGCCAAAAGTGAGTCCACGCCACGCCGAGGAATCCCCCCAGGGCCGCACCAGTGGCGAGGAAGGGTGTGAAGACTCCGCCGGCCGCTCCGCTGCCGAGCGTGAGTGCGGTCACGAGGGGCTTCAAAGCGAAGAGCGCGAACAGGAGTCCGAGGCCGCCAACACCCAAGAACGCTTCGTGCGCCATGTCCTTGCCGTTGCCGAAGATCTGGGGGTACTTGAAGCCCACCACGCCCACCACCGCGAAGGCCAGGGGCATCAACCAGAGTATTGTCGAGCCCTTGGCGCGGCGCGCCGACACCCAGCCGATCAAGCGGACGAAGATGACGGCCAGGAAGCCAATGATGACTCCGGCCACCAGCGACCACACCATGATCGATCCGCTGAAGCGGTACGTCGGGATATCCACGTAGGTCGCCGAGTTCGATAAAAAGAGCCACCCCGTCATCGTCGCAATCAGCGAGCACGCCAGGGCCGTGAGCACGGTGGGTAGGGCGAAGCTGCCGAGCATCACCTCGGCGGTAAAGATCGCTCCCCCGAGCGGAACGTTGTAGACCGCGGCGAGACCCGCACCCCCGCCACAAGCGACGAGCAGGCGCTTTTGCGCCGGCGATAAGTGGAACCAGTGCGACAACACGCTGGCTGACGCGCCGCCCATCAACTTCGGTGCCGCCTCACGGCCGACCGAGGCACCCAGTCCAATCACCACCTCGGAGATGACCGATGTCGCCAAACTTCTGCGCGCGCCCAGTTCCCCGTCGCCGTTCCACAAGGCGTCATCGATTTCGGACTTCTCGTTCTTCAAATAGCGACGCACGAGGAACCAACCGACCGCGCCGATGATTCCGGCGATCACGAGAGAGCTGAGCCGGTGCACGTTCGACGTCACGGCCACCGCGTTCTGGTAGCTCCCACCGTGATAGGAAAAGGCGAGTTTCTCGACGAATTGCAGGAGCGCCATGAGACCCGCCCCGAAGAGGCCAGTAATGACCCCGGTGATGACGATCGCTACCCAGAAAACCGGCGTGAGAGCGGCTTCGCCGTCGTGAGTGACGTTGGGTTGTTCCATTGCGCCGCGACCCGACGCGATGCGCTTCTTGATCAGTGGTGAAGGAACTCGCTGGCGCTCACTGTCCCCACCGCTCTTGTGTGCCATAGCCCTCTCGCTGCTCTCGGACGAACCATCGTACCGTGGGCCCTACGACACGCGCGACGAAGTTCTTCTAGTTCTCCGCTGGAACTTCTTGGATAATCCAGGCGTTGCCGTCGGGATCGGCGAAATCGAGAAACGTGTTGAAGGGCTCACGTGTCGGGTGAAGACCGCTCACTTGCACTGCGTCAACGAAGTGGTATGGACCGTTAACGGCGACACCCCGATGCGCGAAATCACTCGCCACTTCAGTGGCATCGAGGACCATGAGGTGCATGCCCTTGGTCGTGCCCGGTACCGCGTCGCTCAGGCCCGTGCCGATGGCGATGGCGCAACGCGAACCCGGCGGGATGAGGCGGGCAACGCGAAAATCGGGGTTGAACTGCTGATCCATCTCCACGCTAAAGCCCAGTGTGTTGACGTAGAAGTCCTTGGCGACATCGACATCGCTAACGGGGATGACGATGAGTTCAAGTTTCAGATCCATAGCCGTACCATAATCAGACCCAATGAGAATCGTCGGAGGGTCAAGCGGTCGTTCGTCGGGGACACGACGCTTCGTGCGAGGCGTCAACGACGGCTCCGCACTCGTCACATATCTCCTCGAGCAGACATGCCGGGGAGCCGCCCCCGTCGTCGTGGTCGAGTAACTCCGACGGGCGCGAAATGAGCCAGTGTGCTCCCGCGGCGCGGAGTTCATCAGCCCGGCCGAAACCCCACAGCGCTCCCACGGCGCTCACGTCGTGCGCCCGCGCGGCCTTCATGTCGTAGTGACGATCGCCGACCATCCACACGTCGAGTCCGCGCGCCCACGTCCACTGATCCATCACGAGAGACATGATGTCGAACTTGGACGTGACCCGGAGGTCCACACTCGCTCCGGAGATCTCATCAAAGAGATGGGCAACGCCCATCGCGCCGAGCATCTGTTGGGCGAAGTCGACGCGCTTGGCCGTCGCGACGCCTAGGCGCACTCCGCGCTCTGTTAATGCTTCGAGGGTCAGGTCGACGCCATCGTAGAGGCGCGCCTCGTACACCCCTCGCGCGGCGTAGTACTCGCGGTACCAAGCGACTACTTGGTCGATTTCGCTTTCCTGGACACCGAGAATTCGAAATGACTCGCCCAGCGGCGGCCCAATCAGGTGGCGGAGCTGATCTTCGCTCGCGTCGAGGCCGATTTTCTCCAGCGTCGCGCGAAACGACCACAGAATTCCCTCCGAGGAGTCAGCCAATGTGCCGTCGAGGTCGAAGATGACGTGAGTGGGTGATGAACGCACACCCCCATCTTTACGGACATTTTCCCCTAGCGATACCAAGTCGTAATGCTGGGTGCCAACTCGAAGATGGGAATCGACATGAGTCGCGTGTGCACCGACCTCAATTTCATGGGCCAAACCGAAGAAGCGTTTGAGTTCTACGCGTCGGTCTTTCACACCACTTTCGCCACGCCGATCGTCCGCTTCGGCGACGTACCTGGTCCGGCGCCACTGAGCGAGGACGAGTCCCACAAGGTGCTCAACGTCGCCCTGCCGATTCTCAATGGCCACGTCATCATGGGCACCGACCTGCTCGCCTCCACGGGTCACGAGTTGCGCATCGGCAACAACACCACCATCGTGCTCGCGACCGACTCGCGTGATCAAGGCGACGAGTTCTACGACGCCCTGTCGGCGGGTGGTTCAGAAACCCACGACATGTCCGACATGTTTTGGGGTGCGTATTGGGGTGTGTGCCTCGACCGCTTCGGCGTGCGATGGATGATCTCGCAGACTCCGACCGTCGACTAAAGGGCCCGTGACGACGCCCACTGCGCGGAGAGAGTCAGCGAAACGAGTCAGTCAGTGAGTCGGTACGTGGTGCTCGCACTCGACGAGGTACCCGTGCCCGACACCGTGATCGTGTAAGTGCCCACGCGCGCGCGGCGCGAAATCGTCAACTTCAACGTCGCCGTTCCACCCGAGGTGACCGACGAGGGCGAGAAACTCGCCGTCACCCCCGAGGGCAGACCCGAAGCGGACAACTTCACCGTCTGGACCGATCCACCGGTGGTGGCGGTCACGATGGAAGTGCTAATTGAGGAGTTGAGTTTCGCGGAACCCGACGACGGGCTCGCGAGAATCGAGAAGGTGCCGGTGGTCACCGCAGTGGTCACCTTGAGCGAGTAGTTCGCCAGGTGCGAACCCGACGTCGCGGTACCCGTAATCAACAGCGAGTAGGTGCCCGCCGGCGTCGTGGACGACGTCTGAACTGACAACGCTGACGAACTACCCGACGTCACCGAGCTCGGCGTCAACGTGGCGCTCGCGCCCGCGGGCAGTCCACTGACTGACAGGGCAACAGTCTGCGCCCCACCTGACACCGTCGCCGTGCTCACGGTCGTGGTGGCGACGGAACCCTGCGCCACCGAACCCGAACTCGGACTGGCGCTCAGTGAGAAGTCATTGCCCGGCGCTTGACCGTTGACGAGGGGACCGGAGATCTCGCATGACTTGTTCGAGTTCGACCACGTGGACTGCATCGCGAAGGAACCCGTAGCGAACACGACGTTCTGCGCGCCGCCAGTGCCACCGGTACCCACCCAGGCGCACGCGTCACCAGTCTCTTCGCCGGTGGTGGTGTCGTACCAACCGTATCCAGCGTTCTGGTCAGTGAGCGTCTCGGCGTATTCGTGGCCCTCGACGATGGTGACGCCGTCCAGGGCACCCGCCGTGCCCGCCTTGACGTAGTTCGCGCCACAACTGGCGCCCATGTCGGTGATGAACGGCAAGTTCGTGAAGGCAATGTCACCGTAGGACGACGCCGCCGCTCCACCGTTCAAGGTGGTGTCACCGTTGTAGTCGTGGTAGGCGCAGAAGTTGCCGCTCGCGGTGTTGAAGCCGTCGGGATGCGTCGTAGTCGGCGACGCGATCACGTACTGGGCACCGCGGTTCGAAGCGGCGGTCGTGTTAGTGAAGTGCGCCGCGGCGGCGACCGCTTCGGTGGCCAACTGGTGCCCCGTCGCCTGACTGGGTGAAGCCACCGAGTTGTCGTACCAGACACCCGCTAATGCGCCGCCGCTGGGATATCCCACGTGGGTCGCTCCGCTCGGGCAGACCGTCGTACCCGAGGCGACGCCGTCGCAGTACTGGGTCATGACACTCGACCACAGTTCGTTGTTCGTACCGATGCCCGCGAGCAGCGCTTGCACGCGAGGGGCCAGACCCGTCGGGTCACCACTGAACGACGCGTAGCCCGACGAATTGGTGCTCTCGGTTCCCCACTGCGAACCGTAGAAGACGACGTAGACCTTCGGTGCGCCGGTCGTCACTTCGATTCCGTCGATGCCGCCGTGCGAAGAGAGTACGAAACTCGAGGCCCCGCGCACGACGCTGGCGGCGTGCAGGGCGCGATGAGCGCGCGCGGTGCCCACCGTGGGAAAGATGACGCGGCCCGCGTGCACGGTGGTCATGACGTCGGAACTGGCGCTCGAGGACGTCATCGAGATGACGCTCAGACCGCCAAAGACGGCGGCGCCCGCAAGGGCGAGGCGAGGAAGAGTGCGCAGAAGTTTCATCGCAAAAGATTAGGGGAGGCCCCGAGCATTCGCCACTGATGATTCACAGACTCTGCCGCAGCTCACCAGAGTCGAAGTGTGGGCATAAAGTTCCTGATAAAAATCGCTATTATGGCAATGATTCCATCAGGAAACTACCACCAACCTGAGAAGAGCCCGCGACGGGCCGGCTCCGGAAAGGGAGAGGGCCGGGCCAGCCCATCGCGGTAGGAACTACTGGTTCACTGCTGCAGTGCCGCCGACGCGGGGCGGTCCGAAGTGGCCGTCGTGCCCATCACGTGCGCCGGCTGATCGCGTCCCATGGCCCCTCTGGGTCGACGTCACCACGAAACTGGCGTTCTCCTTCTCTGTGACGTAGGTACCATCAGACTTCTTCAGGTGAACCTCGTAGGTCGCACCCTGGGCGTCGGTCTCGGCACGAACGACCGTGGCATTGGGAACTGCCGCCTGGGCGGAGGTGACCGCACTGGTCAGGTTGTTGCCGGTGAGTAGGGTCTCACCGGGACCATGGGTCATCGTGGTCGGATCACCGGGCAGGTTATCGGCCGCCTTCGACAATTTCACGGTGAGGTGAGTAGTGGAGCTCGTGGCGTGCGTGGTGGCCGCTGAGGCGACGCCCGCCGTGCCGAGACCCGCCGCGAGGACTACCGCCCCACCGGTCATGATGTTGCGCAATCTCAAGATTCTCTTCGTCATGCTAACTCCTTTGTTGGTTGTCGCGAGTCGTTCCCGCAACAACACCAGCCTGCGGGGGCGATCTAAGGTCGACTCAGAGTGTCGCTAATCGTTGGCTAAACATCGATGCCGTTAAGAAGAGCGCGCTAAGGAGCGCGCAAGGAGATTCGTAAATTCGCGTTCTACGACGACTCGGCCACGCGTTGCAACGCCGGCACGGAGAGTCGGTACACGGTCCACTCGTCTAGGCCTTGGGCCCCGAGCGACTCGTAGAAGTCGATTGACGGCGTGTTCCAATCGAGTACCGACCATTGCAGCCGCGCGTAACCCTGACTCACGCACTCCCGAGCCAAGTGCGCGAGCAGCGCCTTACCGTAACCACGGCCGCGATACTCAGATCGAAAGAGCG